>Ga0247814_10000810_pt1 | contig 21507 bp, 22 predicted proteins | sample UWRJL179409R1_FD_179947 | JGI IMG/M metagenome (GOLD analysis project Ga0247814, IMG submission 179947) | Plant litter microbial communities from Arlington Agricultural Research Station in Wisconsin, United States - UWRJ-L179-409R-1 | ecosystem: Environmental > Terrestrial > Plant litter >... | reverse complement strand
GCAGAAGATCGCAAGTGGCCTGCCGGTCTACGGCACGTGCGCGGGTCTGATCATGATCAGTGACACCGTGCTGGACGCGATTACCGGCCAGCAGAGCCTCGGCGGGCTTCATGTCTCGGTGCGACGCAACGCCTTCGGGTCGCAGCTCGATTCCTTCGAGACGGACATCGAGATTCCGTCGCTGGGGGAGCCCGCGGTTCACGCCGTCTTCATCCGCGCTCCCGTGGTGGAGTCCGTGGCCGATGACGTCACCGTGCTTGCCGCGCTTGCCGACGGCCGGATCGTCGCCGTCGAGCAGGGGCCGCTGCTCGGCACGAGCTTCCACCCCGAGATGACGGGCGATACCCGCTTTCACGACTACTTTCTGCGAAAGCTACGCGCCTGACAGATTCAGACCTCGTCGTAGCGCAGGCGAGTGGCCAGCGGCACCCCGGTAAAGAATGCGGGAACCTCGATCGGCTCGGTCGGGTCGAAGTACCAGGCGTTGCCGGGCTCAGGCACTGCTGACTCGACCTGAAAGCTCAACGAGAGCTGGCGGATCGGATTGTCAGGGCTGCCGGCGCGAATCAGCTGCCGGGTGAGGTCGACCGTGCCGTTGCCCCACTGAACGAGCAGGCCGTCGTCGTCATCGTCGAGGTTGGTGTGCTGCGCCCGATGCTGTGTGTAGAACTCGAGCATCGCTTCGACACCCTGCTCGACGGTGATGGTGTCGAGCGTCCAGCCGTGGTTGCCGAGGATGCGAAGGAATGCCTTTTCGGCGAATGCGATGCGAAACCAAGCCACCGCACCACGCTAGTGGGAGAACATGGACTCATGAAGATCTACTCCGACTATGCAGGCCACCGCTCCCGCCAGATTCTCGTCGACGTGCTCAGCCTCGCGGCGATCGCGGCGTGGGCGTGGCTCGGCTACACGATCTACGCGCTGGTGATGAACCTCGCCGATTTCGGCGTGCAGATGGAGGAGGCCGGCGAGGGCTTCAAAGACACGATGATAGAGGTGGGCAACAATCTCGGTGACGTTCCCCTCATCGGCGGCGGCATCCGTGCGCCTTTCGATGCGGCGTCGGATGCCGGAGCCAGCCTCGAGTCGGCCGGCCAAGCCCAGCAAGACGCCGTGCAACAGCTCGCGACCGGACTCGGGGTCGGGATTGCGGTGCTGCCGATCCTGACGATTCTGATCTTCTGGCTGGTGCCCCGCATCCGCTTCGCTCGCCGTGCGGGCGTTGCCAAGCAGCTGGTGAAGTCGGGGGCGAGCGTCGACCTTCTCGCCCTTCGGGCCCTCGCGAACCAGAAACTTGCGGCGATCGCGGCCGTTGCCCCGGACCCGGCGGGCGCGTGGCGCCGCAACGAGCCGGCAGTGATTGCGGCACTCGCGAACCTCGAGCTGCGTAGCTCCGGGGTGAAGCTGCGGGGCTAATTGCATGCATCGGCCTAGACTGGGCGAGGAAATTTCGAGCATCAAGGGGACACATGTCAGGCCATTCCAAGTGGGCCACCACTAAGCACCAGAAGGCGATCAAAGACCAGCGCCGTGCGAAGTCGTTCGCCAAGTTGATCAAGAACATCGAGGTCGCTGCCAAGCTCGGCGGCGCCGACCTCTCTGGCAACCCGACCCTCGTCGACGCGATTCAGAAGGCGAAGAAGACGTCTGTTCCCAACACGAACATCGACAGTGCGGTCAAGCGCGGCGCCGGGCTCAGCGGCGAGTCGGTCGACTACCAGACGATCATGTACGAGGGTTACGCGGCCAACGGCGTCGCCCTGCTGATCGAGTGCCTCACCGATAACAAAAACCGCGCAGCGGCCGAGGTGCGCACCGCAATGTCGCGCAACGGAGGCACGTTGGCCGACCCGGGCAGCGTCGCCTACAACTTCAACCGCAAGGGCGTCATCTCGATCACCAAGGTCGACGGCGTCACTGAAGACGACATTCTCGAGGCTGTGCTCGACGCTGGTGCCGAAGAGGTCAAGGACCAGGGCGGCGGATTCGAGGTCATCACCGACCCCTCGCAGCTGGTCGCGTCGCGCACCGCTCTGCAGGAGGCCGGAATCGAGTACGACTCATCAGAGGCGGAGTTCGTGCCTAACCTGACCATCGAGGTCGATGCAGAGACGGCCCGCAAGGTCTTCAAGCTCATCGATGCACTCGACGATCTCGACGACGTGCAGAACATCTTCGCCAACCACGAGATCACGGCTGAAGTTCAGGCGCAGCTCGACGAAGACGAGTAGCGGCGTGGCGCTCCGGGTGCTGGGCATCGACCCTGGGCTCACCCGGTGTGGCGTGGGGATTGTGGATGTCACCGCCGACCGACGGGCGACGCTCGTCTACGTCGGCGTCATCCGCACCCCGCCAGAGCTGGAGCTCGAGAAGCGCCTGCTTGCGATCGGCACGGGCATCGCCGAGGCGCTCGACGAGTTCTCGCCGCAGGCGGTCGCTCTCGAGCGTGTGTTCGCTCAGCACAACCTGCGCACGGTCATGGGCACCGCTCAGGCGAGTGGGGTTGCCCTGCACGCCGCTGCGGCGCGAGGCCTGGCGGTCGGGCTGCACACTCCGAGCGAGGTGAAGGCCGCTGTTACGGGCTACGGCGCGGCTGACAAGACGCAGGTTGGCGCGATGGTCGCCCGCATTCTGCGGCTCGACGAGGTGCCGAAGCCCGCGGATGCCGCGGACGCTCTCGCCCTAGCCCTCTGCCACGCCTGGCGCGGCTCGCCGGCAGCAGCGTCCGCAACGGGCGAAACCCCTGCTCAGAAAGCATGGCGTGCCGCAGAGAAGCGCGCGGCCTCGGGGCGATAAGATTCGAACATGATTTCGAGTGTTCGCGGTACCGTGCTTGCTGTCAGCGGCACCCACGCGGTGATCGAGGTCGGGGGAGTCGGGCTGGCCGTGCAGGTCACCCCGCGTCACGGCCTCACCCTGCGGGTCGGCGCAGAGGCGACCGTGCGCACCGCGCTGATCGTTCGTGAGGACGACCTCAGCCTCTTTGGCTTCGCCGAAGCGGATGAGCTGGCTGTCTTCGACCACCTGCGCAGCGTGACCGGGGTCGGCCCCAAGAGCGCCATGGGCGTGCTGGCAGTGCTGACTCCCTCTGAGATCGCCCGCGCGGTCACGCTCGAAGACGACGCCGTCTTTCGCAAGGTCTCGGGTATCGGCCCGAAGACGGCGAAGCTCATCGTTGTCTCGCTGGCCGGCAAGCTCGTCGTCACGCACTCGTCTGAGCCGATCGCGAAGGCCGCAGCCAGCGTTTCTGAGAGCGTGCTCGTCGCTCTCGTCGGGCTCGGCTGGAACGAGCGCCTCGCAATGCAGGCCGTCGAGGATGCCATTGCAGAGTCGCCGGAGGCAGAGAAGGCCCTCGTGCCCGCCCTGCTGCGCCGCGCGCTGTCGAACCTTGGAGGGGCGGCATGAGCGACGCCATCATCAGCCCCGTGCCAGAGTCAGACGCTGAGCTCGCCTTCGAGGGGGCGCTTCGACCCAAGAGCCTCGGCGAGTTCGTCGGGCAGGCGAAGGTGCGTGGGCAGTTGCAGCTGTTGCTGCAGGCGGCGGCCATTCAGTCGCGAACGCCCGACCACATCCTGCTCTCCGGCCCTCCGGGGCTCGGTAAGACGACACTGGCGATGATCATCGCCCACGAGAGCGACCGGCCGCTGCGCATGTCGAGCGGCCCGGCGATTCAGCACGCGGGCGATCTCGCGGCGCTGTTGTCATCGCTCACGCCCGGCGAGGTGCTGTTCATCGACGAGATCCACCGCATGGCGCGCTCCGCTGAAGAGATGCTCTACCTGGCGATGGAAGATTTTCGCATCGACATCATGGTCGGCAAGGGTGCGGGGGCCACGAGCATCCCGCTCGATCTGGCGCCGTTCACGCTCGTCGGAGCCACGACGCGCTCCGGGCTGCTGCCGAACCCCCTGCGCGACCGATTCGGGTTCACGGCTCACCTCGAGTTCTACGACGCTGAGGAGCTCGAGCAGGTGCTGGTGCGCGCCGCGGCCCTTCTCGACCTCCGGGTGGAGCGTGAGGCGCTCAGCGAGATCGCCGGGCGCTCCCGAGGCACGCCGCGTATTGCGAACCGGCTGCTGCGGCGGGTGCGGGATTATGCGCTGGTGCACCCGTCATCCAGTGGTCTGCACGCCGTTCACTCCGCTCTAGAGCTGTATGACGTGGATGCACTGGGTCTCGACCGACTCGACCGTGCCGTCATGCAGATTCTGCTCGAGCGCTTCGACGGGGGACCAGTAGGGCTCAACACCCTCGCTGTTTCGGTCGGCGAGGAGTCGGAGACCATCGAGTCGGTTGTCGAACCTTTTCTCGTGCGCATTGGGCTGATCACCCGCACTCCGCGTGGGCGCGTGGCGACCCGGCAGGCGTGGAAGCACTTCGGGTTGCGCTCGCCCCAAGAGAGCCAGCACTCAGGGGCTCTCTTCGGGGATGACCTATAATTCTCAGGAAGCCGCTCAGGCACTGCATCTAGACTGACGCGGCTTACCCCCACTGCTGTGAAAGGCCTTTGTCATGGACAACAACACGCTCACAATCATCATGTTCGCTGTGCTGGCGGTGTTCGTGTTCCTTACCTGGCGCAGCGGCCGCAAGCGCAAGGCAGCGGCCGAAGAGGCAAAGCTGCAGTACGTGCCCGGCGCCGAGGTCATGACGACCGCGGGCATCTACGGCACCATCAAGGCGGTGGAGGGCGACATCTTCAGCCTTGAGATCGCCCCGAAGACCGTCATCCGCATCCAGGCCGGTGCGATCCTCAAGCTCGTCACCACTGAGGACTCTGACGCGCCGAAGTCTGTCGAAGAGGCCATGGCTCGCGCCAACGCCGAGGCCGAGGCCCGTGAGGCCGAGCTCGCCGCCGACAAGGGCGAGCCCGAGTTCGGTGAGCGTATCGAGCCGGAGGCCAAGAAGCCGGTGCGTCGCAACACGGCAAAGAAGACCGCGGAGTAACCACTAACGTTGTGTGCTGGCGGTCCATCGCGGACCGCCTCAACGGCTGCCCTCGCACGCGCGGGCACGCAGACTAGAAAGCTGAGTTCGTAGGTGGCAAGTTCGACTCCTGTCAAGAAGGCGTGGCGTTCGCTCGCGTGGCTTGGCGTACTGATCGTCGCCCTCACGGGAGTCAACGTCTATGGCGTTCTCGCCAACAACTGGGAGTGGACCCCCAAGCTCGCCCTCGACCTCGAGGGTGGCACGCAGATCATCCTCGCGCCGCAGCTCGAGAGTGGCCAGGAGGTCACTCAGGAGCAGCTCGAGCAGGCAGTTTCGATCATCCGCCAGCGCGTTGACGCCGGTGGTGTCGCCGAGGCCGAGATCCGCACCCAGGGCAGCAACGTCGTCGTCTCGATCGCCGGAGAGCCGGATGCCGCGACCCTCGACCGCATCCAGTCGTCTGCGAAGCTCGAGTTCCGCCCTGTGCTGCTCACCGAGGCCGCACCGGTCAGCCAGGTCGGCGACGACACGGCCAACCCCAGTGCCTCGCCGACGCCGGAATCGACCCTTGAGCGCGAGCCGAGTGTTGCCCCCACCGACGCCAGCGATGACGCGTACATCACGCCATACCTCTTCGACCTTTACACGAACTTCGACTGTGGCACCCTCGACGAGTCGGGCGCGAACGTTGCACCGGCCGCCGAGCCGCTGGTCACCTGTGATGACGAGGGTGCCTTCAAGTACATCCTCGGCCCGGTCGAGGTTGCCGGCGAGACGATCAGTGACGCCAGCGCCCGCACGCAGACCACCCAGCAGGGCGCAAGCACCGGCGTCTGGGAAGTCGCTATCGAGTTCAACGCCGAGGGCACAGAGCAGTTTGCCGCCGTCACGAAGCGCCTGTTCGCCTACGGCGAGACGGATGTGCACAACCGCTTCGCCATCGTGCTCGACGGCCGCATCATTACGGCTCCGACCACTAACGCCGTCATCTCGAACGGCAAGCCGTCGATCAGCGGCTCGTTCACAGAGGACACCGCGAGCACCCTTGCCTCGCAGCTGAAGTTCGGCGCCCTGCCGATCGGCTTCACCGTGCAGAGCCAAGACATCATCTCGGCAACGCTGGGAACATCGCAGCTCTCGAGCGGCCTCATCGCCGGCCTCATCGGTCTGATCCTCGTTGTGATCTACTCGCTGTTCCAATACCGCTTGCTCGGCATGGTGACCGTGTTCTCACTAGTAGTGGCCGCGGTCGTGACCTACCTGGTGATCAACATCCTCGCGTGGCGCAACGGCTACCGCCTGTCGCTCGCCGGCATCGCGGGTCTCATCGTGGCAATCGGATTCACCGCCGACTCGTTCATCGTCTACTTCGAGCGAATACGTGACGAGCTGCGCGATGGCCGCAGCCTCGTATCGTCGGTCGAAGCCGGATGGAAGCGCGCACTGCGCACGATCTTCGCCGCCAAGGCCGTCAACCTTCTCTCGGCAGTGGTGCTCTTCGTGCTTACCGTCGGCAGCGTGCAGGGCTTTGCCCTCACCCTCGGTGTGACGACCATCATCGACGTCATCGTGGTCGTGCTCTTCACCCACCCGGTGCTGCAGCTGCTGGCGACCACCCGCTTCTTCTCTGGCGGTCACCCGATCACCGGTCTTGACCCGAACGCCCTCGGCGCGGTCTACCGCGGCCGCGCGCAGTTCCGCACGCCGGTCAGCACCAGCGCGCGCAACGCGGGTGCCTCGAAGGAGGCGGAGCGCCGCCAGACGATCGCGGAGCGCAAGGCCGCCGAGTCTGCCGCTACCGATACGAAGAGCAAGAGGAAGGACTCCTAGTGGCCAGTTTCGCCCAGTTCGGCAATGACCTCTACACGGGAGCCCGCTCCTTCAACTTCGTCGGCCGACGCAAGATCTGGTACGCCATTGCGGCGGTCATGATCCTCGCGTCGATCGTGGGCCCGGCAATTCGCGGTGGGTTCGTCTTCGGCATCGAGTTTCGTGGTGGATCCGAGTTTCAGATCTCGCAGATCGCGGATGACGGCGCCACTTCGGTAGAGCGCCAAGACCTCGCGACCGACACGGTCAACAACACCGTCGCCGACGCAACCCCGCACGTGACAACGGTCGGTGACGATGGCGTGCGCGTGCAGACCGACCAGCTCGAGCCCGACGTCTCTGACGAGGTGCGCGCTGCGCTGGCCGACGCCTTCGGCGTTGAGCTTGCGAACGTGACCGCGTCGTTCATCGGGCCGTCGTGGGGTGCGGACATCACCAGTGCCGCCATCCGTGCGCTTGTGATCTTCGTGCTGCTCGCGGCAGTTGTCATGGCGCTGTACTTCCGCACGTGGAAGATGTCGGTCGCGGCGATCATCTCGCTCGTGCACGACATCATCATCACCGCGGGCGTCTACGGAATTCTCGGATTCGAGATCACCCCGTCGGCGGTCATCGGCTTCCTGACGATCCTGGGCTACTCGCTCTACGACACCGTCGTTGTCTTCGACAAGATTCGCGAGAACACGTCGGAGGACGGCTCGGAGTCGTCGCGCACCTTCCCGGAGTCGGTCAACCTCGCGGTCAACCAGACACTCGTGCGCTCGATCAACACGGGTGTCGTGGCCGCACTGCCGGTCGCCGCGATCCTCTTCATCGGCGCGGTCGTACTCGGTGCAGGAACCCTGCGCGATATCGCGCTGTCGCTGCTCGTGGGAATCCTCATCGGCACCTACTCGACAATCTTCATCGGGGCACCGGTCTACGCGCAGCTGCGTGAGAACGAGCCTGCGCTGCAGAAGCGTGCGACCAAGGTGTCGACGGCGCGGTCGGCAACCACCACCGGCGCGGTTCGCTAATCGTGGCGAGCGAGGGGTCGCTGCAGCACATCAGTGCTGAGGAGGCCATCGCGCGCGCCGCGGAGGGAGCACTGCTCGTCGACGTTCGCGAGCAGTGGGAATGGGATCGCGGTCACGCGCCCGAGGCCGTGCTCATGCCGATGAGCAGGTTCGCCGACTACGTCGACGAGCTGCCCACCGATGCGGATGTGCTTGTCGTCTGTCAGGCCGGCTCGCGGTCGTACACGGTTGCCTCCGTCCTCGCCGAAGCCGGTTACCGGGCTGTCGACGTTCTCGGCGGCATGGACGCGTGGCGGCAGGCTGGCGGCCCCGTCGTCGGCGCAGCCCCGCAGCAGCCTCTCGCGTAGAATTGCAGTGGAGGTAATCGCATGACGGAAACAACGTCGAGCAACGCCTCGCTTCGCACCCTGCTGCCCCGCATCTTCTCGCGCGCTCAGCCCGCCGGTGCTGTCGATCACCTCATCAAGACGGTGCGCCTGCACCACCCCAAGGCTGACACCGCCCTCATCGAACGCGCTTACGCGGCAGCAGAGAAGGCCCACACCGGGCAGAAGCGCAAGAGCGGCGAGCCGTACATCACGCATCCTGTTGCCGTTGCCCAGATTCTTGCCGACCTCGGCATCGGCTCGAAGACGCTTGCAGCCGCGCTGCTGCACGACACGGTCGAAGACACGGACTACACCCTCGAGATGCTGCGGCGCGACTTCGGCGATGAAGTGGCGATGCTCGTCGACGGCGTCACCAAGCTCGACAAGCTCAAGTACGGCGACAGCGCTCAGGCCGAGACCGTGCGCAAGATGGTCGTTGCGATGTCGAAGGACATCCGCGTGCTGGTGATCAAGCTTGCCGACCGCCTGCACAACGCGCGCACCTGGGGCTTCGTGCCGACCGAGAGCGCGCAGCGCAAGGCGCAAGAGACCCTGGAGATCTACGCGCCGCTTGCCCACCGACTCGGCATCCAGACCATCAAGTGGGAGCTCGAGGACCTCTCGTTCTCTGTGCTCTACCCGAAGCTGTACATCGAGATTGAGAACCTCGTCAAGCAGCGCACTCCGCAGCGCGAGGACTTCGTGCAGACGGTCATCAACTCGGTCAAGGACGACCTCAAAGGCTCGAAGATCAAGGGGTCGGTTGTCGGTCGGCCCAAGCAGTACTACTCGATTTACCAGAAGATGATCGTGCGCGGCCGCGAGTTCGACGAGATCTACGACCTCGTCGGCATCCGCGTGCTCGTCAACTCTGTGCGCGACTGCTACGCCGTGCTCGGCGCGATCCACACCCGGTGGAACCCGATTCCCGGGCGATTCAAGGACTACATCGCCACCCCGAAGTTCAACCTCTACCAGTCGCTGCACACCACCGTTATCGGTCCGGATGGGCGCGCGGTCGAGATTCAGATTCGCACCCAAGAGATGCACCAGCGCGCCGAGTTCGGTGTGGCCGCTCACTGGAAGTACAAGGAGCGGGTCAATGGCGGCAAGGGCGACGTCGCCAGCCCGACGGATGACGGCGACATGGCCTGGCTCGCGCACATCAGCGACTGGCAGGCCGAGACCAGCGACCCGGGTGAGTTTCTTGACAGCCTGCGCTTCGAGATCGGGGCCAAAGAGGTCTATGTCTTCACCCCACAGGGCAAGGTCATCGGCCTCCCCGCCGGAGCCACCCCTGTCGACTTCGCCTACGCCGTGCACACCGAGGTCGGTCACCGCACCATGGGTGCAAAGGTCAACGGACGCCTCGTTCCCCTCGAGAGCGAGCTGCAGAGCGGCGACGCCGTCGAGATCTTCACGTCGAAGAACCCAGACAGCGGGCCGAGCCAAGACTGGCTGAACTTCGTCAAGAGCCCGCGAGCCCGCAACAAGATTCGCGGATGGTTCACCAAGGAACGCCGCGACGAGGCCATCGAGCAGGGTCGTGACGCCATCGCGCGCGCCATGCGCAAGCAGAACCTCCCGCTGCAGAAGCTGATGAGCCAGGACACCTTCAACGCTGTTGCAGCCGACATGCGCTTTGACGACCTGTCGAGCCTCTATGCAGCCGTCGGCGAGGGGCACGTCTCTACGCAATCGGTCATCGAGAAGGTGCTCGCATCGCTCAATCACGAGGCCGACCAGGAAGACGCGGAGATCACCTTTACGCCGAAGGGACGCTCACGCCAGCTGCGCACCAGCGACTCCGGCGTGCTCGTGCGCGGCGCGCCCGACATTCTGGTCAAGCTCGCTAAGTGCTGCACCCCGGTGCCCGGCGATGACATCGTCGGCTTCGTCACCCGCGGCGCGGGCGTCTCTGTACACCGCAATGACTGCGTCAACGTCAAGTCGCTGCTCACCGAGCCGGAGCGCATGATCGATGTCGAGTGGGCCCCAACCTCGAAGAGCCTGTTCCTCGTGCAGATCCAGGTCGAGGCGCTAGACCGGGCGGGACTGCTCTCTGACATCACGCGCGTGCTCAGTGAGAACCACGTCAATATTCTCTCCGCGGCGGTCTCGACCACCAGCGAGCGGCTCGCTCTGAGCCGCTACGTCTTCGAGATGGGAGACACCACCCACCTCGACCGCGTGCTCAGCGCGGTGCGCCGCATCGACGCGGTGTATGACGTCTACCGCGTCAATAGCGGGTAGTTAGACGTTCCAGCGCGATTCTCTTTCTCGGAAGGTTTCGTCGTGAATCTAGATCGGCAACGCAGTCGGCCACGGTGAGCCCTGCAGACTCGAGCAGCCTCTCAACTACCGCCAGGTCGAAGTGCTCTGCGAAGCGCGCCAGATCACCGGCAGTGCGCAGGGGAGTGGTCACGCGAACGCCCGCCACATCGACGTGATCGGTCTCGGCGATAACCACCTCGCGCACGAGCAGCCGATGCGGGTGCACGCTGCGCGAGCGCGCGCCCACACTTGCGCAGAGCTCGTGGCGCGCAGGAGGATTCTGCAGGGCACCCCACACCCACGCGGCACTGTGCTGCTCGACGATGAGCCGGTCGTCACAGTAGAGCGCGAGGGAGCGGGCTCGCTGTGCGAGCCCGGCGGGCTGATCGATGGCAATGAAGCACTCGTCGAGGGCTGTCAGCTGGCCGTCCAGCTTGAGAGCGTGCAGCTCTGCCACGGGAAGATCACGAGCAGAGAGAACGGATGGGAGGCGGTTCATCCGCACAGCATTGCCCTGTCGGCCGCCCGAGGGCTGCCACCGCGAGAATCTGTGGAGAGAGCTACTTCTTGATCGTGCCGAGCCACGCCTTGCGAGCGTCGAGTGCCTCCTGGGCGTCGGCGATCTTCTTCTTGTCGCCGCCCTTCTTGGCGGTCTCGAGCTCGGCTTCGAGCTTGGCGATCGCTGCAGCGAGCTGGCCAGCAAAACTGTCAGCGCGAGCGACCTTCTCTGGGTCGGTGCGGTTCCAGTGCTCCTCGTCGAGCTTGCGCACGGCCGTCTCGACCTTGCGAAGGCGATCCTCGATGGGCTTGACCTTGTCGCGGGGAACCTTGCCGATCTTCTCCCAGCGGCGCTGGATGTCGCCGATCTTCTGCTTGGCGACGACGCGATCCGTCTCGGCGAGCAGCGCCTCTGCCTCGGTCAGCAGCTCGAGCTTGAGAGCAAGGTTGGCCTCGAACTCAACATTCTCGACCGCGTCGACCTCGGTCTTGGCCTGATAGAGCACGTCGCCGGCTGCCTTGAACTTGGCCCAGAGCGAGTCGTCGAGCTTCTTGCCTGCGCGGCCAGCGAGCTTCCAGTCGTCGAGGAGCGAGCGGTAGGCGGAAACTCCGTCGGCACCCTTGGGGGCGAGGGCTTCGGCCTTCTCGACGAGCTCCTGCTTGCGCTGGCGGGCATCCTTGTGCACCGCGTCGAGCTCGCTGAAGAAAGCCTTGCGGTGGGTGTCGATGGTGCTGCGTGCCTCGCGGAACCGCTTCCAGAGGTCGTTGCCCTCGGTCTTGGGCAGGCGAGGGCCATCGGTCTGGTGCTTCTGCCAGCGGGCGAACAGCTCGTCGAGCTGTGCGCTCACCTGCTTCCACTGGGCCTTGGCTGGGTCTTGGGCGGCGAGCTTCTCTGCCTCTTCGACGATGGCGGTGCGCTCGACGACGGCTGCCTGCACGGCAGCCTTGGATTCCTCAGTCTGCTTCTCGGTGAGCTCGCCAACAGTGCCGCTGAGGGCCTGCAGGCGGGTGGCGAGCGACGCGAGGTCGCCGACCGCATTGGCGGTGGTCACGGTCGAGGCGAGGGCCTTCACGGCCTTGGCGACATCCGCTGCGGGGGCACCGCGCTTGGTGCGCTGCTCAAGCAGGGTCACCTGACCGGCAAGCTCGGTGAACTTGCGCTCGAAGTAGGCAAGAGCCTCTTCTGCGGTGCCATCGGGGTACTGCCCAACGGCGCGCTCGCCCTGAGCCTCGCGTACGAAAACAGTGCCGGTCTCGTCGACGCGGCCCCAGGGAGCCTGATCGTTTGATGCCACGTTACTCACCTTGATAGAAGTTTTGGCCTTGCTGTTGCGGGGTCGTCTGCCTTTGTCGACCGGCCACTAGCCTAGGGCACCCGGATTTGCGAGAACCCTCGGTCTACTGAACGGTGACGCTGTCGATCGTGGTTGGTATCACCGGGGTACCCTCGTTGCCGTCGGCGGTCGTCGGGGTGAACCCGCCGGACACGACACCGCTCACGAGCTGGTCGAGCCCGCTCGTGATCTTGCCGATGACGCTGTAGCCACCGGCGGCATCCGCGGGGAGGTTCGACTGGCCGTAGACGATGAAGAACTGGTGCCCGTTGCCATAAGCGCTGCCGGTGCGGGCGATTGCGAGGTAGCCGGCCGGGTAGATGCCGTCGGTCGGTGCATTCTCGATCGGACCGTAGGCATAGACAGCGGGGTCAGAGATGCCGTCGCCGTTCTCTGAGCCACACTGCAGCAGTTCTGCTGAGCCGGGGGTGTTGACGAGGCGGTGGCAGCTCTTGCCAGTGAAGTAGCCGTTCTTCGCATCCGTCACGAACGCGGCGACAGCCTGCGGGGCGGCGGCGCCGTCGAGCTCGATACCGAGCGGGATGCCGTTGATCGTGATGTCGCCGGTCCAGGTGCGGTTCTCAGCGACAGACACGTCGGGCACATCACCGACGTTTGCGCCCTCGGCGACGGCACCCGGGCTCGCCGACGGCACCGGCACGAAACCGGGGCCCGCGGCGAAGTAGAAAATCTGCACGCCGGTGGCGGCCGCGGCAATGGCGACGACACCAAGAACAGCGATGAGGTTGTCGCGGCGACGGCGCTTCGTCTGGTGCGTGTGCACGGCCTGACGCGCGTTGTACGCCTTGAGGCGATCGCGTGCCTCGCGTGCTTCGCGTTCCTGGTTCTTGCTCGATACCACGGGTTCCTCCAGAGCTGGCGGGCGGATGCCCTGTTGAACTTTACGGTGCCGCGGGAAGCCTCACCAAATGGGGTCAGTAGCCGCGGTTAGCATTACGACTATGAACGCCCAGCCCGGCCTGCGCAGCGGGGCGACACCGCTCGCCGTGCGCATGCGCCCCACCTCGCTCGACGAGGTCGCAGGGCAGAAGCACCTGCTGCGCCCCGGTTCGCCGCTGGTGAGTCTCGCCACCGATCGCTCGGGGGAGCAGGGCTCCGTTTCGATCATCCTCTGGGGGCCGCCCGGCACCGGAAAGACCACCCTCGCGAAGATTGTCGCCCACACCTCTGGCCGTCACTTCGTCGAGCTCTCTGCGGTGACCGCTGGCGTGCGCGACGTGCGCCAGGTCATGGAAGAGGCGCTCTCTCGTCGCGACCTCTATGGCATCTCGACCGTGCTCTTTCTCGACGAGATCCACCGCTTTACCAAGGCCCAGCAAGACGCACTCCTGCCGGGCGTCGAGAACGGCTGGGTGATTCTCGTCGCGGCGACGACAGAGAACCCCTCGTTCAGCGTCATCTCGCCCCTGCTCAGCCGATCGCTGCTGCTCACCCTCGAACAGCTCACCGACGATGAGCTCGGCGACGTGCTTGACCGCGCCGTCAGCGATCCGAAGGGGCTTGCCGACAAGGCGGTGCTCGATCCGGCGGCTCGCGCTGCGATCATCCAGCTTGCGTCGGGTGATGCTCGGCGCGCGCTCACAGCGTTGGAGGCATCCGCTCTCTCCGCCGGAGCAGAGGCGGCGGATGACCCTGCGTTGATGAACAGCGTGCCGGTCATCACCGACGAGATCGTCTCGAAAGCGGTCGACCGCGCCCTGCTGCGCTACGACCGGCAGGGCGACGAGCACTACGACGTGATCAGCGCCTTCATCAAGTCGATCCGCGGAAGCGACGCTGACGCCGCCATCCACTACCTCGCCCGCATGATCGAGGCGGGCGAGGATCCGCGCTTCATCGCCCGCCGCATCATCGTCAGCGCTGCGGAAGACATTGGAATGGCCGATCCGCAGGCGCTGGTGATCGCGATCGCGGCCGCCGACGCGGTGCAGCTGATCGGCATGCCAGAGGGCCGCATCCCGCTCGCAGAGGCTGTTGTCTATCTGGCGACTGCGCCAAAATCCAACGCGGCATACATGGCGGTGGATGCGGCTATCGCCGACGTGCGCGCCGGAAAGATCGGGCGGGTGCCCACCCACCTGCGCGACGCGCACTACGCCGGAGCCAAGAAGCTCGGCCACGGCAAGGGCTACAAGTACGCGCACGACTCGGAGCTCGGTGTCGTCGAGCAGCAGTACCTGCCAGACGAGCTGCGCGGCGTCTCGTACTACCGCCCTACAGAGCACGGCAACGAGCGCGACGTCTCGGCGCGCTGGGAGAAGCTGAAGCGCATTATTCGCGGTAAATAGTGATAGTCTTTGTGGGTTCCAAGACCTGATTTCTGAAGCGCGGCTGCAGACGAGATCATCGGTCTAGAGGTGCAGGGCAGTAGCCGCCCCGCCTCGACGGACATCCCTCTACTTTCATCAGATGAGTTTTGCGCGCGCATGCGTGCTCGCGAGCCCCTGATTTCCATCCGTTGATTTATCAGTAAGGACACTGTGTCTACCAAGTCACGTACCCGTAGCAAGACCCGCCTTTCGCGCGCCCTGGGCATCGCCCTGACCCCGAAGGCAGCCAAGTACCTCGAGAAGCGTCCGTACGCTCCGGGTGAGCACGGCCGCACCAAGCGCAAGCAGGACAGCGACTACGCCGTTCGTCTGCGCGAGAAGCAGCGTCTGCGCGCCCAGTACGGCATCCGCGAGGCTCAGCTCAAGATCCAGTTCGAAGAGGCCCGCAAGGCCGCCGGCCTGACCGGTGAGAACCTGGTTGAGCAGCTCGAGATGCGTCTCGACGCCATTCTTGTTCGCTCGGCGATCGCACGCACCACAGCGCAGGCTCGCCAGATGGTTGTGCACCGCCACATCCTCGTTGACGGCGCGCTCGTCGACCGTCCCTCGTTCCGCGTCAAGCCGGGCCAGCTCGTGCACGTCAAGGAAAAGTCCGAAGGCATGGAGATCTTCCAGGTCGCGGCTGCCGGTGGACACGTTGACGTACTGCCGAAGACCCCTGGCTACCTCGAGGTCGAGATCGACAAGCTGCGCGCGACGCTCGTTCGTCGCCCGAAGCGCGCCGAGGTTCCGATCACGTGTGAAGTTCAGCTCGTCGTCGAGTACTACGCAGCTCGCTAGCGTTTAGCGTTTACAAGAGGGTCGGAGCATCGCTCCGGCCCTCTTTGCGTTGTTCTGGAAACTCAGGAACTCCGCACCGTTTGGCTGCCAGAATGCGCATTCTGCATCAGCTTTGGGGCCGAACTCCTGAATTTCCGAATGCAGTGCGCCGCTAGGGTTGGCGCATGAACGTTGGAGATATCGCCGCCCTCATCGCCGCCCTCGTCTTCGCCGTGCTCGTCGGCCTGCTAGCCGTGCCGCTCATCAAGCTCGGCAAGGTGCTGGATGAGGCCCGTACCGCCATCCACGACGTCAGCGCCGGGGTGATCCCCGTGCTCGAAGAGACCACCGAGACCATCTCTGAGGCGAATCGCCAGCTGCAGCGCATCGACACCATCACCAGCGATGTTGCGGAGGTCACCGGCAACGCGAGCGCGCTGGTGTCGCTGGTGGCGGCATCCGTTGGTGGTCCGCTCATTCGCATCGCAGGCTTCACCGCCGCGGTGCGCGCGGCCATTGTCGGCGGTCGCTTCGCGCAGAAGGCAACGAAGTAAGCTTGAGACTCGACTTACCTTCAAAGGAGTAGTGCCATGAAAGGTCTTCTTTTGCTCGTCGCCGGCATCGGAGTCGGCTTCATCGCTGCCCACCAGATCGCCAAGTCGCCGCAGGGCAAGCAGTTCTTCGACGAGGTAGACAGCAAGGCCCGTGAGTTTGGCGGCGCCCTCGTCGACGGCTACAAGCAGCGCGAGGCCGAGTTGCGCGCCGCCGTTGCCAAGTCGGACGACGCCTACTAGCCCTCAGCCCTCGACCCGAGCCGGCTTCGCAGGCCGGCCAATTTCGCACGATCAGGAACACCCCATGCAGACCGCTGATATCCAACGCCGCTGGCTCACCTACTTCGGAGACCGCGGTCACACCGTCGTGCCCTCCGCCTCGCTGGTGAGTGACGATCCAACACTGCTCTTCACGGTCGCCGGCATGGTTCCCTTCGTGCCCTACCTCACCGGTCTGGTTCCCGCGCCGTACTCGCGCGCCACCAGCGTGCAGAAGTGCATCCGCACCCTCGACATCGAAGAGGTTGGCAAGACGCCGCGTCACGGCACGTTCTTCCAGATGAACGGCAACTTCTCGTTTGGCGACTACTTCAAAGAGGGCGCGATCAGCTACGCGTGGGAGCTGCTGACCAGCAGCGAGGCGGATGGCGGCCTCGGCTTCCAGGAGAAAGACCTGTGGGTCACCGTCTACAAAGACGACGACGAGGCCATCGCTCTGTGGAAGAAGATTGCCGGGCTTCCCGACGAGCGCATCCAGCGGCTCGACATGGACACCAACTACTGGTCGACCGGCCAGCCCGGCCCTGCCGGCCCCTGCTCCGAGATCTTCTTCGACCGCGGCCCCGCCTACGGCGTCGATGGCGGACCGGCAACGGATGACGACCGCTACGTCGAGATCTGGAACCTCGTCTTCATGCAGTACCTCCGCGGCGAGGGCCAAGGAAAGAACTTCGAGATTCTCGGTGAGTTGCCGAAGCGCAACATCGACACCGGCATGGGACTCGAGCGCGTCGCCTTCCTCAAGCAGGGCGTAGAGAACATGTACGAGATCGACCAGGTTCGCCCGGTGCTCGACATGGCATCGGCGATCTCAGGCCGCAAGTATGGCTCGAACCACGACGACGACGTGCGCATGCGCGTTATCGCCGACCACGTGCGCTCCGGCCTCATGCTCATGTCGGATGGCGTCACGCCGTCGAACGAGGGCCGCGGCTACATTCTTCGCCGCCTGCTGCGCCGCTCGGTGCGGGCCATGCGCCTGCTCGGTGTCGACGCTCCGAGTTTTGCTGAGCTCTTTCCCGCGTCGCGTGACGCGATGAAGTCTGCGTACCCGGAGGTGGCGACCGAGTGGGATCGCATCCAGCGCCTCGCCCTCGGCGAGGAGGAGGCATTTCTTCGCACGCTCGCGAGCGGAACCACGATTCTCGACACGGCCGTTGCCAAGACCAAGGATGCCGGCGCGAGCCAACTGCCGACCGACACCACGTTCCTGCTGCACGACACGTTCGGCTTCCCGGTGGATCTCACGCTCGAGATCGCGGAGGAGGCGGGTCTCACCATCGACCGCGACGCCTTCGACACGCTCATGATGGAGCAGCGCCAGCGCGCCAAGGCCGACGCCAAGGCGAAGAAGAAGACGCTCGCCGACCTCAGTGTGTACGGCGACTTCCGTGCCCTCGGTGAAACGGTGTTCACCGGCTACGAATACCTGACGACGGAGACGACCATTCTCGGTCTCATCGTCGACGGTGTCAGCGTTCCCGCGGCATCCGCCGGTCAGATCGCCGAGGTGATTCTCGCCGAGACGTCGCTCTACGCGGAGTCGGGCGGCCAGGAAGCCGACGCTGGCACGATCGTCGGCACGGGCTTCGAGCTCGAGGTGCTTGACGTGCAGCGCCCGGTCAAGGGCCTCACCAGCCACACCGTCGAGGTCACCAGCGGCGAGGTCACCGTCGGCGCTGCGGCCACCACGCTCGTCGATGAGAACTGGCGTCGCGGGGCGACGCAGGCGCATTCGGCGACGCACCTGATCCACGCTGCTCTTCGCCAGGTTCTCGGCCCGGAGGCGCACCAGTCCGGCTCGTACAACAAGGCCGGATACATGCGCCTGGACTTCAGTTGGAACCAGGCGCTCTCGCCCGCGACCCGCAGCGAGATCGAGGAGATCGCCAACCTCAAGGTGCGCGACAACCTCGAGGTCGAGACCCGCATCATGGCGCTCGACGACGCGAAGTCTCTTGGCGCGATGGCGCTGTTCGGCGAGAAGTACGGTGACACCGTGCGCGTTGTAGAGATCGGCGGCCCGTGGTCGCTCGAGCTCTGCGCTGGCACCCACGTCAGCCGCTCGTCAGAGATTGGGCTCATCAACCTCGTCAGCGAGACCTCGGTCGGCTCCGCCAACCGCCGCGTCGAGTCGCTCGTCGGTCTGGAGGCCTTCAAGGACCTCGCCGCGGAGCGCGCGATCGTCAACGAGCTCACCAGCAGCCTCAAGACGCCGCGCGAGAACCTTGCAGAGCGCATCGCAGAGCTGTCGGCCAGTCTCAAGGCCGCGGAGAAGCGCATCCAGCAGTTTGAGGCCAAGGCACTTGGCGAGCGCGTGCCCGCGATCGTCGCAAACGCCCGCCGCGTTGGCAGCACCACGATCGTCACTGAAAACGTTGGATCCGTCGGCAACAGCGACGAGCTGCGCTCGCTCGTATCCAGCGTTCGCGAGCGCCTCGGCAGCGAACCCGCAGTGGTGGCTCTCGCCGCCGATGTGGACGGCAAGCCGGCGGTCATCGTCGCGACGAACGACGCCTCACGCCAGCAGGGTGCGAAGGCTGGCGCCCTCGCCAAGATCGCGGCCGGCATTCTTGGCGGTGGCGGTGGCGGCAAGGACGACCTCGCGCAGGGTGGCGGCTCCGACGTCTCGGCGATCGGCGCCGCACTCGACGCGATCAGCGCGGCGGTAGCGGGATAACCATGCGCAGCGGGGTTCGACTCGGCATCGACGTCGGCACCGTGCGCGTCGGCGTGGCCCGCAGTGACCTGCACGGCATGCTGGCGACGCCCGTCGAAACCGTGCCGCGCGGCACGGGCGATCTTGAGCGGGTGCTCGTAATTGCGACCGAGGTTGAGGCCATCGAACTGGTTGTCGGGCTGCCTTTGGCGCTATCCGGCCGGGAGACCGCATCGACGGCCGACGCTCGTGGCTTCGCAGAGCAGTTGGCCCAGCTGGCGAGCGTGCCCGTGCGCCTCGTAGACGAGCGCCTGTCGACCGTCTCGGCGAACAACGCCATGCGCGCGGTGGGCAAGAGCCAGAAGAAGTCCCGGTCCGTCATCGATCAGGTGGCCGCCGTTATAATTCTGCAACACGCCCTCGATCATGAGCGGTCGGGATCCTCCCTTCCCGGCTCGATCGTGAACCCCGACGAAAGATCCAGACCGTGACGAACGAGCCACAGTGGGACGACATCTTCACCAGTCAGCCGGGGGCATCGGAGCCGCAGCCTGCTCCGCTGACGCGCCGAGAGCTGCGCGAGGCCGAGAACCGTGAGGCGACGCGCCCAGAGAAGAAGCGCAGCCTCTACGACCAGGGCGGCAGTAGCACGCCGCCGCCGCCGAAGAAGAAGCGTCGCCTCGGCTGGCTGTGGGCGCTGCTGACCGTGCTCGTCGTCGGTGCTGGCGGAGCGTTCGCCGCGTGGACTCTCTTCGAGCCGCAGATTCGCGAGGTGCTCGGCTGGGAGCTTCCCACCGACTACGAGGGCACCGGCAACGGCACCGAGGTCGAGGTCGTCGTCAAGTCGGGCGACTTCGGATTGGATATCGCTAAGACTCTGTCCGCGGCCGGGGTCACCATGACCACCGACGCTTTCTACCAGCTGCTGCTGCCGATGGACCCACAACCTAACTTTCTGCCCGGCACCTACACGCTGCAAAAGGAGATGAGCGCGCAGGCGGCCTTCGACGCGCTGCAGAACCCGGACAACCGAGTGGTCTCCCACGTGCTCATCAAGGAGGGCGTCAAGCTCACGACAACCCTGCAGGCGCTGGCCGATGGCACGGGAATCGCGCTGACCGATTTCGAGGCCGCGGCTGCCGATCTGGCGAGCTTCGGAATCCCGGCGCAGGCGCCGTCGCTCGAGGGCTACCTCTTTCCGGCGACCTACACCTTCGACCCAGGCCTGAGCGCGCACGACATTCTCGCGCAGCTCGTTGCTCGCTGCTTCCAGTCGCTCGACGCGCAGGGAGTGGCTGTCGAAGACCGGCACCGCGTGCTCACGATGGCGGCACTGATTCAGAAGGAGGGCGGCAGCAAGGAGGACTTCTACAAGGTCTCGCGCGTCTTCACCAACCGCATCAACATCGGGATGCTGCTGCAATCCGACGCGACCGTCAGCTACGGATCGGGTGGAACCTCCATCTCGACCACCGCCGCCGAGCGCGCCGACGCGAACAACCCGTACAACACCTACGTGCATCCGGGGCTGCCGGTTGGGCCGATCGGAGCGCCGGGCGACGACGCGATCGACGCGGCACTGCACCCGGTCGACGGTCCGTGGCTGTTCTTCGTGCTGATCAACGGCGAGACGGGTGAGACGACCTTCTCTGAGACGCTCGCACAGCACAACGCCGCGGTGAAGGTATGGCAGGCCTGGCTGAGGGATCACCCCGACTTTGACAACTAGGCTCGCCGTTCTTGGGTCGCCGATCGCGCACTCGAAGTCGCCTCTGCTGCATGCCGCGGCGTATAACGTGCTCGGTCTCGACTGGCAGTACGAGGCGATCGAGGTCACGGGGGCGACTCTGCACGATTTCATGACGTCGCGCGATGAGACCTGGCGGGGTCTCTCGTTGACGATGCCGCTCAAACGCGACGTGCTGCCGCTGCTGACAGATTTCGATGAGACGGTGTCACTGACAGGTTCCGCAAATACCGTGCTCTTCGACAACGGCACCGTCGGCTTTAACACGGACGTCTACGGAATTATCGAGGCACTTCGCGCCGCCGGCGTCACCAGCGTCACTCGCGTGCAGATCCTCGGGGGAGGCGCAACGGCAGCGTCGGCGATGGCCGCCGCGAGCGAGATGGGGGCGAGATCCGTCGACGTGGCTCTGCGCAACCCGCTGCGAATCGGCAATCTCTACAGCCTCAGCATCGATCTGGGAGTCGACCTGACGGTTCGCACTCTCGACGCGGCAGAGGCGTTCGTTCCGGATCTCGTGATTAGCACCCTCCCTGGGCACAGCGAGCACCTCGCACGGTTCTCGACCGAGACGCGCACGCGAGCGGTTCTCTTCGACGTCGCGTACGACCCGTGGCCCAGTGCCCTCGCGAGCACGTGGCTCGGTACCGTCATCTCCGGCCTCGAGATGCTTACGCTGCAAGCTCTCGCGCAGGTGCGCATCTTCGTTAACGGCTCGCCTCATGCGGTGCTCGACAACGAGCACGCCGTGCTGGCCGCGATGAAGCGGGCCGTAGCAACCTGAGGCCTGTGGGAGGATTTACCCATGCTTCGTTGGTTGACCGCAGGTGAGTCCCACGGCCCAGAGCTCATCGCTGTTCTCGAGGGGCTGCCGGCCGGCGTCCCCGTGAGCCCCGAGGGCATCCA
>Ga0247814_10000809_pt1 | contig 21579 bp, 18 predicted proteins | sample UWRJL179409R1_FD_179947 | JGI IMG/M metagenome (GOLD analysis project Ga0247814, IMG submission 179947) | Plant litter microbial communities from Arlington Agricultural Research Station in Wisconsin, United States - UWRJ-L179-409R-1 | ecosystem: Environmental > Terrestrial > Plant litter >... | reverse complement strand
CGCCGGAACCCGTTACTTCGGCAATGTCGATGCCTTTGTCTTTTGCCAAGGATTTAGCCAAGGGGGAAGCCACCAAACGGTCGGAAATTACTTTTCTGGATTCGGATTTTTCTTCTTTTGGAGCCTCTTTCTTCTGCGAAGATTTTTTGTTGTCAGCTTCGTCTTCCGATTGCTCGGCATCTTCATCAGACTCATCATCGGATGTATCTTCCTCTTCGGATTCTTCAGTTTCGTCTTCCGAATCCTGTGATTTTTGTTTTTTCTTATCGTCTTTTTTGGCCGGTTTTTCTTCGCTAGCGCCATCCAATAAGGATGAAATATCTTCGCCTTCTTCTCCCAGAATGGCCAAGATGCTGTCAACGGCTGCAGTTTCGCCTTCTTTTACGCCTTGGTGAAGTAGCACACCGTCATCAAAAGATTCAAATTCCATCGTTGCCTTATCGGTTTCGATGTCGGCCAACAAATCACCGGATTTTACTTTATCCCCAATTTTTTTGTGCCACTTCGCTACCACGCCTTCCGTCATGGTATCGCTGAGTTTGGGCATTCTAACTATTTCTGCCATGTGTCAATGCTTTTAATTATTCCAGGATGAAAGGATAGTTTGGTTCGGAGTACACGCCCACATATAGTTGGTCCTGCTCCGGGAATGGTGATTCTTCGGCGAATTTCACGCTTTCGTCCACCAACTCTTTTACTTTTTTGCCTATCGCTTCAATCTCTTTTTCTGTCGCAAATTTATTTTTGTAGATGGTTTCCAACGTCACCTCGATCGGGTCTTGTTTTTTGTAGCCTTCTACTTCTTCTTTCGTACGGTATTTCTGCGGATCGCTCATGGAGTGTCCTTTGTAACGGTACGTGTTGATTTCCAGTAAAGTTGGTCCTTCGCCGGCACGTGCGCGTTTGGCCGCCTTTTCTACCGCGGTATGTACGGCTTCGCAGCTCATACCGTCTACCGGTTCGGATGGCATTTCATAGGATAATCCCAATTTCCACAGTTCGTGTACGTTACTGGTGCGTTCTACGGATGTTCCCATCGCATAGCGGTTGTTCTCGATGATGAAAATAACCGGGATTTTCCACAACATAGCCAAGTTCATGGTTTCATGGAATGCCCCTTGGCGAGTGGCGCCATCACCCATGTAGCACAACGTGATTTGGTCACCGCCGCGGTACATATCCGCAAATGCGATACCCGCACCGAGTGGGATTTGACCGCCTACGATTCCATGTCCACCAAAGAAACTCAATTCTTTGCTGAACATGTGCATGGAACCACCTTTGCCTTTGGAGCAACCGGTTTGTTTACCATACAGTTCCGCCATGATGTATTTGGGATGCATGCCGCGTCCAATCGGGTGAACGTGGTTTCTGTAGGCCGTGATCACACGGTCGTCAGGGCGTAAAACGCTTTCCGACCCGGCAATCAAAGCTTCCTGACCGATATATAAGTGGCAGAATCCGCCAAATTTTTGCATCGTGTAAAGCTGCCCGCATTTCTCTTCGAATTTGCGGCAAAGCAGCATCAATTCATACCATTGTAAGTATGTTTCTTTCGTAAATTTAGATTTCCCCATGCCTAAAAAATAAAGGTCAAATATAATACTTCTGGGTATAGGTAATGATAAGTTAAAGATTTGTTGTCTATGTATGCAGGGCATTTGCCTTATTTCGGATAGTTTTGACAGAAAATTGTTCATGCTTCATCTTAGGGTTTTAGGTGTATTTTTTTTGTGTTCCATGGGTTTAGTTTCGGCTCAATCCATCGATAAAAATTACGTAGGGTCAAACATTCCACTGTCATTCCAGCAAATTCATACTTTTCCGGACCATTTGTTTTTTGATAATCCTGATTTTAAAGTTTATAGCCGTAATGGCCATTTACAAGGTATCCAATATTATAGCAATGCACGAGGAAAATACTTGGTACTATCAGGCAGTTCTGATAGTGTAGCTTATTATGTGATGGTGGATATAAAGCTTGGGAAAGTTGTTCGGTACAATCAAATAGGCAATACACCCTATGACCATGCCGGTGGATTTCAATGTATTGGTGATTTTTTAGTGGTGGGTATTGAAGATAACGCCGCAAAGGATGCTTCAAAAATTGCCTTTTATGATCTTTCCAATCCGGGACAAAGTGATGTGGCGCCTGTATATACTTTAGCTCGCGGAAGTCAGTTTAAATCAAAAACTGCCGGGGCGCTGGGCATTACCCATTATAAAGAGCGTCATCTTATGGCCGTGGTTTCTTGGGATGCCGCTACAATTGACTTTTATCAGAGTAACGGAAAATCCATGTCTGATAAGGATTTTGAGATGAAGTTAGCTTATACTTGGTTTCCAACAAAGGAAAATAAGGAAGGATGGTTAAACCCGGGTTGGGGCAGCTACCAGGGCATATCATTATTTACCGGGGAAGGGAACCAGCTTTACCTATTTGCTTTTTCTCTCAATAATTTGCGTAGCGAGATTGCCTTGTTTGAAGTACATGAATTGGAAGATGGAAGTTACACGCTCAAAAAAATGGACACACGCGGTTTTCACGCATACAAAAATTCTTTTCGATATGGAACAGGGATGCAGATTTCAGAGAATGGGGAACTCTACATGTATTCAACCCCATATCGCCTGAAGACAAAGAAGAATATGGTGAACCGCTACTGAATTCGGATGACTATAAATTAAAGCTAAACGGGAAAATATCTTTCACGCTTTGGAAGAGCAGCCAGCTACCGTTTTCGCCCGGGAAGATAATCGGATAGGGGCCAGTACGGTTGAGCTCTGTATCCATCATTACTTGGCGGCAACCCCCGCAGGGGGCGCAGAGTTTGTTTTTGGCGGAGGTAATCACGGCCAACCCTTCGATTTTAGCCTCCGGATATTGGGAAAGGGCATAGAGGATGGCGGTACGCTCGGCACATAAACCGCTTGGGTATGCCGCGTTTTCTTGGTTGGTTCCCGTAATTATTTGTCCGTTGGACAGTTTGACGGCAGCTCCTACATGAAATTTCGAGTAAGGTGCATATGCCCGTGGCAACGCCTCTTCGGCCTGTTTAATCAGTTCCTGCCAAAAGGCCGGTAATTCATCAAATTTGACGTAAGATGTGTAGGTGAGTTCCAGTTTTTTCGATTCCATGATAATGAGTGTTAGGTTAACGGAGGATTTTTTAAATTTCGATAGATTTTTTGATTTCGTCGGACTCAAAAACGTGTACGCCCAATTCCCAATTCTTGGCATTTTTAATCATGGCCGCTGCAATTTTCCCCACGTGGATGCCCCGATATTTCTTTAAGGGTCCCAACAAAAACGGATAGGCCAACGCAATGAATATTTTACCGATACTTTCCCCCAGCCGACTTTCCTGGCGTGGGCCTACCAATACGGACGGACGGTAGATATAAAGGTACGGTAAATCGGCCTGCTTCAATTCTTCTTCGGTTTCTCCTTTGGTTTTCAGATAGAAATTGCCCGATTCGGCATCTGCACCAATGGACGACATAAAGTGGAAACCCACATTATATAAGGCACATTGCTCGGCCAGGGCTACCGGGATGTCATGGTCTACTTTTTTGAAATTTTCTTGGCTACCCGCTTTTTTTATCGTGGTGCCCACACAGCAGAAAAGCACGTCGACGTCCGGCCAAAAGTCATAACGCCCCAAGTTTTCAAAATCTACCACCACTTCCCTCACTTTGGGTAAGGCTGGTTTCATGGCCTTGCGGGAAAGGACTATAATTCGCTCGAAAGTCTTGTCTTGTGCCAATTGTTGCAGCAAAAATCCGCCCGTGAGCCCGCTCGCACCAACCACGATGGCTGTTTTTTTCGTGTTATTTATCAGATTTCTCTTGTCTTCCATGTGTCATCTTGTATTTTTGCGCTGCTGCAAATAAACGATTCCTATGCAAATGGGTTTCGTTGCAATCACTAATAGCATTATACAAAGATGAGTCAATTTTTTGCTTTACCGGTTACGGGGAAAAAACAGGAAACTTCCGATGCGGTTTCCATTTCCTTTTTGATTCCTGACGACCTGAAAGATAAATTCAAATATAAGGCGGGTCAATATCTTACCCTAGAGTTGGATATCAACGGCGAAAAACTGCGTCGTGCCTACTCATTGTGCAGCTGTCCGCTGACGGATGACCAGCTGACGGTAACCGTAAAAAGGGTTGACGATGGAAAGGTTTCTACGAAACTGAACGGGCCGTTACAATTGGGCCAATCCATCATGGTGATGCCGCCGGAAGGCCGTTTTACCCCAGAAATCAGCGCCAATAATAAAAAACATTATTTCCTTTTTGCTGGCGGAAGCGGTATTACGCCGATGATGAGTATCATCCGCACCGTATTAAAGGTGGAGCAAAATAGCTGCATTACGTTGGTGTATGCGAACCGTAACAAAAATTCGGTCATCTTCAAAAATGAATTGGAAGAACTGGCGAAGACCGAAAAAGGTCGCTTGGATGTGGTACTTTCCTACGATACGGCAGATATGTTCTGGTTCGGCCTGAAAGGTTTCCTCACCTCGGATATTGTAAAAAAGCAAGTGTTGAAACACGAACGCGGCATGACGAACGAATTTTATGTCTGTGGGCCGGCAGCGATGATGGATACAGTAAAAAACGGTTTGTTGGAAATGAACGTGCCAAAAGATTCCATCCACATCGAATACTTTATTGCACCCACGACAGCAAAATCCGAAGACCAGCCCGTGACGCCGGCTAACACGCCGGTTTCGGTTCCGACTGTAAGTACGGACGGTACCCAGATGAAATTGACGATTAACGGAGAAACCCACGATATATTCGTCAAGAACAAAAAAACGATTTTGGCTGCGGCACAGGATGCAGGCTTAGATCCGCCTTATTCTTGCGAGGCAGGGATTTGCTCTACCTGCATGGCTAAAGTAACCGCTGGTAAGGTGCGTATGATTGAAAATAATATCCTCACGGAAAAAGAAGTGGCCAACGGTTATATCCTCACTTGCCAATCTTTGTGTGAGTCGCCGGAGGTTTCGGTGGAGTATTATGATTAATCAGACACGAATTTTATATAGCAAAAAGGCCGATACAAAACTTGTATCGGCCTTTTTTGATTTGGTTGGCGTGAAAAAGCGTTTATTTCTTTATCAGTTTATTTCCGAATCTTTTGCCGGTATTTAAATCGTGTAAAGTGATGGAATACATGCCATTGGATAAATGTTGTACATCTACGGTATATTGGTCTCCCGTAAAATTTTTGCGCATCACCACTTTGCCCGAAATGTCGGTTATGTTGAGTTCGAAGCTGCCACTATAATTTACGGAAACCAAAGCTTCGGCCGTCGTTGGGTTTGGATATACTACCAAAGCATCCACTGGTTCTATCGTGGTCGGAATTTCTTCTATTCCGGCCAATGCTTGGTCATAAATAGGGAAACTGATATGGCTCGGGTGGGTGTTTGAAAAAGCCACGCGGTTAATGGCCACGCGCGGTGTCATTTGTACGCCGTTGTAGGTGTATTTTTGCCCGTCGCCGGGTTTACGCCTGAAAAACTCACCGGGCATAATAGGTAAATTCGGGTTTACTTGGTAGCGTGTATAATTGCTGCTGCTGATGAGTACCTTGATTTTATGCTGACGACCGAATGTATAAGCGATGGGTAACATCCGGAAAGCATATTCGTAAATTTCGCCAATGTTGATGTTGTCAAACACGGCGTTGTCATCTTCCTGGTTCATCAGCAATGACTTTGCGTAGGCCCTGGCACGTGCATTTACGCAACCTTCCACCACAAATAGTTCCCGTCCGTCGGGATATACGTCTACAATCCGCACGAAAAAATCAGTATCCGTCGGTCCGTTTTGTACGCCCGATGGATTCGATTTCGCATACAGGGTAGCCTCCGGGAAGCCCATGATACATACCGTATCGGTTAAAGCGGCGCTTTCAAATTGGATGACGCCCGGAATATCCATCGTATGCTGTGTCCATTGGGTCAAGTCAAACTGGCCTTGGCTGTCACGCAAGCCGTCGGGCGTTTTTTCTAGCATGTTTCCCCCGCCGATGGTGCGTACGGGATCGTTCGGGTCATGTACGATGATTTTAAAACCTTCATCCGTAGTGGGAGCCGATTTGTTGAATGTTCCGTTTTGGTGTAGGTAATAATTTTCCCGGCGAATGCCGTTCCATGGCGGAAAATAATCTGTTCCAAACCAATAGTTACCTACATTTTCATTTTCGGGAACGCCATCATCCACGGGACCCACTACATACATGCGTACATCGGGTACGGTACTGAAGTCTTTATAGGGAATTGGGTTGATGTCGCCCGTATCAAACCCTGGAATCAGCGGGTTGCCCAATGCGGGTACATCTACCGTGAATACGTTTTCGTTATTCGTGAGGATATCCTTCACGGCAATTTTCAAACCATTCAATCCACCTGTTCCGTTCATGAATGCGATTAGCTGATGGAGTGGGATTTTATAGTTGGCTGCCGGTACCCGTACCTTAAATATGGTGGCAAACGTGTTCCATACCTGCGATTCGGGAATAAACGCTTTCGGCTCGCCAAGGAATTGTGTGGAATCGTAGTTCATATTATAGCGATACCACGAAATAATTTCGGATTGTAAAGCCTGTGCAATCGGCAGTGAAGTATTAGAGAAATCATCCAAGCTAATGCCGATGATGTCTGTTACGTTCTGCGGATAAGTCATATCGCCGGTGGTACGGCTTCCCATCGTTTGGTGGGCCCAAGGGCCGATGATGATTTTTTGTAGTTTTTGGCTTTTTTTGTTTGGGTCCAAATGTTTCTTCAGCAACTGCCAAGTCTCGATTTGCCCGTCAATGAAGATATCCCACCAACCGGTGAAGTGAAACATGGGCACTTCCATGTTCGTGTAACGGTTAACGGTTCCGTTTGGATCGCCCAAGCCTAATGCATTCACCGGAGCTCTCGATGCATCCATGTCCGACCGTCCGATATGGTTGGGATAATATCCGGCCAATCCATCCCGGTAAGGTACCACGGCAAAATGGTTTATGGCTCTATTGGCAGCCTCAAATTTATTGGGTAATCCATAATCTGCGGATGAGTGCATGTCATTGTCAATATCATCGTCCAACGCATTCAAATCATCGTCGGTGCCGGTAAATATCTGTCCTTTCAGCCAGCCTGTTACCAAATTATCGCGAAATACGCCGTTTTGGAAACCTGTACTTCTGTAAAATTCCTGGGTGGCTACAATCGGAATCAAACATTTTAAGCCTGGCGCACTCGGATCAATTTTTCGGGCAGCGGCGGCTTGGTATTGGTTGTAGCCCAAAGCAGAAGCTCCAAACATGCCGATGCGTCCGTTGGTTAGTTTGTCGGTAGTGTCCATAATGCCGTTGCCGTCGTTGTCAAAAGACCAATTTTGGGCAAGGATAGCTTGGATGGAATTATAACCATCCTCGTGTCTGTTGCCATTCCTAGGGTCACTGAGCGGAGTTACGTCCAATACATGTCCATATTCCGGATGGTAGGCGTTTTTGTTCCAGCCGTCACTCAACAAAGGCATGTAAACCCCTTCGGATTGGTAACGGCCGCGCATATCTTGTATGGCATAGCTATAACCCAAAATGTTGATGGGTGCCGCGGCCTGGTCCCAACTGCCTTTGTTGTAAGGAGTTCTGGAGAAAACCATCGGTAATTGGAATGGCAACGGATTGGGCTGTCCGTTGATGGAATCGTACATGATATATTGAACCCCACGCGGCAGCAACTGGATACGTTGCTTTCCCACCAAAGGAATATCGATATCAATCATTAACGAATCCCGAAGGATAGGCAGATAGACGTCCGTCATTAACTTGATGCCATCGGGCATCACGATGGGGATGGTCCGCTTGGTGGAAAGTTCGGAGATGTCATCCAGCTGTCCATTCAGGTTTTGGGCGGATCCGCCACAAAATAGTATAGATGAAGTAAGAATCGAAAGGAAAAGCTGCTTCATTTATGAGTTAGGTTAGAATAATTAATCCAAAAATAATTTTTTTTTAATATTTCTAATCATATTGTTTGAAAATTAAGAAATTAATTTCATTTTCGGTCCACCAAACTTCCTTGACCTCATGAAACATATTCTCTTTTTCTTTGCATTTTCCTGCATTATTTCTGCTATTTCCGCGCAGTCGATTACTTTATCGGGCAAGTTGGTAGATAAAAGTTCAGGGCAGCCGTTGCCCTATGTCAACATTTATGTGAAGGAAACCGGCAAAGGAACCGTTGCGGATGGAAACGGGGTTTATTCCCTTCTGTTGGAATACACATCCGAGAGAAAAGAATTCACGTTACAATTTTCATCTATCGGTTATGGAACACAAACCCGCGTGGTTTCCAAGGCCGATCTGCGTGTTGATTTACAGATGGAATCTGTTTCGGTGATGAGTACGGAGGTGGTCATTACCGGCTCACGGGTTTCGGAAAGTATCATGGAAGCGCCGGTGAGCATCCAAAAGGTAAATGCGGCGCAAATCCAAAATACGGCCGGAGGAAATTTTTATGATGGGCTGAAAAATTTGAGGGGCGTGGATATTAGCACTTCCAGCGCGGGTTTTCAAGCCATCAACATGCGTGGTTTTAATACGACGGCGCCTGTAAGGATTGTTCAGTTTATAGACGGTATGGATAACCAGGCGCCGGGGCTGAATTTTCCGGTGGGGAACTTGGTAGGAGCCAACCCGCTCGATTTGGAGGCGGTGGAAGTGATCACTGGGCCGGCTTCGGCCTTGTATGGCGCCAATGCTTTCCAAGGAGTGGTGAATATGAATACCAAGAATCCTTTCGATTATCAGGGGATAGATTTTGAGTTTAAAGCCGGTACAAGGAATTTGTTGGAGGCCAATTTAAGATATGCGGAAGCTTTCGGTAAAAAGCAAAAATTTGCGGTAAAGGTAACGGGTTCCTACATGCAGATGTTCGACTGGCAGGCCGACGATCCGGAAGCAAACCGTTACGGGCAGATCGATGCAGACGTGAACCTGAGCGACATCGTTTCACAATTGCAATACGATCCCTCACTCAGTCAGGAAGACCGCGATAAATATGTGGCGTTGAATAATTACATCGAATTTAATCCGATGGTGGGAGAACGTGGTTTGAATAACAAAACCATTTCGGCTCCCGGTTATATGGAGCGCGAATTGGCCAACAATAAGGTGCAGAGCATCAAAGCGGGATTGGCCTTACATTATCGTATCACGCCCAAAACGGAATTGTCCTATACCGGAAAGTTTGGGATGGGAAGCGCCATTTATCAAGGGGCTAACCGTTATTCCATCAAGGATATCATGTTCCAGCAACACAAGGTGCAATTACAGGGCAAAAATTTCCTCGTGAAAGCGTATGGAACTTTTGAGGATGCGGGTAATTCGTACGATGCCGTTTTTACGGGCATTAATATTTCCAAAGCCTCCATCGGTGATAATTGGGTGCCGACATATTTGCGCAATTATTTTGAGACGTTGCAAGGCTTAAACAACGATTATGATAACGATGCACAACTGTGGATGGTAGACAGCGCAATGAACGTTGCCACCGCTGCGGCCAATAGTTCTTGGTATCAATCCGGTACGGCACCATATGATAGCGCCAAAAAGGCTATCGTGGGCAATGCCGATTTACAGAACGGCTCCTTGTTCCGGGATAAATCTTCGTTATATCATGTAGATGCACAATACCAATTCAACCAGATTAAATGGTTGGATTTACAGGCCGGAGCCAATTTTCGTTATTATACGCCGCGTTCTTACGGAACCATTTTCCACGATACGTTGGTGAACAGGAATGATACATTGGCCAATGGATCCGCCGACCCTGATGCCAAATATACACGGTTGAATGTTTGGGAAGTAGGCGCTTACGTACAAGCCACGAAGAAGTTCTTCAAAGACCATTTTAAAATCACGGCATCGGTTCGGGTAGATAAAAACAAAAATTTCAAACCACAGGTTTCTCCGCGTCTGGCTATCTCGTATTCATTCAAAACGCATACGTTCCGGGTTGCCGCCCAGTCCGCATTCCGTACGCCGACACTGCAAAACCAATATATCGATTTGAATTTGGGGCCGATTACCTTGTTGGGTAATTTAAATGGGTTTGATAATTTGTATACCTTAAATTCCGTCAACCAATTTAACGATAGCTTGGATGCCAACGTAAATCCAAATGATATAGACCCGAATATATTGAAGTCGGTTTCCTATGCCAAATTGAAACCAGAGCAAGTGATTACGGTGGAAGCCGGCTACCGCGGCGTACTTTGGAAGAAATTGTACGTGGATGCCGATGTATATTTTAACCGTTATACAAACTTCATCGGCGATGTGCGTGTGGTACGTCCGCTTGGTGGCGCCACTGCCGGCGAAGAAAGTGGTTTTGATGCCATGTTGACGGGCGATTACGAGGTGTACCAAATTCCGGTAAACAGCAGTAAAATCGTGAATTCGGTGGGTGCGGGAATCGGTTTGACGTATTTCATCACCCGTGGATTACAGGCCGGATTTAATTATTCATATGCCAAATTATTGACCGAAAATTTAGACGATGAAATCATTCCGGGATTTAATACGGCACCACATAAAATCAATGTAAACCTCGCCGGTATCCGCATTTGGAAAGGCTTGGGCTTTTCCACCGCGTTCCAATGGGTGGATGGGTTCGAATGGCAAAGTCCGTTCGGAACGGGTTTGGTAAAATCGTACAGTGTATGGGATGCGCAAGTGAATTATGCCATCGATTTCGGTCAATGTACGATTACCGCGCGCTTAGGTTCCTCCAACCTTATCAATACCAGACGTCGTGAGGTGTACGGCGGGCCTACCATCGGGCGTATGTTTTATGGAGGGTTGGGCTTTGGTTGGAATAAGTTGAAGCCGAAGCGGACAAAGTAATATAATAAATCTGTTATATTAAATTTAACTTTCCTTTCAAATTCGGATATCCTTCTTTCCTGTCCACAATCTCAAACTGGATTCCTTGTTCGATATGGGATTGTTTCAATATCACATCACCTGGCAAAAACAACGGTTTTTTGAAAGCCACAAATAATTCGTGTGGTTTAGCCATCATATCCGGGTTTTGGGCTAGGATTTTATTTAATCCATACCAACCGTGCATCAATGATTTTCTAAAACCAAATAATTTCGCTCCCAACGGATGAATATGGATCGGATTGAAATCACCGGATATTTTAGCATATTTTCTTCCGGTATTGGACGGTATAAATAACTTGTCTTCTTTCTGTCCTTGTAATCCAGGAAACTCATAGGTGTTATATTCTTGGCTGGCGAATTGTGTTTTTCCGATGTGTAGGTTCACGGTGTTTTCTTCCCAAACCAAGATGTCCTCTCTATATAATTTGGTGATGGTTTCAAAGGCGGTTCCTTTTTCGTGGGCCAAATAATCGCCTAGCGAACATTCCATCCGCAGGTTATCGGTAGGTAAAATGTTTTCGTATTGTTTGATGGTGTCAGTCAGATGCACCATACCCGGTAAAGGAAATGGAAATTTTTTATCCGAAGCTAACAATATCCGTACTGCAAAAAATCGTGTATGCCAATAGGTAGAAGGTACAAAAGAACTTTTGTATCCAAACATCTGTTTGAACGCATGTAGCTTTTTCAAATCGGGCCTCACGTTTTCCATTACATATTTTTTCTGGATGGACGACAGGTTTTTTCCCTTAGAAAAAGTGGTGAGCGCACGCCATAAGGTACTGGCAGAGGATGGAATTTTGTGTAGTTTTTCTGTAGGCATGAAACTGAATATAAGGATTAAACAGACGTAGGGTATTTATGTTTAAGCAAAGAAGGTAAAGGAAAAAAAAATAACACAAGTCCTAAGGTAAAAAAAATCGCGACAAGTCTGGTGCTCGTCAAGTCGAGCGACCGAAATCTACTCCGGCAACCCATGCCTTCTGTTCCTCATTACATTTTCGGGAGTCCATAATTCTTTTTCTACAAACGGGTGCTTGCGAACGGGGCATTCCAAAATTTCGCACAAATGGCAGGAGGTTGGTAAGCATGGGTCCACATGTACGAAAATTTCCACTTCATCGCCATATTTGTCTTGGATCAGTCGGTGTATATTTTCTGTTTCGTCATGCGCTTCATCCACCGAATAATAATAAGGAAGCGTAACATGGCAATCGATATGTATGGAAGCGCCGTATTTAATGATGCGGAGATTATGGATGTCGATCCAGTTATATTTTCTGTTTTCGTTTAATAAAGTTACCAATTCGCCGATCAATATCGGATCGGCCTCATCCATAATGCCGGCTACCGATTCACGAACGATTTTGATCCCGGTATATAAAATATACAGACCAAATAATAACGCGATCGTAGTGTCAATCCATTGTAATCCGGTCATTAGCAATAACACGAGGCCGATAATCAACCCAACGGTGCTCCATGCATCCGAGAGCAAGTGTTTACCACCGGCACGTAAAGTGGCTGAGTTGGTTTTTTTGCCGCGCCAAACGGCATAAAACCCCATCGCAAAGTTGACGCCACCCGTAAATACGGATAGTAAAATACCCATATTTAATTGCTCAATCGGCTCGGGATAAATATAACTGTATATGCTTTTGATGAGGATCGCAATTCCGGCTGCCGCAATCAGGCTTCCTTCCACCGTGGCGGATAGGAATTCTATTTTTCCGTGCCCGTAAGGGTGGTCTTCATCTTTCGGTTTGGCTGCCAAGTATAGGCTATATAAAGCGAACGAACCCGCCGCCACGTTCACCAAAGATTCCAACGCATCGGTAAAGATGGCATTGGAGCCCGTAAGTAGCCAGGCTATAAATTTCACGCCAGATAACAAGATGGTTACCGTAAGCAAGAGGCCCTGTATGCGAAAATTACTTTTGATATGTGTGCTGTTTCTGGGCAATGATAGCGAATCGGAATGGGAAACGAAATCCATATTTTTAGGCAATTCTAAAAGCTTTGGGATGGTATATCTTCAATTGCTTTATCTGCAATCCCTCTACAGGTTATTTTTTGAATAGGCTAAAAATTACTTTATTTTTTCCGAAAAACTTTTCCTTGCCAAATCCCACTACATTTGGTACATGAAGCACGTTTTTCTATCGTTCTGCGGTTTGTTGGTTACCGTCATGATAACAGCCCAGCTCCCATCTTTTGATTCTCAGAAGCCACCTGCCTCCCCAGATTACAGTTTGCCGGAGAATTGGGCAGCATTACCTTTTCGCCAAGATGCGGCCGATGAAATCCCCAAAAATGAAATTTGGATCAACGATTCACTAAAGGAAGCCGACGTGTTTTATGTGCACCCGACCATGTATACAAAAGGCGCAACCTGGAATGCGGACTTAAACGACCAGAAATTGAATGACCGCGTAGATCGTTTGCCCGTCAGATTTCAGGCTTCGCCTTTCAATAAAGTGGGACGTGTATATGCACCGCGGTACCGCCAAGCCATTTTGGATGTTTTTAGGTTGCGCGACTCAAATAGTGAAAAAGCACTTGATCTGGCATATGAAGACGTAAAGCGTGCGTTTGAATATTACCTGAAAAATTATAACGACGGAAGGCCTATTATCATTGCTTCTCATAGCCAAGGCTCATTACATGCGCAAAGATTGTTGAAAGATTATTTTGATGAAAAACCGCTCAAAAAAAAACTGGTAGCGGCTTATGTCATCGGATATGCCATCAACGAAACCATGTATACGGGCATGACGCTTTGCAAAGACTCTTTGGAAACGGGTTGTTATGTCACTTGGATGTCGTGCCGTTGGGGATATAAGCCGACGCGTGGTTTTTTCAAAAGCAATGTGAGCGTAAATCCGTTGACTTGGACTACCACGCCGGATAAAATTAACCGTAAACAAGGAGTAGGCGGCATTTTGTTAAACCCGAGAAAGAAATTTAAACAGGCCAATACCGTAAAAATTTATGAGACACATTTATGGGTGCGCACACGGATTCCGTTTTTTCCGTTTTTGAGAAACATGCATGTGTTGGACTATAATTTGTTTTGGTATGATATTCGGGAGAATGTGCAGGATAGATTTGATTTGTACAAAAAACAATGAAAAATAATAATTTATAAAATAAGGCTATGATCCATTCTACAACTAATGTTGTAAAAAATAGTGTTTAAAATAGAAAGATATCATTGAATTATGCAAACGTCAAATAAAATAGAACAAATGAAATATCTATACATCATTCTGATTACTTTAATATTTATTTCTTCCTGCGGATATAATTCTCCGGTAGATTATTCAAAAAATAAAAAATTTGAACAATTGAAAAAGGCAGAATGGCTCATCGGCACATGGGGCCATACATCCATCGAAGGCCAATTGGTGGAATCTTGGACAGTAAAGAATGATTCCGTGTATGCAGGAACCACATATTTCATGGTAGGAAAAGATACCGTCTTTGCCGAAAATATAACATTGGAACAAATCGGGAGCGATCTTTATTACATCACCCAGGTATCTAACCAAAATGATGGAAGGCCCGTTTCGTTTAAATTGACCGACATGAAAGAAAACGAATTGGTATTCGGAAATGCGCTCCATGATTTTCCACAGAAAATAACCTATGTTTCCAAAGAAGATTCGCTGATTGCCGAAATCTCGGGCAAGGAAAAGGGTGTATCGAAATCCGAAAGGTTTGCCATGGGCAGAATGAAATGATGAAATGCATTGGTCATTTTTTCCTGTTAATTTTCGCCTAAATCATTCCTGCCATTTTGACAGAAGTGATTAATTGTGCATTTTTGCAGTGTTTAGTTAAAGCATTGCATGTTAGTATCAGAAAATAAAGTGATTGATGAATCTCGCCAAGGCGAAGCCATATTAATCGAAACTCCCATCATCAACGAAAAAGGAAAGCTCTACTTGGAAAGCTATGGCTGCCAGATGAACTTTTCCGATAGCGAAATCGTGGCCGCGGTGATGGCCGAAAACGGATATTCCACCACCAATACCATAGAGGAGGCGGATGTCATCCTCATCAACACCTGCGCCATCCGCGAAGGCGCCGAGCAACGTGTACGCAAACGCCTTACTGAAATGAAAACGCTGAAACAGGCGAAAAAACATTTGATGGTGGGCGTATTAGGTTGCATGGCCGAGCGCCTGAAAGAAAAATTTCTGGAGGAAGAGAAATTGGTGGATCTCGTTGTAGGGCCCGATGCATACCGTGACCTGCCTGCCTTGGTGGAAAGAACCGACCGGGAAACGCGCAACATGAACGTATTGCTCTCGTTGGAAGAAACCTATGCCGACATCAGCCCCGTGCGTTTGGGTGGAAACGGTATTCTGGCATTCATCAGCATCATGCGGGGGTGTGATAACATGTGTTCGTTCTGCGTGGTGCCGTTTACCCGTGGTCGCGAACGTAGCCGTGATCCGGAATCCATCGTAAAGGAAGCGAAGGAATTATTTGAAGCCGGCTATCGTGAAGTGACTCTGTTGGGCCAAAACGTAGATTCATATCTCTGGTTTGGTGGCGGACCCAAAAAAGAGTTTTCAAAACTGACTGAAGAAGAACAACAAAATAGTGTTGATTTTGCCAAGTTACTCAGTAGGGTGGCCGAGGTAAGCCCGCTGTTGCGTATCCGCTTTTCCACTTCCCACCCGCGCGATTTAACGGATGAGGTATTACATGCGATGGCAGCCTATCCGAACATCTGCAAATACATTCACTTGCCCGTGCAATCCGGCAATACCCGTGTTTTGGGTATGATGAACCGGGGCTATTCACGCGAATGGTATATTGACCGTATCGAGGCGGTTAAACGAATCATGCCCGATTGCTCGGTCAGTACGGACATCATTACCGGGTTTTGTAGTGAAACGGAAGAAGAGCACCAGGAAACCATCTCGTTGATGGAATTGGCAAACTACGACTACGCATTCATGTTTACGTATTCCGAACGTCCAAAAACATTGGCCGAGCGTAAATATGAAGACGATATTCCCGAGGATGTAAAAATTCGCCGTTTGACGGAGATCATCACCCTGCAAAGACGCCTTTCGCACGACAGCAACATACGCGACATAGGTAAAACGTTTGAAGTGTTGGTAGAAGGTTTTTCCAAAAAAACAGAGGACGATTTATCCGGCCGTAACAGCCAGAATAAAGTATTGGTTTTTCCAAAAGGAAATGCGAAAAAGGGAGATTACGTTAGAGTGAAGGTGAATTCGTGTACCTCGGCCACGTTAATCGGGGAGTTGGTAGAAATAATTGAGAATTGAAAATTATTATTAGATGCTTAGTGTCTAAATCTAACATCTAATGTCTCACATCTAATGTCTATTTCATGAGTTTACAAGATATAAAAAATAGATTCGGCATTATCGGCAACTCGCCGGTGCTGGATCGAGCGTTGGAAATTGCGGTACAGGTGGGTCCCACGGATATGTCCGTACTTATTTCCGGCGAAAGTGGCGTGGGTAAGGAAGTCTTTTCCAAAATCATCCATAACAGCAGCCCGCGTAAGCACAATAATTTTATTGCCGTTAACTGCGGGGCCATTCCCGAAGGTACGATTGACTCAGAATTGTTTGGCCACGAGAAAGGCTCGTTTACAGGTGCCACCGAAGCCCGCAAAGGTTATTTTGAGGTGGCCGACGGCGGAACTATTTTCTTGGACGAGGTAGCCGAGCTTCCCTTAGGAACCCAGGTGCGTTTGCTACGCGTGTTGGAGAGTGGAGAGTTTTTGCGTGTGGGTTCATCCAAGACGCAAAAAACGGATGTACGCGTTATCGCGGCCACCAACGTGAACATGGTGGATGCCATCGAAAAAAATAAATTCAGGGAAGATTTGTATTACCGTTTGAATACGGTGCCGATCCGAATCCCTTCCTTACGCGATCGGAAGGACGATATCCATATTTTGTTCCGCAAATTTGCGGCCGATTTTGCGCAGCGTTACCGTATACCACCCATCAAACTGTCGGATAGTGCCGTTACCATGCTGGAGAATTACCGCTGGCCGGGAAACATCCGTCAGTTAAAAAACATGGCGGAGCAGATTTCCATCCTGGAGAAGGAACGTACGATTTCCGGCGATACCTTATTCAAATATCTGCCCGATTATCGGGAACGAAACTTGCCGGTGCTGGTATCTCCCACAGGCGAAAAGTTTTCGCCAGGAACGGACGAATCGGAAAAGGAGGCGGTGTACAAATTGCTTTTTGAGATGCGTAAGGACATCAACGACCTGAAAAAATTGGTATTGGACATGCTGGAAACCGATACGCCGATGGGTGAGGGCAACATGCAGGTAATCCATCGTTTGTTCGGCAACCAGGACAACGAAACCGTAAAACCGGTATCGTCATATGCCGCGCCGTATATGAATTCCGCTTCTGGTAACGTAGAAGAGCAGGCACACCACGAAGAAGTGGAAGAATCGCTTTCGTTGACGGATAAGGAGAAAGATTTAATAGAGAAGGCATTGACCAAGCACCGTGGCAAACGTAAGTCGGCGGCCAGCGAATTGGGCATTTCGGAACGTACGTTGTACAGAAAAATTAAGGAATACGATATCAATTTATAATGATGGGAAAGCGGGTAGTCTTCATATTTTTGTCGATGGTAGTGTTGCTTTCGGGTTGCAAGGTAAAGTACACATTATCGGGTCAGAGTATTCCGCCCGATGCCAAAACGGTATCGGTAGGTTTTTTCGTGAATAAGGCGGCGTTGGCTGCTCCGGCATTCAGTCAGCAATTTACGGAGGAATTGAAGACAAAGTTCCTTCGCGAGACACGCCTGCAGTTGGTGCCATCCGGCGGAGATTTGGAGTTTGAAGGCGCGGTAACGGGCTATTCCGTATCTCCGGTCGCCATACAGGGAAACGAGACCGCCGCCTTGAATCGATTGACGGTTTCCGTAAGTGTGACTTACGTGAACAATTTGAAAGAGGACGATACATTCACCACAAATTTTTCACGATTTGCAGATTTTTCTGCCAATACTAGCTTAACGGCGGTGGAATCCCAGATCACCCCCGTCATTATGGAGCAATTGATCCAAGATATTTTTAACCGGGCGTTCATCAATTGGTAGTTGTTTCGAAGTTACTGTCGGCAGTGGTAGCAGGCTGGACAGGTGATAAATAATGTTTGTTTGGGCCTGCCGAAGCAGACGCGTCTAGAATTTCATATACTTCTGGCCATTAACCGATAACCATTGCGGATAACTATTAACCAATAACCGATAACCAAATTTTGTATCTTTGCCATCCTTTAAAAATGGCCTCCAAGAAAAAATATTACGATGTAGAATCCGAATATGCTGATCCGAACGGAACGGCAGAACTGGGTTTTTCCTTTTTGGATTGGCTCAAGTTTGCCGAAAACGACGCCATAGAACTAGCGAAAAAGCGGGAGGCACAATTGCGTGTGATTGAATCTTTCATCCAAAACTCACCGAAGATAAAGCCCATAAACAAAGGCGAAGAAGTCATTGCCAATGTTCCTGACGAGGCGGAGGACAAAGAGAATGGCAACATGAGGCAGGAGGACATCGTATCGGAAACCTTGGCCCAGATTTATGAAGACCAGGGACTATTTACAAGAGCGGCACAAGTTTATCATAAGTTACGTTTGATAAATCCGGAAAAAAGTAATTACTTTGCCGCCCGACTCAAAGAATTGAGAAAAAAAGAATCAGAGTTTAAGAAATAAGTCATGAATATTTTATTTGTCATCCTCATTATCATCTGTGCCGTAGCTTTAATGGCCGTAATCTTGATACAAAATGCAAAAGGCGGCGGTTTGGCCTCCAATGTAGGGATCTCTACCCAAATGCTGGGTGGTGTAAAAAAAGCGACCGACGGCATTGAAAAATTAACTTGGGGATTAATGATTTCCTTGTTCGTATTGTGCATCGTTTCAGGCTTTTTCTTCAAAACCACCACGTCGAATCCTGACGAGGGTGCACCGAAAGTAACAGACATCAGCGATGTTGCCGTTCCTGTGCAGGCACAGCCTCAAGGCATTCCATTACAGCCGTCACCAGTAGGAGAATAGTATTTCAATATTTTATATAGAGGCCTTCCATTTTTGGGAGGCCTTTTTTGTTCCACCTAATTTCAAATCATTCTGAATAACGAATGTTTTTTGCTTTAACTGGCTTATATTCAAAAAAATTACCAAATTTGATGTAAGGCCATGAACGGATGATATGTTCCCACGATTGGGATTGGTCATTCCGTCAGGGTGAAATTTAAAGCACAATTGTTTCAGGGGTATGTTTGCACTTCTACTCAAGTATAAAAAAACGGTCGCCTTTCTGTTTCTCGCATCGTTTGTTGTGTTAAGCTCACATACTTCGCTTTCTAAGGAGAAGGAAAAGGAGCGCTACCACAACGCCCATCAGTTAAGTATTTTTAAAGTGATGGAACCCATTGCCGACGGCGAATACTTTTTGGGTTCTTCGGCTTGTAAAGGTTGCCACGGAAGGGATGTACTGCAAGGCACGGCAAATACCGATGCCGAAGGGAACGACGTAAACTTATATGACGATTGGCAAGCCACGATGATGGCACTTTCGGCCAAAGATCCGTTATGGCGCGCCAAGGTGAGCCACGAAATCAGTATCAACCCTTCCCACGGCGCGTTTTTGGAAAATAAATGTACTTCGTGCCATGCGCCCATGGGCCATTATTCTGCCTTGTATAAAGGCAACGCCCCTTATTCCATGGCAGCTTTGGATAATGATACCTTAGGCCTGGATGGTGTTTCTTGCGTCAGTTGCCACATGCAGGGGCCAGATGCCGGCACCACATTTTCGGGCAACATCCAATACGATACCACCCGGAAAATGTATGGTCCATTCATGGATCCGATGATCGGGCCTATGCAGCTCTACACCGGATTTATACCCACCTACGGCGAACACATGAGTAAGTCCAACGCCTGTGCATCCTGCCATACGTTGGTAACGGACGTGGTGGATTTGGCGGGAAATAATACCGGAAACAAATTTATAGAACAGGCCACTTACCACGAATGGAAAAATTCGATGTATAGCGGTTCTCCAGGCGGAAAGAATTGCCAAAGTTGCCATATGCCATCCATTCGCGGCCCAGTCGTGATTGCCAACAATATCTTGGCGCTGGAGGGGCGTTCACCGTTCAACCTACACAAATTTATGGGCGGCAACTCCTTCATGCTGCAACTGATGAAGGAGAATAAAGCTGCGCTTGACATCCAAGCGGAAGACATCAACTTTGATTCTTCCATAGCCAATACAAAACATCTGCTTTCCACGGCCACACTGGGACTGAATCTTAGCTTGGATTCTTGGCTTTCGGATACGGTGGCCGCATTTTCGTTGAAACTCACGAACAAAGCCGGACATAAATTTCCTTCGGGATACCCCTCACGCCGGGCATTTGTGCAATTTGTGGCCACCACGCAGGAAGGCGATACCTTGTTTAGGTCGGGTATGCTGGACCCTACGGCGGAAATTATCGGTCATGATGCCGTAACGGAACCACATTATCAGGTAATCAATAACCAAAACCAGATACAGATTTACGAAATGGCTATGGCCGATGTGGCGGGAAACAGAACCACTTCGCTGGAAAGGGCAAATTCCGTATTGAAAGATAATCGTATCCCTCCGGTAGGTTTTGTTTCAGGCACGAGTTTGTATGATTCGGTTTCTGTGGTAGGCATCAACAACGACCCCGATTTTAATTTGGATAACGGGACGGAAGGTAACGGGGCAGATATTGTCCACTACCAGGTCAGGGTGCCCGGCGGGTATCTGCTCACCGGCAGCATAAACGTATACGCCAAAGTATTCTATCAATCCGTTCCGCCGGGTTGGCTTACGGATATGTTCACCTTCAACACGGCACCCATTAACCAATTTAAGTCGATGTATGATGCGGCGGATAAATCCCCGGTGGAAGTAGCATCCGGTCAATTGCTGTTTGTGCTTACACCGTCCCACGCTTCCATCAACGAAGCCGAGTTGGGTAATGCGCTGGTGATAGCACCCAATCCTACGCTGGAAGGGTTCCTCAAGGTTTCATCCTATATGGGGATGAAAATAAAATCGGTACAAGTTTTCCAGCCGAATGGGAAATTGGTAGAATCATTCATACATTTGGATGTAGCTGAATGGGAATATCTTCTCAAAGGTGCTCCCGGGCAATATATCCTCAAAATAGACACCGATAAGGGAACATTCGTTAAGAAAGTCATTAAATTATAATAACTATACCTACACGTTATGAGAGCTTTGTACACAAAAATGTCGATGGCGCTGCTCGGTTTCGGGCTTTTGCCATGGGTTAGCCATTCACAAATCACCTTTACCAATTCAAATTCCCGGCTGGGCATTACAGATTTTCACTCAGGAAATTCCATCAGCGTGGTGGATATGGATGGGGATGGGATGGACGACATTGCCCGTATGGACGATGGGTATAAACTGCAACTCCAAAAACAGAAGACAGGGCAATCGTTCGTGACGGTGAACGGCGTAAATATGGGCGGAGGTAGCGCTTGGTCTATGGTGATTGCTGATGCCAATGAAGACGG
>Ga0247814_10000808_pt1 | contig 21583 bp, 22 predicted proteins | sample UWRJL179409R1_FD_179947 | JGI IMG/M metagenome (GOLD analysis project Ga0247814, IMG submission 179947) | Plant litter microbial communities from Arlington Agricultural Research Station in Wisconsin, United States - UWRJ-L179-409R-1 | ecosystem: Environmental > Terrestrial > Plant litter >... | reverse complement strand
GCCACCATTATCCGCTTCTTTGATGGAATGTCCAACCTTGATGATAAAGCAATCAGGTCGACCGTTACAGCAGACTTTACTTTATTGGAAGGCGGCCTGGTCTGGAATGCGGATACGCTGATCAACCATCTGTTGCCTTTGAGAAAAATGAATGTGAAAAGGTTAAACAAATTTGAATTTCTAACAACTGAACAAAATAAAGAGGTGGCCTGGATAAGCTACTTTAATACTGCAGATTTTATCATCAACGATAAACAAAGAAGCATCAGGTGGCTGGAAAGTGCCGTGTTGATTAACAAAAACGGCATATGGAAAATACAACTGCTGCATTCGACAGTTGTAAAACAATAACATACAGTCCCTTGCAGTTAACCCGGGGCAGCAAATCATATGATGTCCGCCTTAACAATTTAACATACAGGATTGACGAAAAAAAATTATATTTGACGCGTCTTTAAGGACAATAACCAAATTAATCAGCCTCTCCATATAATGGCAATACGCACTTATAATTTTATACCTTTTATCATTGTGACCATATGAGCCTGGTTTCTGTAGTCATTCCTGCCTATAACGAGGAAGACAATATTGTTGTGATTATCGACAGATTAGAGTGTGTTTTCAAACAAACCGAACTGGATGTCGAGTTTATCATTGTAGATGATGGCAGTACCGATAAAACAGCACTCATTCTCAAAACAATGTCCAAGGTGAAGCCCAATCTGTATTTCATAGAGTTCTCCAGAAATTTCGGGCACCAGATTGCACTTAAAGCCGGGCTGGACAAAGCTATGGGAGACTGTATTATTTCATTAGATGCAGACCTGCAGCATCCTCCAGAGCTTATTATCGAAATGTTACAGAAATGGCAGGAAGGGTATGAAGTAGTTTACACCAGAAGAATAGAAGATAAAAAACTTCCATTTATTAAACGAAAATCATCTTCCCTGTTTTACAAAACACTAAATATTTTATCCAGTATAAAAATCGAAGAAGGAACGGCTGATTTCAGACTGATGGATAAAAAAGTAATTGATGTATTTCGTGATCTGGGAGAGAATGAACCTTTTATTCGCGGCCTGGTAAAATGGATGGGTTACAGTCAGTTCGCCATAGATTATACGCCCAGTTCCCGCTTTGCCGGTGCCAGCAAATATAATTTCAGGAAGATGGTAAAATTAGCCCTTCATGGCGTTACTTCTTTCAGTATCAGACCACTGTATACAGCAGCTTATCTTGGTTTCATTTTTTCATTATTGTCTGTCTTATATATTCCCTACGTATTATATTCTTTTTTTATGGGTATTGAAGTGGACGGCTGGGCTTCATTGATCATGACCGTAGTTTTCTTCGGCGGTTTGCAGCTTATTATCCTCGGAATCATAGGTATATACATTGGAAAAATGTTTATGCAGACAAAAAACAGGCCCAATTATATTATCAGAAATACAAACCTTCCAAATTCAAACTAAGATATGGTATTGTTAAGTTTCGACATTGAAGAGTTTGATATGCCCTTCGAATATCAAAAAGATATCAGTTTTGAAGATCAGATCAGTATTTCAATAACCGGCACCCACATCATTCTGGATCTGCTTAAAAAAAATAACCTGAGGGCTACGTTTTTCAGCACTGTGATTTTTGCAAGGAATGCACCAGAGATCATCAACCGCATTACTGCAGAAGGACATGAACTGGCATCACATGGATATTACCACTCCGATTTTAAAAATGAGCATCTGCTTGAATCAAGATTGTTATTAGAAGAAATATCGGGGAAGCAGGTAAAAGGATATCGCATGCCCCGAATGATGCCTGTAGATGAAATAGAAATAAAAAAGGCTGGATATGTTTATAACAGCTCAATTAATCCAACGTGGCTGCCAGGAAGATACAATAACCGGCATATCTCCAGAACATACTTTCAACAAAGTGGTGTATGGCAACTACCTGCGTCGGTTAGCCCCATTTCCCGCTTTCCTTTATTTTGGTTATCATTTCATAATCTTCCATTGTGGTTCTATAAACATCTTGTCTACAGAACATACCAGAAAGATAACTATATAAATATCTATTTTCATCCCTGGGAATTCACTGACCTGCGAGATAAGGAGCGCTTTGGTTTTCCTTCTTATGTAAGTAAAAATTCAGGTAAGGAAATGATCACAAGAATGGACAACTTTATGAAATGGATTAATCGAAAGGGTTATCCTTCTTCTACTATATCCAATTTCATGGAAAATAAAATTACATCCTAAATTATTGATTTAAAAGACTTATCCGTATCAACCTTTCAGCACATGAAGATACCTAATGGAATTAGCAACTTGTTCAAGAGCAGACTATTTATATTTTTCGTCTTTATCCTCTTACCTGCAATTACCACATTTAAACAATACCATCATGGTGGTCATCATAATAATTACCTGATATTTATCTACACTTATTTCCATTCAGCAGATCACCTGAATCTTTTTACGGCCTATCCTGAATATGCAGATACAAATCACTATGGTCCACTCTTCGCATTGGTGATCGCACCCTTTACTTACCTGCCTGAATTCATTGGTATGTATTTATGGGAAGCAGCAAATGCATTGTTCCTCTTTTATGCAATTCAGACATTGCCGATAAAAAACAGTAAAATCACTGCAGTTTACTGGATCATTGCCCATGAATTGCTTACTGCGATGTTCTCTTGCCAAATTAATCCGTCAATTGCTGCGATCATCATTTTAAGCTTTACGCTGGTAGAGAAAAAACAGAATTTCTGGGCTACCTGCCTCATCTTATTGGGTACTTTCATTAAGCTATATGGAATTGTAGGCCTTGCGTTTTTCTTTTTTGCCAAGGAAAAACCTAAGTATATTGCTTATTGTGTTTTCTGGACTGTTGTTTTCTTTGCTTTGCCAATGGTGTTTTTTGGCCCATCGTACATTATACAGCAATATCAGGAATGGTATATCTCACTTAGTGAGAAACAACTACTGAATGCCTCCCTCACGTCAATGCAGGATATGTCTGTAATGGGATTTGTCAGGAGAGTATTTCAGAATGCAGAGATACCAAACTTACCATTTCTGATTACTGGCCTGGTTATTTTCTGTTACCCATATCTCCGAATCAGTCAATATAAATCGCTCAATTTTCGCCTGATGTTCCTCGCTTCAGCAATGATTTTTGCAGTTATTTTCAGTAATTCATCGGAATCTCCTACCTACATCATTGCATTTTGCGGAGTTGCAATCTGGTTTATGATACAGCCAAGGCCATTACCTTTACCTGTCCTTTTACTTTTCATCTTCGCCATCTTGTTTACTACACTTGCGCCATCAGATATTTACCCAAAGATTGTCAGGGATCAATTTTTTGCACGATACTCATTTAAGGCAGTGCCTTGTATACTTATCTGGATATATCTAAGCTATCAAATAATTTTTCAGGATTTCAATACACCTTCCAGAAACTTATCTTACACTGCTCCGGAAGGTAACATATGATTGAAAGAGATAACTGAGACCTGAAAGTAAAATAATAATGAAGCACTGGGCCAGGGTTGCTGCAATATTAAAACGCCCTATTAATAAATGAAGAAGAATATATTCCAGAAATATGTTGGCAACAGTTAGCCCTGCATAAAGACTTAGTTGTTTACTCACCTGTCCCTTTACGCCCTGAAAGACAAAATATTTATTCAGCAGGAAACCCACTGGAAAAGTAACACCGAGAGCAACAATATATGCAGCAATGTAAGGTGTGATCACAAAACCGGCAAATGCTACTACGTTTCTGTCAAATAAGTAATTATAACTAAGATAGAACACAACCAGGTTTAATAGTGCATTGCTTCCCCCGCTCATACCATATCTAAACGTTTTTAGTGGTATAATCCTCGCAAAAGGGGTATGAAAGAAAACTACAATTTTATTGAGGTAATAGTTAATCATATTTTACAGATGACCAGCAAACCTAAAAAAAATATATCGAAATAATCAAGCCCTTGAGTATTAGTTTTTAAATATAAATGTTCAACAATCTATGAGGGCTAAGCTTCAGATTCAAGAAACAAAATCCCCTTATTAGTACTTACAAGACAGTTATAAAAATGTCTGTGTTGAAATACTTATTTTCGTCCGAACCATATTCAAAAGTTGCATGATCGCCGTAGCTCTGGATCAAACGTTCTTTAATATTCTTCAGTCCCATTCCATGCCCGCTTGCCTTTGGATTAACGGATCTTAAATTCGAAGTATGGATATGAAGGATATTATCTTCAACAGTTATCCTGATAACAGCAGGATGATCAGGCTGGTCAAGTCTTCCATGCTTCAATATATTCTCCACTAAAGTCATCAGCACCAAAGGAATAAAATTCAATTTCTGGCATTCTTCATCATATTCCAGAGAAAGCTCCGCCGGATGAACCTGTCTTGCCTGATGTAAATGCAGGTAATTCTCTACCAGCTTAATCTCGTCATGCAAACGCATCATTCCCATAGCTACTTCTTTACTTAGTGCATATTGCATCATATCAGATAATGAAATGATACTTTCCGCTGCCTTCGGAGCTAATTTCCTGGTTTCATTATACAAATGACTGAGTGTATTAATTAGAAAGTGGGGATTGATCTGTGATTTTAAGTACGCATTCTGTGTTCGCATCAGCTCATTTTTGATCTCCTCCTGCTGAATTATACTTAGGAGCTTCTGCCGCTCCATTTCCTCCATTTGCTGTTTACGGTATTGATTGCGCAAAATCACATAATATGCTGTGCTAAAGCCAATAAAATATAAGCCACGCCAGACAGTGCGACTAACATATGCTTTACTAAAGGCAGTTTTTTGTAAAACTACTATGTGCAGATACTTAGTGAAAAAAATCTCAAAACTATAAACTACAAGTACATATAATGCGATCTCAATTAGAATAAGCAACGGCAAACTGAGTTTGGACCACTTGTACTTACCATTCCATAATGTTTCAAACAACAGGAATGCATGGCTGTAAAACAATAAAATATTGAAAAAATAGTGAAGTGCATAGTTTGTAAAACTTGAATAATATCCACTAAAAATTCCAGCAATCAGTATCTCATAAGCTATAAAAACACTCCATACAATGAAGTGATATCTGTGCTCTTTTATCGCTTTAATCAGCCTGTTTTTTGTGTCGTTCGTCCTTTCGCGTAATTGAATTGGCATTTGGCGTAATACTTTATTATGGGGGAGACGCTGTTCATAATTTTCTAAAAAAAACATTATGAAACAGACATCATTAAAAAAAAACAGCAAGTTAACAAAAACTACTTTATTCGTTTTTAAATCTTCAAATCAGCAAACGATCTCTTATGGAAATCAACCTACTGATCCAACAGGCGACCCTACTTCTGTAACGATTACAATGACAAGTGGTGTTAATTTAAGATAACATATTGATATCGTCCGGACTACTTACGTCCGGACGATATTGTTTGTTTTTTTATATAATCAAAAAATACATGTTTGAAAGCATTTCCAACAGGAACATCCTTTCCTACGCTCATCTTGACGGTATTACCAACTATCATTTGTATTTTGCTTTTAGAAATAATAAAAGATCGGTGCACCTGGATCAGGTGTCCATTCCTGTTAAATGATCTTTCTGCTTCCTTAAGTGTCAAATAAGCGACAATCATCTCTTTATCCGTGTGAACGCACACATAATTATCATGAGACTGGAGGTATACAATATCGGCCGGGTTTATTCTGATGACTTTATTTTTCATGCCGGTCTTCAAAAAGATATCTTCCTCATGGTTATTCTCAACAGTTGCCTCTTTTTCTATCTTAAATAGATTTTTCGCTAATTTATCAATCACCATAGCGAATTTGGCAAAAGTAACAGGTTTTATAATATACTGAGAAGCCTCAAGCTCAAAAGCTTCCGCAGCATACTGATGATAAGCAGTCGTGAAGATAAGAAACCGGGTTTTATCACGTAAACTCTTCGCCAGCTCTATTCCTGAAATCCCTGGCATTTCAATGTCCATGAATATAATATCAATATTATCATTTGCACTTATCTCAGTAAGTGCAGTTATAGATTGGGAGTAAACTTTAAGCAGACGAAGATAAGGCATGCTTTCAATATGCTCTTGCAATAATTCAATAGCATGTTTTTCATCTTCGATAATAACACAGTTCAATAACATCAATTAAATATAAGTGTTTAGATTCTTCGCCACATGAAAACATAAACGTTCGTCTCGCCAAATGGCTCGTTGGCATCGCCAAATATACTGTTCGCGTAGTATCCTAAAAAACGAATTTAATTAATTAATATCTCTAATTGATATATGTCCAAACATTATTTTTGATTTTTATTCATCGATCTATAAAAAAATTGATAACGATCCCGATTGCTGTATTATAAAACGATTTAAATAATAAAAATTCAGAAAGCAAGAATTATTCAATAACAGATGAAGTCAAACGAATGTTGTTTTCAGGTTGGTGAGAATTGACTGGGGAAACAAAACTTATCATTTCCCCAATCAATTTAAAGGTTTTAATCAGTATCCGTAAAACCTCTCCTTATGTAAATATCCTTTAACACTGATTGCATGAATTCACATAGATTACTGAACGGAAATGGATTTAATGATAATCTGCTGTTTAAACAGATCTAAACTGCAAGATCATTCCATATTTGCTTTTAAATATTCATAGTACTTGTGATCTTCATCATCAAAGATCTCCTCCCCATCAATTTCGTATGCCTTAATTAAATGGTCAAGTGCTTTTTCCTTATCATCAAGTTCAAATAATGCCTGCCCCAATCTCAAGTGTAAAAAGCTATTTTCCTGTGCATCGGGACAATTCAAGGCATTGAAAAAATTCTCTGCAGCAGATTCATAATCTTCCGTAAACACTTGCATATCACCTATACTTGCATAGATCCACAATGCTTCTTCCCAACTGCTTTTCGGATTGGGTATCAAGTCCAGCGCATCTTCAAATTTATCAAGAGCCGATACGTAATCATCCTCATCAACCAGAACATTGCCCTCAGCTACCAGTTGCTCAATCTTTTTATTTAACTCTTCACTAAGATTTTCAGTACTCATATTATAATATTTTTAAATAATCAATTTTCCGTTTCTAGCTTCCGATTACGTCGCAGCATATTAACATACTTCAAATAAAACATTTACTTTGACAAATTCAAAAACTAAATTATGATTTAGTCGCTTGCATATCCAAACGGCTTTTATTTTGGTCGTTTATGGAATACAAAAATGATTCAGTGAGATCTTGTTATATTCGCTGATAAAAAAGATTTATTCAGTACCAATCACACAAATAAATATGCAAAATAATTTAAAGCAATGCTACGGAAACATTGATATTTATCTTTTTGATCAATTGTTGAAAGACCGGTTTAAGGATTGTCAAAAAATATTAGATGCAGGTTGCGGAGGTGGTCGTAACCTTGTTTATTTTCTAAGGAACGGATGTGATGTTTATGGAATTGATCCTGACGATAATGCAATTATGGCCGTGAAAGCACTTTCTAAGTCACTCGCTCCAAAAAATGAACTAACAAATTTCCAGCTGACAACTGCAGAAAACATGTCCTTTCCAAATGGCTATTTTGACCTCGTGATCTCTAGCGCAGTATTGCATTTCGCACGTAATGAAAAACACTTTCATCAAATGCTCACAAGGATGTGGGATGTGCTAAAACCAGGAGGATATCTGTTTGTCAGACTGGCCTCCGACATAGGCATAGCGCATCTGGTACACCATATTGGTAACCAACGCTATTTATTACCGGATGGTTCTGAGCGTTTTCTGGTGAACGAAGAAGTCCTGTTAAAATATACAGCAACTTTAAATGGCCATCTGTACGAACCCATCAAAACTACTAATGTTCAGAATCTGCGCTGTATGACCACCTGGTGCCTGCAAAAATCACATGACTAAAATGCCTCTCCAAGACTAAACATCACATTGCTGTATCCCTTGCTCAGTCCGTAATCTATACCAATATTTGTATTAGATCCTTTATTGAATTTGATTCGCAATCCCGTACCGGCCGCTGCATGCCATGAAGTAAATAAAGATCCTGACCCGCTTACGGTATTTACATTGGTAAATACTACAAAGCCCAATAAGCCATTTTCTGTAATATCTCTCCTGTACTCCCCCTCCAGATAAAACAATGATCTGCCCCTGTAACGGTTTTGATCCATTCCACGTGCCGATCTGTTATATGGATCCCAACCTGTACTAGGTAAATCCAGATATGGAGTTTTACTATTTAAAGTGGTCCAGAAATATGACCATATGGCCAGCGTATTCTGCTGATTAGGTTTAGCAGGGTTCAAAGAGATATACTTTCTAACGTCGGTATAAATTGAACTCCAGCTGTTATTACTACCCAAAAATGCAGGATTGATACGGTAAACCATATTTGCATACATTCCCGGCAAAGGGTTAATCGAATTATTTCTTGTATCGTAAAGCAAATTCAGACTGATACCGGAAGAAAAAGAATTTTTTCCTGTACCATACTCATAACCTGTGTAGTCCTTTAGCGTTGTATTTGGATCATCACTATTGATATTAAAGCGATAATCAAGATTATACCCTAATCCAGCGAAAAAATATGGCTTGATTCTTTTAAGGGCATTTTGATAAAAGCGGATATATTTATAATTCACCAATAATTTCTCGGAATCACTTTTTCCATCACCTAGTCCCCAGGTATATTGCGGATAAACTAAAAAACGAGTATCTCCCTGAATGTTCCAGGTATTATTTGGCAACCATATATTAGAGCGCAGAGGAAGTCCAAAACGACTGCCAAAGTTCCAATACGGCGCGAAGGTAACACTGGATAGATTTGTAGTCTTTTTAGATGCCAGATATACACCTGCTGTAGTGCTTGTGATCAGCACGCGCCCACTACCACCTGGCGAACTACTGCTGGGCAGGATTGAAAAATAGAGTTTTTTATCGCGCTGCTCTCTTATCTTTTTAGGACTGATACGAAATAAAGCTTTTCCTATATCAATTAAATCAGTCTGTCGGGCCGTGTCTTTTACAATATTATTCTGAGGAATAACATTTGGCGCATTCTGCGCAAACGATACATAGTGGAATAAACAACAGCCGAGCGCTAATACAATTTTTTTCATATCTCAAGTATAATAAGCTGGGGTATCATTTATGGTGCCAAATTCTATATGAACAGAATATTTAATTACTGTAAAATGATGAATTAAAAATTTCGTGAACATTTGTGGAATTACGCTGTTACATAGGTACATCAGAAATTAAAACTATGGGATTATTAAAAACAGCATTAATAGGCGCCGCAGTATACGGTGCGATTAAATATGTAACAAAAAAGGACGTCAATGGCAGATCAATAGTTGATGATTTGCAGGAAAAAGCACCCGAGTGGGTGAATAAAGCAAAACAGTTTAAGGAAGATCTGGAAGTTAAATATAAAACAGGCGATACTCCTTACACAGAAGTTTAGTTTTTCGCAGACATAAAAAAAGCAGCTATTGAATAGCTGCTTTTTTTATGTCAGAAATCTTCGGTCTGACAGAATTCTTCATATACACCTGTAATTAGTTTGCATAATTGAAATATTATAATTTACTTTGTAACTCAAAGTTCTTTCAAAAATGCAAGAAGAAGATATTTATTCAGAACTCAGCTCTATCAGATCATTAATGGAACGCTCTGCCAAGTTTATTTCACTTAGCGGTATGTCGGGCATCATGGCTGGTATCTACGCCTTAATTGGTGCCTTTCTTGGCTATAAATTAGTTTATGGCAATTCATATGATCTGGATTATAGAAATAACTATGTGAATGACAGCGAGGTGTTAGCTAAACTATTTATAATTGCAGCTATCGTTTTAATTTGCTCTCTCCTAACGGGTGTCTGGTTAACTATACGTGAAGCCCATAAAAAGGGTGAAACTGCCTGGAACCCGGTAAGCCGGCGACTACTGATCAGTCTCTCTATCCCATTAATTACAGGTGGCCTGTTTATACTGATTCTGTTACTTCGTGGAAATTACAGTATTGTAGCGCCCGCTTGTTTGATTTTTTATGGACTGGCTTTAATTTCTGGCAGTCACTATACCCTTTCAGCTGTAAAATGGCTGGGATGCTGTGAAATTATATTAGGCCTTTTTGCTGCGCTGTTTCCAGGCTACGGTATTATTTTCTGGACACTAGGTTTTGGTATCCTGCATATCATCTACGGGTCTTTAATGCATTTTAAATATAACCAGTGAAAATTCTAGAACAATTCGATAAAGCCTTTGAAAACCGGTTACGCCTACAGATAATGAGCGTGCTGGTCGCGAATGCGCATTATGATTTTAATGCGCTCAAAGAATTATTGAACGCAACAGATGGTAATCTTGCCTCCCACCTTAAAGCGCTTGAAAAAGAAGAATATATCACGGTAAACAAAACGTTCATCGGCAGAAAGCCAAATACACAGTATTCAGCATCAGCTACAGGAAGAAACGCCTTCAAAAAACACCTGGAAGCTCTTGAAAATTTAATTAAACAACAGAAAAGTTAATATTTTTTTAATCATCTACTTTGAAATACAGAGTACTTTTAAAAACGAAAACATGGAAAATCAAACAATTGAAAATCAACAAAACACCAGTACACCTAAACCGCGCCTGGCGGAATCTGTTCTGGTTAAACTGGCATTAATAGGAGTTCTAACTTTACTTCTCCTCATCCCATCTGTCTGGATACAAAGCCTTATCTCGGAGAGGCAATCACGACAGGAAAGTGTAACGAGGGAAATCTCTGAAAAATGGTCGGGCAGTCAGCTGATTGAAGGGCCAATCATGGTATTGCCTTATAAAACGACAATTATACAAAAAGATTCGACTGGAAAATCAACCACAAAAGAAGTGATTACCAATATATACCTGATGCCAGAAATGCTGGACATCATTAGTCAGGCCAACCCCGAAATCCTCCACAGAGGCATATTTGATGCCGCGGTTTATAATACAAAGATTAATGTTAAGGGAAAGTTTGGTGCCCTCGAACTTAAAAAGTCAGGAATTGATCCCTCAATGGTAGAGTGGGATAAAGTAAAAGTAGTCATTGGAATGAGTGATCTGAAAGGATTAAAAAACAACCCTTCCATTAAGATAGAAAATGCAACATACCCGGTTGAACCAGATTTCACCTCGCTGAATTTGTTCAGCAATAATCTGATAGTTTTACCCGAGCTAAAAAACAAAAGCACGGTTACGGACTTTAGCTTTGAATTGAATCTCCGGGGTAGCAATGAGCTCAATTTTACACATATTGCCAAAAACACAGCAGTCAGATTAAGTGGAAAATGGAATAATCCAAAATTTACAGGAAAATATCTACCCGAGGAGAGAGCAATTACAGACACTACATTTACTGCTAGCTGGAAAATGCCATACTTCAACCGTCCTTTTGCTCAGCAATGGATTGCTCAGAATCAGGAATTACATGCAAATACCAATCAGGATGCAACCTTCGGCGTAGAATTTATACTGCCGGTAGATCAATATCAGAAAACAATGCGCTCGGCAAAATATGCCATCCTTATCATATTAATGACCTTTGTATCACTATTTTTCACAGAACTCCTCAACAAAAAGAAAGTGCATTTATTGCAATATATTTTGATCGGTTCTGCGATGATCATTTATTATATATTACTGCTTTCATTCAGCGAGCAACTAGGGTTTAATGCCGCATATCTGATAGCTTCAGTAGCGACCGTATTATTGATTAGTGTATTCATAGCCACACTTTTAAAAAGCAAAAAACCTGCGATGATATTCGGTGGTATTCTTTCCGTTTTTTATAGTTTCATCTACGTGCTTATCCAGCTTCAGGATCTTGCATTGCTTTTTGGAGGTATAGGAACATTCATTATTGTTGCTGCCATGATGTACCTGTCTGCAAAAATAAATTGGGATAAAAAGTCGCTCGTACAGCCGCAATACTAATTATTAATCAGCATACAGGAAGTAGGATCTACTTTCTGTATGTTATAATTATCACAGTTTATGTTCACATTCAACAAAAAATACTGCAGCATCTGTTTAACTTTGTTCGTAGTTGAAGTCTTCATTGCAGTCTACGTACATGATGATATCATCAGGCCATACGCAGGAGATTTACTGGCTGTTATCTTCTTGTATTGTGGTATTAAAAGTATAATTAATGCTCCGGTCAAAAAGACAGCAATAAGCGTTTTATTGTTCTCCTTCATCCTTGAAATATCTCAATACTTTCATATACTCTATTATGCCGGACTCCAAAACTGTAAATTAGCAAACGTAGTTTTAGGTAATTCTTTCGCCTGGATTGATCTATTAGCTTATACTCTTGGAACGATTATTATTTTAGGTTTTGAAAACGGACCACATTACTGCCGAGTTCAAAAGTTCTCTTTCTTTCGCAATCGCATGTAAGTGTTTAACCGGAAAACACGGAGCTCCTATTATTTTGATAACCAGACAAATTTGCCGGTATAGATACTATCACTAGTTATTTTGTGATTCGCAGAAATAAAGGAAATATAAGTATGTAATACAAGTGGCCGGTTTGCCTCTGGCATGATCAGTTCTGCCACTCCATGCTTTCTTCTTATACCGGTAGTTTGCATCACACACATCCTTCTTTCAGGCAAATAAGCCAATAACATCACCTGATCCGTATCCTTAAATTCAGGATGATGAAGCGCGGCATCCCATTCAAACAAGATTCCTGTATCTGTTCGTAAAGCTGAGGTATTTTCTGCCAGTGGCATGATACCTTTACTAAATAAAACACGCTCAAAATCTATACATCTGTCGGGATAAGTCCCTGATAGAGCAATCTTATAATTATAAGAATATGCCATATTGTGATAGTTCTTTGTAGGATTTTTACTTGCTTCGGTTGCAAAACCAAGCTCTATAAATTCCTTCGCAGGTTTTAATAAAGATGAGATCAGCGTAATCGCCTGCTGATTAGCTAACTCAGCACTGGTGAAAGGTTTTTCCCTTACACCAACTTCACGCATAATTACCTGTCCGTTCAGTTCATAAACAGTATTTATACCTAATTTGCCTCTAAAGCCATTATCGGTACCTTTTAACTTTGCCATATCATTATGATTTTAAATTAATATTATACAATATACTAATTAAATATAATACTACTGATAGTCAGCACTATATATAGTTTGCCCACCCATCTGTATAAGCAGGGGAATACCCTCCCTCCACATAGGGTTAACATAGCCCCGGGTATGTCAACCCTATGTGAATGCTATATCATAGTTATGTCTAAGCACTGTTTGCATCAACTGAGCATAACGGCAATACTGATCAGACTATAACAATGTTATAATCAGGATGGTCCGAAAAAAGATTAATCACGTAAATCATTACCGATTGCTGATATTAAATATCTGAAATCAGTATGACAACATTTACAAGAGAATTGACGTTATTTGACTATTATGAAAGCAATGAAGTTTTTTAGCATTTTTATATTATTTTCTGTACTGACAGTCAACGCAATAGCGCAGGATGCAGTTGTGATTGACACTGGTAATTTTATCAGGGGAACTATCCAGGGAACAGATTACCTGACGGTTAGCATAAAAAAAGATGACGGAGATATTCAGCAGTTCAAAGCTGGAGAAATTAAAGAGTTTCTTTGGAACGGCGTAACATTCGTCAGCAAGCCTTTCGTAACAAACAGAAAAGCCGACTACCGTTTCTTTAAATTAGTAGAATCTGGTGCTGTAAACTTGTATGCCATGGGAGGCAATACGGGTAACGAAAAAACCAGGAAAAGAAGAGTACGTTTCATGCCTTCGATAGGTATCGGTATTGGAACAGGAGGATACAGTGGTGTAGGCTTCGGCGGTGGGGTAACTTTTGGCGGCAGAGGTGATGATGAAAACGACCAGCCAAAGCGCGACAGACGCGCATTATATTACATTGAAAAGCCAGGTACTGGCGAAATGCTGGAGATCACACCTGATGGAGGCAAATCTGATGCAAACACACAGTACATCAAAAGTAGTTTACTAGATAAATTTTCTAATGATGCCGACCTCACAGACCGGGTTAAAGCGATGGATAGCTTTGATGTAAAATCAATTCAATCCCTTGTAAAAGCCTATAACTCCGTACATCAATAAAATAATTATTGCAAAATGAGGTTATATAACCTCATTTTGCAAATCATGCAGTTCATGCATAGTTCCCTTAAGATTCTGATATAATTTCTTATAAATCTTAAAGTACTTCTTATAAATTTCGTGCTCCTGCCCATCTGGTTCTACAAAAACCATTTCTTCGTGATCGGGTAAAGGATAATCTTCTTCAAGGCCAATCGCTTTCACTGCAAGATAAGCTGCTCCTGTAGCAGAAGCATCTTCAGTATTTACCTTAATTAGTTTTTTCCCGGTTATATTTGCCATAATCTGTAGCCATACGGGAGAAGAAACGAAACCTCCGCTAACTTTCAATTCTGCTACAGGCTGACCAGATTCGGTGAGCGACAGCAATACATCATTCAGCGCAAAACAGATTCCTTCTACCACCGCCCGGGTAAAATGTTGCTGATGGTGATTCAAATTGATGCCAAAGAAGTTCCCGCAGCTCTTCGAATCCCAGATCGGGGCCCGCTCTCCCTGCAAATAAGGCAAAAAGATTAACCCATCCGCTCCTGCCTTTACGCTTTCAGCGGCACCCAGTGCGGTGTCATAATCTTCTGCCCTAAGTGTTTCTTTACCAAGGAGATTTTTTAGATGCCACTTTAAGGCCACGCCCCCATTATTAACCGCACCACCGTTAATGAATATACTTTCATCCAGATGGTAGCTAAAGGTCATCCCTTTCATGCTCAACACAGCCTTATCACTGGCCACACGCAGCGCGCCGCTTGTACCAATAGTTAAAGCTGCTAATCCAGGTCTGAAAGCACCTGATCCCAGATTCGCCAGGCAACCATCACTCGCCCCTATCACAAATGGAGTACCTGCCTCAAGGAATGGTAATACCTCCGGATCAAAATCCTTTCTAGAATAACTGGTGCCGCACAAAACAGACAGCCGTTCTGCACCGATTCCAGCACAAGCTAATGCCTTTTTACTCCATTTCATTTGCTGTACGTCCATTAAACCGGTGCAGGAAGCAATAGAATGATCTGCCTCAAAGTGCTTAAACAGACGATACCAGATATATTCTTTGATTGAAATAAATTTGGCCGCCTTTTCGAAAATTTCTGGCTGGTTTTCCCTGATCCAAATAATTTTGCACAGCGGAGACATCGGGTGTATGGGGGTACCGGTTTCCTTATAAAGTTCAAGCCCGGTATCTTCAGAAAGTAATCGCTCTGCAATAGCTGCACTCCTTTGATCAGCCCATGTCATCATAGGTATAAGTGCCTCACCATTAGTATCTACGGCAATTAAACTATGCATCGCACTGCTGAGACTAATTGTTATGGGGGCCGACCCCAGCTTTTCAACTGTGGATGAAATACTTTCCCGAAATGCCTGCCAGATCAGCTCAGGATGCTGCTCGCTATATCCCTGATGAGGAGATTGCGTTTGATAAAAACACTGACTACTATCAAATGCATTGTATTTCAAATCTACGGCCACTGCTTTTGTACTGCCCGTACCAATATCTATTCCCAGGATATACTTCATAATAACTGATTGGCCCGCAATTTAGGATAAAACTAAAACTCTTCAACATAATCAAGATCTTTCGAAAATGTTTCTTTCATCTTACTTAACGCCATAAACGCAACGGCAAGGCTTAACACCGCAACCGTAATTCCTGAATAAATAATATTTCCTCCGTATACATTTTTCAATAACTGAAAAAGGAGCGTTAACGGAACTACTGCCCCCCGCACAAAGTTTGGAACCGTTGTGGTTACTGTAGCCCTTATATTGGTACCAAACTGCTCTGTAGCGATGGTCATAAATATGACCCAGTAGCCAACAGTTAAGCCAATGCCACCACATAACCAGTAGAAATGCTGCAATGTCAAATCGTAGAGCGTAAAATAGGCACAAATGCCAACCACAGATAAGGAGAGAAAAATATAGACTACTTTAAGCCTGCTCTTCATCCGCTGACTCAATAATCCGCCGGCAATGTCGCCGATAACTATTCCCCCATAACACCAGGCCACTGCCGCTCCAGCACTCACCTCCCCCTGAACACGCAGCACTTTTCCAAACTCAGGAGACAAAGTAATCAATACCCCCACCACAAACCATAAAGGTATTCCAATTAGTATACAGCGGATATATTTGATAAACTGAACCTTATTCTTAAATAAAGCAAAAAAATCTCCTCTGTTATCAGCTTTTTTGGATTCGCTGAACATACCTGATTCAGCTACCCCCACTCTTAAGAGTAAAAGTAATAAGCCGAGGCCACCGCCAATAAAAAATGAAGTTCTCCATTCAAAAGCCTGCGCAATAAAGTAAGCTACAACAGCTCCACTCACCCCTACCGAAGCTACAATAGTCGTGGCATATCCTCTCTTTTCTTTTGGCATCAACTCTGCTACAAGAGTAATACCCGCACCTAGTTCCCCTGCAAGTCCCAGTCCTGCTATAAAACGCCATACAGCATACGCATTTACAGAATGTACAAACCCGTTTGCTACATTGGCCATAGAGTAAAGAAAGATAGAGCCGAACAATACAGAAAGTCTGCCTTTTTTATCGCCCAGCATTCCCCACAATACACCGCCAATCAACATGCCTATCATCTGGATGTTGAGTAGCATAATTCCTGTATCTGTAAGCTGTGCACCGCTGAGTCCGAGTGATTTTAAACTCGGAATGCGGACTATGCTAAAAAGCAGTAAATCATAAATATCTACAAAGTAGCCTAAAGAAGCTACCAGAATCGCTGCAGTAAGTGCTGATGCAGAGGTTTTGTTGGTGGTGGTTGATTGCATTATTTTATTTTTTTTGGAAAACTAATGTACTAAACATCTGCATTACCTAATTAACTTTCTTTAACACTTTTGCATAGGAACTTAAAATATCTTTGTTCAGACAATGAATTTATTCAATTACATTCCTAAATCAAAGCACGCTATAGCAAAATCCTCTACTTGAATTTACACGATAGAAGCTAATGAAAGCATGCGATAATTTAATTTGGGAACATCAGCAGCATTGTCAGATCTCTTTACAGCTGGCCGCAGAAGAACTATTTAATTCACTGGACGAAAGACTGGCACCCAAGGTATTTTTAATAGCAGTTCTAAATAAGCCCGATACCAATCGCCCTTTCATTACACTGGAATGCCCTGACTGTGATTATTGTATTAAAGATTTTCTTTCTCTTAAGACCTTGTGTCTTCATCAAAGTCAGACACAGCAGGAAGATAAAGGTGACAAAATACACTCTCCTTATTTAAACTCAGCTTACACGATAGAAATACTCCGTATTCTGAGAGCGCATGTGAATAGTAAAAACAGCGGGTATTTCATTTCAACTCCTGTTTATATTGATGGTTACCTGGTATATGCAGTGACGGAATTAAATAAAAAAGTGCTCAACACTTATTATTACCTCACAAAAGATACGCTCGCAAACGGGCAAAAAGTAAGCCGGTCTTTCATAGAGAGTATTATCAAAGTATATCTTGATGCCAGCGCAAATGCGCTTAAAGCAAAATCCCAGTCAGATTTCAATGTACTTACAAAAACGAGGGACGAACTGGTAAGCAAGGCTGGCCATGATTTCATGGCCACAGTTTCTATGTGTGGTCAAAATACAAATGGAATGCACGTGCTTTTTGATGCTTGCAACACCATCTCTTCTCTGAAATATGAAGGTGCTGAAGGATTTGGCAAAATGGTCATCGCGCGGAAAGACCATCCAAATGTGAAGATCACGATGCAACTGGAAAAACCAATCCATATCAAAGATTTCAGAAAAATGCGCAAGTTTCTCGAACTGGCGGATAACCAGCAGATGATGCTGTCAGACTCTGTGCTGATTTATGGACTTTGCCAGCTCAGAGGCAAATATAATTACCATGATGAATCGTTATTTATTATTCACTTCACCAAACATTTTCACTGGGAGGTAGTACATCACAAACATATCATTATCTCTGTCGCTTTCAGGATGCCGGAGCTTTATAATGAAAAACTGAACAGGGAGAAGTTCTTCTCTAGCTTGAAAAGGCTATTTACTGACATTGATCAGTCAAGAATGAATAGCTTATGGAATATTACCACGGAGGCCACCAAACAAAAACACGGTACCATCCTGGCGATCTCCTCGGCGGCGGAACAGGAGGCAGCGCGACTAGACAGTCAGTGTTTTAAGGTTAAGCCTATTAAAATCGATAAAGACATCATCCACCAGATCACCTCAATTGACGGAGCTGTTCTGATTGACACGAACTGCACCTGTCATGCGATTGGTGTTATACTGGACGGCATTGCCAGTGCAAACGGCGACTCCTCCCGGGGTGCCAGATACAATTCCGCGATCAGGTATTACGAATTTATGGAGGGAAAGGCACAAACGCTGCTGGTGGTGATCTCCGAAGATGGTACGATCGACCTGATACCGGAACTCAAACCTCAAATAAAAAAGTCTGTGATTACCAGACATATCAAAGCCTTAAATAAGCTAAACCAAACAGACGTTTTTTTGCGCCGAAGTTTTAATAAACTGATGGAATTCTTCCAGAAAAATGAGTTTTACCTGGATAGTAAAGAATGCAGCATCATTAATCAATTGTGCAGAACAATTGAATTTAAATATAAAAACAACAATGACGGAGTGCGGATGATCTGGAATAACCTTATTCCGGCAAAAGAAATGAGTGAAGCCTATTATGTAAAAGAATAGTGAAATAGTTTTCTCATCAGAATGACATTATTGAAGAAACAACCATCAAAGATTACAAATGCAATGTGGTTGCTTTTATATTTGCAGCATATCATATTTTTATGCCACTATCTAAAATAGCCCTGCAACTTGACCGATTGGGAATGACAGCCTCCACATTATGTGCAATACATTGTGCTTTGGTACCAATATTTTTAACTGCTCTTCCTCTTGCCGGCCTTCAGTTTTTGGCAAACGAATGGGTAGAAATCACTATGATCATAGTTTCAGTAATTCTTGGAACACTCTCCCTCAGCATATCTTATCGCAAACAACACAAAAAGGTGTTACCTTTCTTTATCCTATTTGCGGGCTTTGCGTTAATAGGAACAGGTCATTTTGCAGGTATTGAAAGTCTGGAGCCTGTATTAATTCCAATGGGCGGTTTTACCGTAGCCGCAGCACATTTGATAAACTGGAGATTGAACCGTTTGTGTAAGCATATTCACAAATAGCCATAATTTTCTATATTTAACAATTATGAAGTCTACAGCCAGAAAAACTTATATCCTGTCCGCCGCAATTTCTATGTTATCTTTTGGCGCCTCTGCACAAAAACCTATGATCAATAACGACGATGCGGTTTTTATCCGTGACCATTACAATAAAATCGAAAAGCAGATCCCAATGCGGGATGGTGTGAAATTGTACACCATTATATATAGTCCAAAGGACGAGACTAAAAAATATCCTATCATGTATGACCGGACACCTTATAGCGCCGGCCCTTATGGGGCAGATGATTATAAAGTAACTCTGGGCCCATCGATGCTGTTTGCAAGGGCCGGGTATATTTTTGTATATCAGGATGTAAGAGGCCGGTATATGTCCGAAGGCGAGTTTGTAGCAACCAGACCATATATTGCTGATAAAAAGAAAAAGTCTGATATAGATGAGAGCTCTGACAGTTACGACACGATCGACTGGCTGATTAAAAACGTAGCGCACAACAATGGAAAGGTAGGTACATGGGGAATCTCGGCACCTGGTTTTTATACAACGATGACGGCAATCGATGCCCATCCTGCTTTAAAAGCGGCCTCACCACAGGCTCCTGTAACAGATTGGTTTATGGGGGATGACCGCCATCATAATGGTGCATTTTTTATGATGGGCACATTTTCTTTTCTATCCTATTATGGCACCCCACGCCCATTGCCCACAACAGAACATGCAGCATCTTTTGCGGAATATGGAACGCCTGATGCCTACAGCTTTTATCACAACTTAGGGCCACTAAAAAACGTTAATGAAAAATACTTCAAAGGCAAAAATCCCATCTGGAATGAAATGATGGACAATGAGAACTACAGTCAGTTCTGGTCATCCCGCACCCCTGTTCCTCACCTCAAACATATTAAACCGGCTATTATGACCGTTGGCGGATGGTTTGACCAAGAAGATTTATACGGCCCGCTAAAAACATTTGCCGGAATTGAGAAAAACAAACCAGTATCACCAAATCATATTGTAATGGGACCATGGACACATGGAAGCTGGTCGCGCGGAAACAATGATGCACTGGGGAATATCCGTTTCAATAGTGAAACAGGACCTTATTTCAGGGAAAATATTGAACTGGCATTTTTCAACCATTATCTGAAAGGAACGCAGAATCCTGAATTACCAAAAGCTACCATATTTGAAACAGGATCCAACCAGTGGAAAAACTACTCCGCATGGCCACCTGTCGAATCAGAAGAAAAAAATCTGTATTTCCATGAAAATGGCAAGCTCTCATTCGAGGCACCTGCGACTCCCAAATCTGATTACGATGAGTTTTTAAGCGACCCGAATAAACCTGTCCCTTACACCAAAGAAATCAGAATTGATCGTGGCAGCGACTTTATGTACGAAGATCAGCGGTTTGCAGCAACAAGACCGGACGTATTGGTTTATCAGACAGCAACACTGGAAGATGATGTGATCATTTCTGGAAATATCATAGCCGATTTATTTGTTTCCACCACAGGCACAGATGCTGATTTTGTGGTTAAACTAATAGATGTTTATCCCGGAGACGCGCCTAATGACAGTCCGATACCAAATACAAAAATGGGTGGATTTCAATTAATGGTACGTGGGGAAGTGATGCGTGCTAAATATAGAAACAGTTTCGTAAAGCCGGAGGCAATGGTTCCTGGTAAGATTACAGAAGTGAAATTTGATATGCAGGATGCCGCACATTGCTTTAAGAAGGGCCATAAAATTATGGTACAGGTACAAAGTTCCTGGTTTCCTTTAGTCGATCGCAATCCACAGCGATTCGTTAATATCTATAAAGCTACTGAGGGCGACTTCCAAAAGGCGACACACCGTATATACTTTAAATCAGGTGAACATTCACACTTAAAAATAAGGGTAATAAAATAAAAATAAGGGTAATAAAAGGAGATTAAAATACCTCCACCGACCAGCTACGTTTCCAATCCAGCCCTGGTGACAGAGAAATAATACCTTCTTTGTCACGGAGCTGCTGATTATGCTTTACGCTGTCTGCGATACCACACCATGGCTCTAAACAGATAAAATTAGCATCCTTAGCAGCCCAGATTCCAAAAAAAGGAAAGTTTTCAAAAGTAAAGTTCAGTCCGTGTTGGTTTTTGTTATTC
>Ga0247814_10000807_pt1 | contig 21593 bp, 17 predicted proteins | sample UWRJL179409R1_FD_179947 | JGI IMG/M metagenome (GOLD analysis project Ga0247814, IMG submission 179947) | Plant litter microbial communities from Arlington Agricultural Research Station in Wisconsin, United States - UWRJ-L179-409R-1 | ecosystem: Environmental > Terrestrial > Plant litter >... | reverse complement strand
ACAAATCAACACCGAATATTCGGCATTGATGAGTAAAGTAATGAGCAATAAAAATGGTTATGTAAAATTCCCGATCAATGAGCCTGCAGAAGGCAAAAAGAAATCACAGATTGAAGAATACCTTGAGTTTTACGAAGGTGAAGGGGTACAGCATATTGCCGTAGCAACACATGATATTATTGCCACCGTAACAGAAATGAAAGCCCGTGGGGTAGAATTTCTAAGTCCCCCGCCAAGAGCCTATTACGAAACACTACTGGAACGCGTTGGAAAGATTGATGAGGATACCGCTCCACTGCAGCAGTTGGGTATCCTGGTAGATCATGATGAAGAAGGTTATCTGTTACAGATCTTTACCAAGCCTGTACAAGACCGCCCTACATTGTTCTTCGAAATCATCCAGCGTAAAGGTGCACAGTCATTCGGTGCAGGAAATTTCAAAGCCCTTTTTGAATCGCTCGAACGCGAGCAGGAATTAAGAGGCAATCTATAAAACAATTCAATTTAGTGGGACATACCGGGAATCTGGTATGTCCCATTTTAATTTTCTGAATCCTGATTCGAAAAATTTAACTACTTTCGGTGACTAAGGCCAATCAAAGCGTCATGTCTAACACTTTAACACACAGAATCCGGATTTTTACTACACATCTCAGGCTGGCATTTAAACTGTTTCAAAAAAATGATCCTTTAAGACTTGCCGGTGCAACGGCATTTTTTGCCAACTTCGCCCTCCCACCGATTTTGCTGATCCTGATCAGGTTATTTGGTTTTTTTATCGACCGTAAAATTATAGTAACACATATTTTTGAAAGGCTGGCAAATATCTTAGATGACAGCAGTACACAGCAGATCAGGCAAACCTTAAAAAACATCAGGGGTATAGACCATCAATGGTATGCTACGCTAATCAGTTTTGTATTTTTCCTTTTTGTGGCAACTACGCTGTTCAGCGTCATCAAAAACTCGATGGATCAAATCTGGTCAATCGGCATGAAAGAACATTCTACTTTCCTGTTCAAACTAAAAATCCGTGCCAGATCAATGGTAATTATCCTGCTGGCAGGTATCCTGTTTTTTGTAGGCCTGTTAACCGATAGCATCCAGGCTTTTATTGGTTCCTATATCAATGCCGATTTCCCTAAGTTCGGTAAGATCTTACTCACCGTATTAAACCAGGTTTTATTTATTGCTATTGTTACAACCTGGTTCAGCGTCTTGTTTAGATTCCTTACCAGCGGCAGACCCACCTGGAAATCCTCTGTCAGGGGTGGCATCCTCACAGGCATACTTTTTACGATAGGTAAATTTATCCTGCGTATTGCCCTTCCGCTGAGCAATATCGGCAGTATTTATGGTGCATCAGGATCGATTGTACTGATCATGCTTTTTGTATTCTACTCTTCTTTTATCTTTTATTTCGGTGCCTGCTTTGTAAAGGTCCTGAGCGATGCCAGGGAAACACCTATACGTCCCATTAAAGGTGCTTTTAACTACGAAATCAAAGAGGTACTGAAAACTACTTAAGAAAGTTCCTGCAAAGCTGTACGGTCAAATCCTTGCATTTCAAAAACCGCCAGTTTATTGAACAGGTTATAATGCAGTGTTCCAAAAAAGTTGATTATTCCATCGGCGTTTTTGCCTTCAATGCATATCGTTTCTTTTGTTAGCTGGGGATGCTGTAACAAATGATCGGCAAGCACTTCTTCGTCTTTGATCTTAATATCAGCTATGTCAATCGCATACTGTTTCATCAGTGCTAGGAAGCTATTTCCGTTTAATAATAATTCTTTGATATTCATGGCTGTACAGGTTTTGGTTAGAGGGAAACAGCCAACAAATTTAGCGCCAAAAAAAGGGGTTGTTCTTCTCAAAACGACCCTTTTTTTTGCTAATACGATATACCAGTCTAAAAAACCTTCAGTGCTAATCCTAAAGTAAATAAACTTAATCTTGTGTCGTCATATCCCGATTTGCCAATTTTGGACAAACCTGTCTCATATCGCAGATCAATGCCCAGTTTTCCGAAATCAAATCCGGTTCCGAACTGCCATGCGATAGCCTGATTTTTAAAATCTCCCCTGATTACATTACCCGTTGCATCACCGATAGACTGTTTATCGTCCAGGATAAATGACACTACCGGTCCTGTATTAAAACGCAAACCAATTCCTGCTGCACCGATTTTTGTACCAATCAGCAATGGTACATCCAGACTTGTAAACCTTACTTTGTTTTCCAAACCGGCGTCTATACCCGTATTGTATTCCAGTGTAGTGTTTTTACCTGCCAGGTAAAGCTCTGGCTGAAAGTGAATACCCGCAGCGCCGATTCTCGCCCACACACCAGCATAATAACCAGATCTGTTGTCACTGCTCAATGTATTTTCGGTGCTTAATTTCGAAAGGTTTGTTCCTCCTTTAATACCAAACTGAAAACTTGGCAGAATCTGACTAAAAGCAGTGGCGCCAAAGCAAATGAATAAGGCGGATAGTAATAATTTTTTCATAATTCAATGATTTGATGTTATAATAACGGGAGTAAAATTAGCAATAAATTCATTTCAATCTAAATTACACTGATTTATATTAATTAACCCTTATTTATTAGATTTGTTTTGTCATGGATACATTTCCGATTCTACTAAACTTCTAATGGATTTCTCATTTAATATATACGCTCTTACCCTTATTTTTTTTGGAAGTATCTCCATGCTTATCTCCCTATATATCCTTTATAACGAGATTGGGGCGGTAAAATGGGTTGGCTTTCTCATGCTGTCAAATTCGATCTGGTCTATTGCCTACGGTCTCGAACTAGGCAGCAATGGGTTCGAACAAATGAAATTCCTTACCAATATCGAATACATCGGGATCGTATCCTTACCCGTTGGCTGGTTTATATTTTGTATTGAGCTCTCCGGCAAAAGTAAATGGATCAGAAAAACCAGCAACAAACTGCTTATATCCATAGTGCCCGTGGTTACACTGGCGTTGCTATGGACCAACGACCTGCACCACCTCCATTACCGCCAGCTCGAAGTAGATTATAGCGGTAACTTTCCAATGCTGAAGATCACTCCGGGCATATCCTATTACCTGTTTACTTTTTACTTTTATATCTTATTAGGCACCGGTACGCTTATGCTGATCAGGAAGTTTAGTAAATCGGATGCAGTGTACCGTAAACAGAACAAAGTGATCCTCATTGCTGCTACCCTGCCCTGGCTTGCCAACTTCGCTTATCAGGTAGGACTGCGGCCAATTCCTAATCTGGATACTACCCCTTTTGCCTTCCTGATATCTGTAATGATGATATTTATCGCTATTTACAGGTTCGAACTCTTTGATATTCTCCCTATTGCCAGGGAGAAAGTGCTGGAATTGATGCAGGACGCATTTATCGTACTGGATCATCAGCAGCGGATTATCGACTATAATTCTGCTTTCAGAAAATATACCCATACTGTTAAACCGGGAGCACTCATCGGTAAAAACATTCATGAGGTCCTGCCAGGGCAGCAACAACTGGTGCATTTTCTGGACCATCATCAGTCAGGAAAAATAGAACTGATGGTTCAAACCACTGATGGCCTTTTTGACCTGGAAGTAGATATTCGTTTCCTTAATGAAAGCAAGCTCAACCACAATGCAGTGATCATTAAATTCCAGGACCAGACTAACCTGCGTATCGAAGCACTCCGGTCCAGACAGCAGGCAGAAGAGTTACAGCGGCTAAACCAGCTGAAGGACAGGATATTTTCGATTATGGCACACGATCTCAGGGGGCCTCTCCTTAACCTGGCAGAAGTTTTAAAGATGACTTCTGATGATACAATCAGCGCAGAAGAGTTCAAAGTACTTTCGCCTAATCTAACGCGGGATATTTCTTATACTACAGACCTGCTGGAGAATATCCTGCACTGGTCCAGAAGCCAGTTAAAGGGATACAGTATCAATAAAGAGCTGTTTAACCTGCAAAGCCTGATCAGTTCAGAAGTAAACTATCATTTTAAAGCAGCTTCGGCAAAAAAGATAGAGATCATCCAGGAAGTATCGGTTAATCTCAGCGCATATGCAGATCTGCTGATGATGCAGATGGTGATCCGCAATCTGCTGAGTAATGCCATTAAGTTCTGTAACAGTACCTGTAATATCTATATTACCGCAGCTTACTCCGATGCAACAAATATCATAATGACTATCCGTGATAACGGTGTAGGGATCAGCCCGGAAAATATCAAAAGGATCTTTAGCGGAGAAAATGTATCCAGCCGGGGTACGCAAAACGAAAAGGGTACGGGTATAGGCCTGATGGTATGCTGGGATTTTATGGCCAGAAATGAAGGTGAGATCGATATGGAAAGCGAAGTAGGCAAAGGAACTACTTTTACCATCAGGATTCCCGCAATCCCATTATAGTACGCAATAAAAGAGCCCCTTTAAAAGGGGCTCTCTCTAAAATATAACTAGTTAATTTCCTGTTATACCGTCAATGATTGATTGTTCTTTCAATGCATCTACGTTATTTTTATTACCGAAATTCTCAGTTTTGTCTGCAAAGTACTCCATGATACCTACTATGGTATCCAGGTTATCTGCTACACGCTGATGCATATCTGGTAAGTCTTTGTCTAGTCGCTGATCACCAAGTTCAATATTATCTACTTCAATTTTCCCTATTTTTTGAATCAGTGCTTGTTGTGAGTGTTGTAAGTCTTCTAACTCTCTAACAATCTTTTCCATCAATTCAAACTTCTTTAAAGTATCCATATGAGTATTTTTTTAATTCCTAATTATTTACAGCAATGATTAACCAATTACCTTGCCAGAGATTACTTTACACAGAAAATCAGGCACAGCTAAAATAAAAGGAGCAATGGATTTGGAATAACAACAAACAACTAATATCTTAGTTGATAACTATTAGTATTGCTTATGAAACATTTATTGGTTATTGCTTTCGCTCTGTTTTCCTCTTTTTCTGTACTGGCACAAACCAATAAAACGGTAGACCAGGAAAAACTGATTGAGTTTTACCAGGGCCAGCGTTACACCGAAGCAGCGGCCTACCTCCAAACGATATACGGCAATGAGACAGATGAACCAAAAGAACTCGCACAGATTGCCTATGCAAATTTAATGGCCGCTAACCTGCCCATCGCAGAAAAAGCTTACCTGAAATTATACGCACAGCAACCCAAAAGTCTGCCCGTTTTATTTAATCTTGCCGGTATAAGTATGCGCCGCGGCGATGACGCCAAAGCCCTCAGTTTCTATCAGGAAGTGCTTAAAATAGATAGTACAAACTTTAATGCCTATAAACAGCTGGCAGCCTTTTACCTTAACCCTGTATCACCCGAAAAGATAGCCTGCCTTAAAAAAGCCAATGCTATCAATCCGATGCACCCTGATGTGGCCTTTGATCTGGCAACAGCATTTAATATGTTAAAAGAGAATGACTCTGCCTACCATGTACTGGATGTGGCGCTGGCAGCCGACTCGTCCAATCTCTCCCTGCTAAAAGCAAAAATGCCCGTTTGCATTGCCCTCCTAAAACTGGACGAAACGGTAAAAACGGGAACAAAACTCATGCTATATGGTGATAGCTCCTCCTATGTACTCAACAACATGGGCAAAGTATATTACCTGAAAAAAGAATATCAAAAAGCGATAGAGATGTATGTTGCGATCGAACACCTGCAGCAACCTACAGAGTCTACTTTTTACTACACTTCGTTGTGTTACCGCGAACTGCAGAACTACAAAAAGGCAGAGGAGTATATGAAACTATCTATTAAAGAAGGGATTTCTCCACATATGGCGGTTTACTACCAGGCACTAGGAGAGATTCAGGAAAAAACCGGTATGATAAAAAATGCAAATACGGCGTATCTGAAAAGCCTGGAGTTCCAGCATAAGGGAGGGGTGTATTATAACCTGGGCCTGCTCAATGATTTCAAACTCGGAAATAAAAAGGCCGCGCTGAATTATTATAACTTATATCTGGCCAGTAAGCCCGATCCGGAGTTACGAAAGGAGGTGATCGATTATGTAAAGATGAGAGTAGCCGACATAAAGAAAAAGCCTGTAATACCAGCTAAATAGCCGAAGAGTTATTTAGCTGGTCAAAATTATTTGTGTAGTAACCTGGCTACGTATTTACCAATAATATCAAATTCTAAATTTACGGTATTACCTTCTTCCACTTCCTGCAGATTGGTAAACTCATAAGTGTAGGGTATAATAAAGACCGAGAATTCATCCTGATCAGAATTAACCACAGTAAGACTAATCCCATTTACACAAACAGATCCTTTTTCTACCGTAACATTCCCTTTGCTGCTGTCATACTTAAAGCGGTATTCCCAGCTGCCATCCAGCTCTTTTTTGAGTATACAGGTAGCTGTCTGGTCTACATGTCCCTGTACAATGTGCCCGTCTAAACGTCCGTTCATCTGCATACAGCGTTCAAGGTTCACTTTCATCCCTTCTTTCAGGTACAGTAAGTTACTCTTTTCCAGTGTCTCCTGGATCGCTGTAACCGTATGCGTGCTATCAGTTAGCGCAACAACAGTTAAACACACACCATTATGGGCCACACTCTGATCGATCTTTAATTCATGACTTAAAACAGAAGCGATAGTAAAATGAAGGTTTGTACCCTCTGCAACTATACGCTCAACTGTTCCAAATGTTTCAATAATACCTGTAAACATATATATTAATATTTTTTCCGGTTCCTCAACCAGTTGTTTTCTGCTGGTGCAGCTGCAACTGTTACGGCAGACCGTTTGTTTTTCTTTAATTGCATCACCGCAGTTAAGGCGGCTATCAGCGCTTCATTTTCATCCGGTTCTTCCTGAACATCAGGATTAAAATACTTGTTTACAAAATTCGTATCAAAGTTTCCGCTGGTAAATGCCTCGTGTGACAGTACAAACTTACCAAAATCCAAAGTTGTTTGAATGCCGGTAATGTCATATTCTGCAATTGCACGGAGCATCCGCGAAATTGCTTCTTCCCGGTTTGCCCCATAGGTAATCAGTTTAGCAATCATCGGGTCATAATAAACTGGTATCTCCATCCCCTCTTCAAAACCGTCATCTACCCTTACCCCATTGCCCTTTGGTGTGCGGTAGGTTTTCAAAACACCAATATCAGGAAGGAAGTTCTGCTGCGGATCTTCGGCATATACCCTCAGTTCTATCGCATGGCCAATAATCTTCAGGTCGTCTTGTGTATAAGCCAGCGCTTCCCCCCTGGCAATCCTGATCTGTTCCTTTACCAGGTCGAGACCCGTAATGAATTCTGTAACCGGATGCTCTACCTGCAACCGGGTATTCATTTCCAGGAAAAAGAAATCCAGGTTCTCATCCAGGATAAACTCTACCGTCCCTGCTCCGGTATAATTAACCGAACGGGCTACGTCTACAGCGCATTTGCCCATCCTTTCTCTGATTTCGGGTGTAAGAATGCTGGATGGAGCTTCTTCGATCACCTTTTGATGCCTTCTTTGGATCGAACATTCGCGCTCGAAAAGATGTACAATATTTCCATGCGTATCACCTAATACCTGGATCTCGATATGCCGGGGCGAAGTTACATAGCGTTCAATAAACACCGCGCCATCACCAAAAGCAGACTCTGCTTCACTAACAGCTAGCTGCATCTGTTCATCAAACACCCCGATACTTTCCACAATCCTCATCCCTTTTCCGCCACCGCCCGCGGCAGCTTTAATTAGTATCGGAAAACCTATCTCTGCAGCACGCTTTTTTGCTTCTTCAATATTTGTAATGGCTTCTTCGGTTCCCGGCACCATAGGAATATGATATTGTAATGCCGCTGCCTTCGCGCTTAGTTTATTGCCCATCACTGCCATTGCCTCCGGTGTTGGCCCAATCAGGATCAAACCTGCTTCCTTCACCTGCTTGGCAAAAGATGCATTCTCAGAAAGAAACCCATAACCGGGATGTATGGCATCAGTTCCTGTTGCCAAACAAGCCTCAATAATTTTGTCGGCACACAGGTAAGACTGACTGGCAGGGGCCGGACCGATAAAAACGGCTTCATCTGCATATCTTACATGAAGTGCTTCCCTGTCTGCAGCAGAGAACACGGCTACAGTCCTGATTCCCATCTCCCTTGCAGAGCGCATGATACGCAAAGCAATCTCGCCCCTGTTGGCAACTAAGATTTTATTCATACACAACTAAATTAGGCATTCTTAACCGGCTTTAGCCCTTTCAGTACCAAAATTGCATGGTCTATCATTTCCGGTGTAATATTTAAATGGGTCACAAAGCGGATGGTATCTGGTCCTGTAGTACCACAAAGGATACCTTCGGCTTGTAAACTATCCACAACAGCAGCGGCGCTGTAATCGCTGGCTACCTTAAAAATAACAATATTGGTTTCTACCGGCATTACCGATTCAACGTAGCTTAGTGCAGTTAGGGTGTCAGACAGTAGCCTGGCGTGGGCATGGTCCTCCTTCAGGCGTTCCACATGGTTATCCAGTGCATAAATTCCTGCCGCTGCCAGGAAGCCTGCCTGCCGCATACCACCGCCAAAGGCCTTACGTATTTTGGTAGCTTTATGGATGGTTGCTGCAGAACCCAGTAATACCGACCCTACAGGTGCGCCCAGTCCTTTCGACAGACAAATAGATATGCCATCAAAATATTGTCCGTAATTTGCTGCAGCATCACCAGTAGCAATTAGTGCGTTAAACAACCTGGCGCCGTCCAGGTGCAGTTTTAATCCCCGCTCCCTGCATAATTCAGCAATTGGTGCAATTTGTTCCAGCGTATAACAGGCGCCCCCACCTTTGTTTACTGTATTTTCCAGCACCACAAGGCTGGAGTTAGGATAATGAATATTTTCTTCGTTGATTTCCGGAGCAATCATTTCGGGTGTCAGTATGCCCCGGGTCCCGTTCAGCAAACGTACCGACGCCTGGGAATGGAATGCAATTCCGCCCCCTTCGTACCGGTATACATGGGCCGTCTGATCACAGATCACTTCGTCCATAGGCTGTGTAAAACACTTAATTGCGATCTGGTTGGTCATTGTGCCGGACGGACAAAAAAGTCCGCTTTCCATATTAAACATTGCTGCCAGTTTCGTTTCAAGGGCTGTTACGGTTTCATCTTCCCCGTACACGTCGTCGCCAACCTTTGCATCCATCATTTGTGTACGCATACCAGCGGTTGGTACGGTTACGGTATCACTTCTAAAATCTGTTTTTATCTGCATATCATGTTTAGGCATTTCTCTACAAATATTACACTTTTCTGTTTGTTTTCATGATTGCAGATAAAATTATTACACAGCAGCTCCATTTACCATATTAAATTCTTTAATACCTAGTTATGAGCATTTTAAAATTTAATATTTAACGTATTTCAAAGAATATAATGGCATTAACAGCAGGGTTGAAAATATTAAAATTTGGAATTTAAAATAACAAACGTAATTTTAGCTTAGTGTTAATTTAACAATATCCTGATCTTAACGATTTGAAGCCTGAATATTTGCATGTTAGCTAGTTCTGGAGGGGTTCAAAATAAGTCAGTATATGCGGCCTTCATTAGTATTAAAAAAAATAAAAATGAAAAAAAACATGTTTAAAGTGTCACGATTATTTACTTTTACCCCCCAAAAAACAAATTAAGATGATAGTTATTGCAGATGGTGGTTCAACCAAAACCAATTGGTGTTTAATTAATGAAGCTGGTAGAAAAATTCATTTCAATACCGAAGGTTATAATCCGTATTTTTCAGATACAGATTACATTGTTGGATCTTTAAAAAAATCATTACCAGACCATTTAGAGGCTGATAAGCTAACAGAAGTATATTATTACGGTGCTGGCTGTTCAACTGATGCGAAGAAAAAAATCGTCGCAGATGCTATGGCCCAGGTCTTCCCAAATGCGGAAATCAATATTGGTCATGATTTACTTGCTTCCTGCAGAGCTTTATTAGGAGACGAGCCGGGTTTCGCCGCAATTTTAGGAACCGGAACAAACTCATGCCTGTACGACGGCAGTGATATTTCCTTAAACATCGACTCTTTGGGTTACTTTTTAGGCGACGAAGGTAGTGGCTGCTTTATCGGCAAACGCATCCTGAGCGATTACATGAAAGGTTATATGCCAAAAGGGCTGAGAGAAAGCTTTTACGACAATTTCGCTTTAACCAACGAAGATATATTTGACAATATTTACAACAAGCCGCTTCCAAACCGTTTTTGTGCCGGCTTCAGTAAATTCCTTTACGATTTCAAAGATACTTACGAAGATTATACCTTCTCTACGGTAGAATATGCTTTTACTGCGTTTTTCGAAAACCTGGTAATCCACTACCCTAATTACAAAGATTACAAACTGAATTGCGTAGGTTCTGTGGGCTATAGCTTCAGGGATATCCTGAGTATCGTAGCAGACAGGTACGAAATGGGTGTTGGAAAGATTATCCGCTCACCTATAGACGACCTTGTAGATTACCATATGCAGGCAGCTGCAAAAAACAAATAATCTCTTTTAATCAAAATCCCGTTAGATTTTACAATTTAACGGGATTTTTTTGTGACCCGGATTTATACGCAGGCGGTAAAATCCTGATTAGAAGGAAATCTCTTTCCCAAATAGTTTGCCGTATTTACGTTTGTCAAAACGGTAAAGCGTAGCCGCCCTGAAAGACACCCCTTTTTGTTTCTCGTTCAAATCTTTGAGCACGTTGAAACTCAGCATTTTTTTCCTGAAATTCCTTTTGTCCAGCTTTTTGCCTAAAATCACTTCATAAACGTTCTGTAATTGCGTAAGCGTAAACTTTTCCGGCAGCAGTTCAAAAGCTATGGGCTGGTGCTTAATCCTTCTTTTAATTTTTTCCAGCCCCTGGTCAAAAATCTTCTGATGGTCAAATGCCAGCTTGGGCAATTCCTTTACGTTAATCCAGTAGGCTTGTTTAGCATAATTGCTGATAGGCTTCAGCGCCTTGTCGCCCCCAAGCCGCAGCATAGCGTAATAAGCTACAGAGATAATCCTCCCCTGAGGGTGACGGCCCACATCACCAAAAGTATAAAACTGCTCCATGTAGACATTGTCTATTCCTGTAAGCTCATGCAGGATTCGCGCAGCAGACTGATCAAGACTTTCATTCTCGCTAACTAAATTTCCCGGAAGGGCCCACCAGTCTTTAAATGGCTCCTCATTCCGTTCGATTAGCAGGATTTTTAACTCTCCTTCATCAAACCCGAACAAGATACAATCAATTGAAAAGGTGGAATTAAACTGTGGTAAGACTTCTATCAAAATAAAAAATTTTTAAAAACTAAAGCAAATTAATATACTTGCCTGCTATTTACACAAAAAAAATTAAAATAAATTACTTAGTGTAACAAATACACCTTATATTCGTTCCTTAAATACATGAGACCAAATATCAAAAATATCGCTGTATTGACATCTGGGGGTGACGCTCCCGGTATGAACGCTTGCATTAGAGCAGTTGTACGCACCGGCATATACAATGGTATAAATATGTTTGGAGTTTTGCAAGGTTATCAAGGATTAATAACTAATAATATTATTCCGATGGATGCCCGTTCAGTGAGCAATATCATCCATTTAGGTGGAACGATCCTTAAAACAGCACGTTGTTTAGAATTTAAAACAGACGAAGGCATGGACCTTGCGTTTGAAAACCTGAAGCTTCACGAGATAGATGCACTGGTAGTTATTGGCGGTGACGGAACTTTTACAGGTGCCCGTCGTTTTGCTCAAAGACACCAGATCAATGTGATCGGTGTTCCCGGCACAATCGACAATGATCTTTACGGCTCCGATTTTACGTTGGGCTACGATACGGCGATCAACACCGTTATCGAAGCGATCGATAAAATCAGGGATACCGCAGATTCACATGACCGCCTTTTCTTTGTAGAAGTGATGGGCCGTGATTCCGGATGTATTGCCCTGAGAAGCGCAATTGCATGTGGCGCAGAAGCAGTATTGCTGCCCGAAAAGGCCACTAGTACTGAAGAACTGATCAAACAACTCGAAATTGGTGCTTCCACAAAAAAATCGTCGAGCATTGTGATTGTATCTGAAGGCCACAAACAAGGCGGCGCCTATGATATCGCTAAAAGTGTAAAAGAGAAATTTAACCATTATGATACCAAGGTTACGATTCTCGGACATTTACAGCGCGGTGGCAGTCCGAGTAGTTTTGACAGGATCCTCGGCAGTCGTTTAGGTTACGCTGCGGTGAACGAATTACTCAAAGGCAGTACGCAGATGATGGTTGGACTGAGAGGAAACGATATACAGCTAACTAGCCTCGATGAAGCACTTACAGAACACACCTTCAAGCTGGAGAGTGATCTTTTAGAAATGACAAACGTTTTATCCATATAATATGATAGCGGTTGTATACAGTGGTACAAAAACAGCGATCTGGAAAATAGCAGTGGATGGCAAAACCGTTGCAGAATGCACTATGCCCGGGATCAACCCGTTTTTTGTAGATCAAAAATCACTCTTACAACAACTCAATAAAAAAACTATACTCATCAATAACGCTGAACAGATTAAGAAAATTTATGTTTTCGCCGCCGGGGCAACTTCCCAGGAACGAAAAGATGAATTAAAAGCATCGCTTTCTCTATTTTTTAAGTTCAGTAAAATCAGTGTGCAGGACGACCTGCAAGGTGCTGCAATTGCGGCTTGTTTTCATAAAACGGGGATTGTAGGCATCTTAGGCAGCGGCTCCAACTGTTCCTATTTTAACGGCAGCACACTCGAAACAAATAATTTTGGCTTAGGCTTTATCCTGGGCGACGAAGGTTCGGCAAATTACCTGGGCAAAATCATACTCAAGTATTATCTGCAGGAAAAATTACCGGCAGACCTGCTGGAGAAATTCAGCAAAAAATACGATTTAACCCGCTCAGAAATACTGGACCGGGTATACAAAAAAACATTAGCCCAGCAATTCCTCAGTTCATTTCTGGATTTCTATCTGGAGAACAGGGAACATGAATATATACAACATTTAGTTGACAATGCTTTTGAACGATATGTCTATATTTACATGCTGCCTACAATAAAGCTTCATCCCGGAAAGGAAATTCATTTTGTAGGCATCGTAGCCGGGAACTTTCAGGACCGCCTGCGCCTAATAGCACAGAAACATGGTTTTGAAATCACTACGATTACTAAAGAACCAATATATAACTTACTTAATTACTATTCAAATTAATAATAATGACAAAGATTGGAATAAACGGTTTTGGCCGTATCGGCAGATTAGTTTTTAGAGCTGCATTAAAAAGAGGTTTAGACATCGTTGCAATTAATGACTTAGTTGAGCCGGATTACATGGCTTACATGTTAAAGTATGATTCTACACATGGCCGTTTTGACGGTACTATTGAAGTAGTTGACGGAAACCTTGTAGTGAACGGAAAAACTATCCGCATCACTGCAGAAAGAGATCCTGCAAACTTAAAATGGAATGAAGTAGGTGTAGAAACTGTTATCGAATCTACTGGTTTATTCTTAACCCAGGCAGATGCTGAGAAACACATTACTGCAGGTGCTAAAAGAGTTGTTCTTTCTGCTCCGGCTAAAGATGATTCAATCCCTACTTATGTAATGGGTGTTAACCACAAAGATTTAACTGCAGATCAGACTGTTGTTTCTAATGCATCTTGTACTACTAACTGTTTAGCACCAATTGCTAAAGTATTAAATGATAACTGGGGTATTGCTGAAGGTCTGATGAGTACTGTACACGCAGTTACTGCTACGCAAAAAACTGTTGATGGTCCTTCTCATAAAGACTGGAGAGGTGGACGTGGTGGTTTCTCTAACATCATCCCTTCTGCAACTGGTGCTGCTAAAGCAGTAACTAAAGTTATCCCTGCATTAAAAGGTAAATTAACTGGTATGGCTTTCCGTGTACCGGTTGCTGACGTTTCTGTTGTAGATTTAACAGTACGTTTAGAAAAACCTGCTACTTACCAACAAATTAAAGATGCAATGAAAGCTGCTTCTGAAGGTGAATTAAAAGGTGTGTTGGGTTACACTGAAGATGAGGTTGTTTCATCTGACTTTATCGGTGATGATCACGCGTCTATTTTTGATGCAAATGCAGGTATCGCATTGAATGATAACTTCGTAAAGGTTGTTTCATGGTATGATAACGAGTGGGGATATTCTTCTGCACTAGCTAAATTTGTTGAGTACTACGGTAACTTGAAATAATAGCTTATAATATTTAAAAAAGGGTGTTTCTGATCGGAAACACCTTTTTTTTTGGGTTTAATTCTAGGGATTTTCTGGCTTCGCCGAAAAAATTCATGCTATGTTTGGCTGCATTATTGCCCTGAAGGGCGGCAAAAACGCTAGGCCTGCACATTAGCATAAATTTTTCTTTTCAGATATCCTCTAGCAAATTGCCGCTTGTTTAGCGTACCCAATTAAGCGTACAATCTTACAGGTCAATTACTATAACACTGCTATTAACTCTTGATGTAATGATAAAAAGTATCAACGTGGGTAGCTAAAAAGTATCCGATATAGATAAATAATGCCCTCATCACAGTATTTGCGAATTTATTATCGAAGTACTTGAAAAATTGATACATAAAGTGTTTTACTTTTATTATTTATATGGATTTCAGTATCATCGCACCCAGGGGTGCAATGTTTATGGTGATAGAGTATTCCCTGTGATTTCCCGGGATTTGTTCTGGTGTAAAGCTCCCCGGATTAAGTTTGCCGCTGCCAAAAAATTCTTCGGCATCGCTATTGAAAATCTCTTTCCATTTAGCTTTAAAGGGCAAGCCTATCCGGTAATGTTCGCGGTAAACCGGTGTCATGTTCAGTATTACAATCAGGGTATCTTTGGCTTTATGTCCTTTACGGATATAAGCATAGATAGAGTGATCGGTATCATCGGCGCTTAGCCACTCAAAGCCTTCACCAGAGAAGTTGAAATTGTAAAGGGCAGCTTCTGTACGGTAAAGTTTGTTCAGGGCCTTAACGTAGGTCTGCATACCTTTGTGGGATGGGTACTGCAGCAGGTCCCAATCCAGGGATCTTGTAAAGTTCCATTCACCATTCTGCGCAAACTCATTTCCCATAAACAGGAGTTTAGTTCCGGGCTGGGTAAACATGTAGGCATACAGAATACGCAGGTTGGCGTGTTTACGCCATTCATCACCCGGCATTTTATAAATCATGGAAGACTTACCATGCACTACCTCATCGTGCGAGAAGGGCAGCATAAAGTTCTCCGTAAAAGCATAGGTACTGCTAAAGGTAAGTTTATGGTGGTGGTGTTTCCGTTCTATAGGATCGGTTTTGAAATACTTTAGCGTATCGTTCATCCATCCCATCATCCACTTCATCCCAAAGCCCAGTCCGCCTTCCGAAACCGGGTGCGTTACACCAGGATAGGTACTGCTTTCTTCGGCGATGGTCTGCACCCCTTTAAAGTTGGTATAGATAGATTCGTTCAGATCTTTCAGGAACTGGATGGCTCCCAGGTTTTCAGAACCACCGTATTCATTGGTTGCAGCCTCGGCCCCTTTACGGGAGAAATCATAGTAAAGCATAGATGCCACCGCATCCACACGAAGTCCGTCTGCATGGAACTGATCCAGCCAGTACATGGCATTACTAATCAGGAACGAACGTACTTCATTACGGTCATAATTAAAGATGTATGATTTCCAGTCGGGATGAAAGCCTTTACGCATATCTGCATGTTCGTACAGATGCGTACCATCAAAATTGTATAGCCCATGAGCGTCTCCGGGAAAATGCGAAGGTACCCAGTCCAGGATAACTGCAATATCACTTTCGTGCAGTTTCTCAATCAGGTACATTAGCTCCTGCGGGGTGCCATGTCTGGAGCTTGCCGCAAAATAACCGGTGATCTGGTAACCCCATGAAGGAAAATATGGGTACTCCATAATCGGCATCAGCTCTACGTGGGTAAAACCCATTTCCAGCACGTAAGGCACCAGGCTATTGGCAATCTCTTTATAAGTAAGGATACGGTCGGGCTCAGCCGGGTCACGTTGCCACGAACCCAAATGAAGTTCGTAAACCGACATCGGCTGATCAAGGGTATTAAGCTTTGGTCTCTTCTTCAGCCAGTTTTTGTCCTTCCAGCTATAGTCGGTATCCCAAACAATGGATGCCGTTTGCGGGGGATGCTCCCAGCGGGTAGCAAAGGGGTCCCCTTTTTCATAATGTTTTCCGTCCCAGCCGGTGATGAAATATTTGTAGACCGTTCCTTTCCCCAAATGAGGAATAAATCCCTCCCAAATGCCCGATTCATCGAGGCGTCTGTACAACCGGTGCCCGGTCTTATTCCACTGATTAAAATCACTGCCCACAAATACCTCCTGTGCATTAGGGGCCCAAACAGCAAAATAGGTACCTTCCACCTGGTTTACTGTAAGCAGATGTGCCCCTAATTTTTCGTACAGGCGGAAATGTTTGCCCGAAATAAACAGTGCAATATCAAAATCAGTAAGCAGGCTGTAGAACCAGACAGGTGAATCTGTATGCGTAGCAACTATATTTTTTACGGGAGTGCCCCGGTTTGTTTTGGCCATTATGGATGGGGTTATATTCGGTTATCCCTGAATCTGTATATCAGAAAAATTCTTGTTGGATTTAAAACGCAATGACTGGTGCTCATCGATATGATAATCTTTGATTTCAACGCCATCTACGGTAACCCTGTTCACTCCAAAAGGGATGCCAATTAATTTAAAATTATACAATTCGTAGTTAGGCGTATACAATCCCTCCAGTGTTTGTTGAATAATTAACGCCTGATCATTACCTTTCACAATAAACTTCTTCTCAGAGTAGATATCCTGCTCGTACGCAAAAGTATCCCCATGGTCTTCGAAAAAGAATGAATTCACCTCATAGTTAGCATAATAGATATTCAGCAGTACCTCCTCAATATGCTTCTCCCCTACGTATTGCATTACCGGATATTCCGGAATCACAGCCCCTGCCCTGATAAAAACAGGCATATCTTCGAGCGGTGCGTCAATCAGGTGTTCATTTTCCCCGGCAAGCAGTTCATGTGTCCAGAAATTGTACCATTGTCCTTTTGGCAGGTAAACCGTCCTCGAAACCGCTCCCTGTTCCAGGATAGGACATACCAGGATCTTATCGCCATAGGCAAACTCATCCTGTCTGAAGTGGTTAGCCACATTTTCCTGCTCCAGCATAACCAGCGGACGCAGGATGGGAAAACCATAACGGTGATGCTCCCAAAACACGGAATACAGGTATGGCATCAGCCTGTATCTTAACTCAATATATTTACGGTTAATGCTGGTAAATGGTTCACCAAAACTCCAGGGCTCCCTTTCCGCGGTATCCCCGGCAGAGTGGGCACGCATAAACGGAGAGAAAGTACCCAGCTGGATCCATCGCGTAAACAGTTCGCCATCCGGCTCCCCGCTAAAACCACCGATATCCGTACCGCAAAACGGTACACCCGAAACAGACATACGCTGACACTGGATATTGCCAATTTTAAGGTGCTCCCAGCTCGCCACATTATCACCGGTCCACACACAGCCAAAACGCTGCATCCCGGCATATCCCGCACGGGTAATGGTAAACGGACGTTTATTACGCATCAGTTTTTTTAACCCGTCATAGGTAGAACGTACCATCTGCATGCCATATACATTATGTGCTTTACGGTGAGACCCTCTAAAGCCGTCATAGTTATGCCGTACATCGTTAGGGAACGTTCCTGCACCAAATACTGCCGGCTCATTCATATCATTCCATACTCCCGCAACACCCATATCTACTAATTCCTTATACAGGCCGCCCCACCATTCCCTCACTGCAGGATTAGTAAAGTCAGGAAACTGGCACCGCCCAGGCCATACATGGCCTTCCATAAAGTAGTCATCACTCCTTCTGCAGAAATAGTTATTTTCTTTTCCTTCTTTAAACACCCAGTAGTTATCATCTACTTTAATCCCGGGGTCAATCATCACCACAGTCTTAAAACCGTCGTCGGCCAGTTCTTTAATCATTTTACGGGGATCAGGAAAGTGTTTCTTGTTCCATGTAAAACAACGGTAGCCATCCATATAATCGATATCAAAATAAATCGCATCGCAGGGGATAGACCGCGAACGGAAACCATCAGCAATCTCTTTTACTTTTGTTTCCGGATAATAGCTCCATCGGCACTGGTGATATCCTAAAGCCCATTTAGGTGGCATAGGATGTGTACCAGTTAAAGTCTGGTACCGTTTAATCACGTCCATCATATGAGGCCCGTGTATATAATAATATTGCAGCTCGCCGCCATCAGCCCAGAAACTGGTTTTCTGGTTATCCTCTTTGCCAAAGTCAAAGTAAGAACGGAAAGTATTATCAAAGAATATTCCGTAGGCAGCAGACTGGTGTACGCCGGTATAAAAAGGTATCGTACGGTATAGCGGATCCTGGTCCCATCCAAAAGAATAGGCATCGGTATTCCAGTTCTGGAAATGCCTGCCGCGAAGGTTCATGTTGCCAGACTTATCGCCAAGACCAAAGAAGTTCTCCTCTGCAAAACACTTTTTTGTAGCAAACACGTAGTACCCGCCAAATTCTGCATTTTCTTCCCAGTGCATCGGCGAGGCATCCTCACTCATCACTAACTGGCTAAGGTTCTCCGTAAAGGAAACGTGAAAATCGCTTTTCCTGATTTTACAGGTCACCGTATTTGTAGAGATGGCATAGAGATCTTCAAACTCTTCCATTCTGAATGTGCTCACCTTTTGGTCTACCACAGGCACAGCATAAGAGAAATCGTCCAGAAACACACCATGCGGTGCCAGCCTTACCCGGATAATTTCATCACTCACCACCCTCACCTCAACCCTTGCCTCGCCATCCGAAAAGAAAAACCTGTTACCCTCCTGATTTACCGTCTGAACTTGTGTAAGATATTTTTTAACAATCGGCTTCAAATCCAGTACCGGATTGTTCAAATGCTGAATGGTTTCTTCTACAATTTCCCTGATGTTTTCGTTATCCTTTATTTCGTTTCCTTGTTCTTCGAATTCTTCCATATAAATGGTTAGTGTGATCTGATTATATTGTAAAAACGTCTTTTTGACATAGCTAAAGTGTTAAATATAATGTCAATTGCCAAGGGTTTTCAGATATAAATGATCCAAAAACAAAAGCCCGGATGTTTTAGACCCGGGCTTTTTAAAGAATATTCAATACTCGCTAGGGATTAAAAACATAGGCAATGTAATACATGCCACCTACCTCCGGACTCCCGATCGAAGTGTTATAATACTTATTAAAAAGGTTAGAGCCACCAAGCTTCAGCATACATTTTACCGACGGGATTTTCAGATTTACCTGTGCATCCATGGTATCATATGCAGGCACTTGTCCCGATGCAAAATAGGAGTTCCAGTAAAAGGCACCCTGCCACCTGTACGCAATATTAAAACCTACATTTTTCACAATGTTTTTATTACCAAAGCCCAGGTTAAAACGGTACGGAGGGGTATTAAAGTCGTTGATATAACCGGCAGGAAGTTTACCAATCTTATTATATGAAGTATTTCCGCTCAGATTAAACTTACCAAGCAGGTAATCCAGCCCCAATGCCCCTCCGTATGACGTAACTTTACCAGTGGCATTAACCGGTACACCATATTTCGTAAACGCATCGCCGTTAGCCTGGTAAAGGTCTACCGAAGTAATAAAGTTTTTGTAAGAATTGAAGTATGCGTACGCATCAACCAATAGCTTATCGCCCATCAGCGCCTTGTAACCAATTTCAAATGCTTTAACACTTTCCGGCCGGATCCCTTTCGGGTCAAACGTATAGGCCTGCAGCAATGTCGGGTCTGGCGTACCCAGCGCTGCCGATGCAAGAAATGCACGGTAGCTGGCATCGGTATACCCTTTGTTATTATACAGGTCTGCTTTAGTAATCAGCTCCGGTAAACCACCAATCAGCACCTGCGTACCCCCACCAACTACGGCATACGTATACTGGTCTTGTGTAGTAGGGTTGCGGTAACCGGCCTGATAAGATACCCTGATATTATGATCGGGCGCTACGGTATATACACCAGTGATCCTCGGCGTTAACCTGCCGCGAAAGTTCTCGTTTTTATCATACCTTCCCGCCAATGTTATCTTTAGCCTGTCATCAAATAGTTTTTTACCCAGCTGGGCAAAAGCTCCATACTCATCAATATCAATTTTCCGGTTAAGGTCGTCGAAAATGGTACCGGCCGAACGTAAATGGTACTGCCTGAAGGAAGTCCCTATCTGCAAATCTACCACATGATTCAGCAGGTTACCAAAATTGTACATTCCTTCATAATGATAAAGGTTAGTCTTATCGTCAAATTTCGCACCTACTCCTGTAGCAATTGTACTGCCGGCAATAGTATTCTTTGCCGTCTCAAAGGCTGCTGTTCCAGGTATAAACCTCCCCTGATCTGCCGCGGCACGTGCCAGTGCATTGGCCTGCGCATCATTACCTCCGTTTAGCCGGGCACCAATGTAATTTCCTACATATTCAGGGAACCACTGCTGTGAAGCCTTTGAAGTTTCGTTGATATAACTACCCAGCAACGATGAAATGTAGGAATCGCCGGAACGTTCCTGTGTCGTATAACCCCGCAGCATAAAGTCTTCCCCTTTTAACTCCAGTTTATATTGCCCAACGCTAAAATTACGCAGCGAAATCCTGTCCGTTCCGGTATATACCGAAGTTCCGCTGCCCCAGTTCAGCTGTGCAATGGCCTGGACGGTATTTGTAAATTTATAATATAATGCGCCAGACGCTTTCAGCGATTCTGTGTTATAATCTACCAGGTCACTTTCCTGATACCCCGTCCGCGATACATTCTGGCTTGGTAATAACCCTGGAGTGGTAATCCCGGCATAAAATGGAGCCATTTGCGGGTCAGTGCTCAAAAAACCATTGATCTGTGCTTCGGTTGGTACGCCCCCGCCGGTAGACTGCCCGTATTGGGCTATATATGCTGCACGGCCTGTACTTAAAACCGACTGTGCTACATTGCGCATATTGATACTTACTTCATCCCCGTAAACATTAATCCCATCATAGTTAGGGTCCGAATTTCTGTCGCCACCCTTCACCGTTTTCCCTGCCCTGTCGTAATTACTAAAATTGGCTGCAGCCCAATCTTTTGCCTGTAAAAATGAGAAAGAGCCCTTTACACCAAACTTATTGTTCCAGGCCCTGGCCAGCCTCACATCAAGTTGCGTAAAAGGTTGTACATCAGACTGACTGTCGTTCACATGGTTGATACCTCTTTGCAACTGGAAACTGGCACCAGGATAGTCAAAAGGATTTTTAGAAGTCATCAGTAATGTTCCGTTGATCCCGTTAGCCCCGTATAAAGCCGAAGAAGCACCAGGCAACAGCTCTACATTGTCCACATCAAGTTCTGTTAGCCCGATAATATTGCCCAGTGAAAAACCCAAACCGGGGGCCTGGTTATCCATCCCATCTACTACCTGGTTAAAACGG
>Ga0247814_10000806_pt1 | contig 21604 bp, 19 predicted proteins | sample UWRJL179409R1_FD_179947 | JGI IMG/M metagenome (GOLD analysis project Ga0247814, IMG submission 179947) | Plant litter microbial communities from Arlington Agricultural Research Station in Wisconsin, United States - UWRJ-L179-409R-1 | ecosystem: Environmental > Terrestrial > Plant litter >... | reverse complement strand
AGCGCGGATGTGAGCCACCCTGAGCCACCCATAGACCATCGTAGAATCGCGTAGAGCCCCTCCCAACCTTAATTAATTTCTCAAAAAAGCCTGCCTGTTACCCGCCAAAAACGGCCAACTTTTTCGTCGGGAATGCCAATTTCAGGCAGAATTTAGCCTACTTGTTATGCATGCATAAAAACCATACTGAATACCGTTTTGAACTTTGGTATAGTATCGTAAAAATTTAATTCTGTATTTTTTACTTAAATAGATATAAATAGTATGTTTATGTGTTTTTTAGAATATAATATATCTAATTTAAAATTTTGGTTTTTAGTGTTGTCTGTTTAGAGGGCTATGCCTATCTTACAATAACACAAATACACAGGGCTAAAACCCAAACCTAAAGAGAATAAAAACTTACTAAAAAATGAGTTCATCTAACATCAGTAACGGAGTGGAATTGAATAAGTATAGCAAAACCTTTACGCAGGACCCTACACAACCTGCGGCTCAGGCTATGCTTTACGGCATTGGTTTAACTGATGAAGATATGCAAAAAGCCCAGGTTGGTGTAGCCAGCATGGGTTATGATGGCAACACCTGCAACATGCACCTGAATGACCTGGCTAAGATAGTGAAGCAGGGCATATGGGCCGAAGATCTGGTTGGATTGATCTTCCATACCATAGGTGTAAGCGACGGTATGAGCAACGGTACCGAAGGTATGCGCTATTCATTGGTGAGCAGGGATGTTATTGCCGATTCAATTGAAGCTGTTACCGGCGCGCAATATTATGATGGTTTAATTACCCTGCCGGGCTGCGATAAAAACATGCCGGGCTCTGTTATGGCTATGGCCCGTTTAAACCGCCCATCTATAATGGTATACGGTGGTACAATAAAGCCCGGTCATTGGAAAGGAGAGGATCTGAATATTGTATCCGCATTTGAGGCTTTAGGTAAAAAGATAGCCGGCGACATTTCTCCGGAAGATTTTATAGGTGTTATAAAGAATGCCTGCCCTAGCGCCGGAGCCTGCGGTGGTGTTTACACTGCCAATACTATGGCTGCTGCTATTGAGGCTTTGGGTATGAGCTTGCCATACTCGTCAAGCAATCCTGCTTTAAGCGAAGAGAAAAAAGCGGAGTGTTTAGCGGCAGGTAAAGCCATCAAGATCCTTTTAGAAAAAGATATAAAACCAAGCGACATAATGACCCGCGAAGCATTTGAAAATGCAATGGTAATTATTATGGTATTGGGCGGAAGCACCAACGCGGTATTGCACATGATAGCCATGGCAAAAGCCATCGACGTGAAATTAACGCAGGATGATTTCCAGGCGGTAAGTAACCGCATACCTGTACTGGCAGATATGAAGCCAAGCGGTAAATATATGATGGAGGACCTGCACAATGTTGGCGGTGTACCTGCTGTTATGAAGTATTGCCTTGCTCAAGGCTGGTTACATGGCGATTGCCTTACCGTTACCGGAAAGACCATTGCAGAGAACCTTGCCGAAGTGCCTGAAATGTCATTCGACACACAAAAAATTATTTGGCCGGTTGAAGCGCCTGTTAAGGCTACCGGGCACTTACAGATACTATATGGCAATATTGCCACAGGTGGTAGCGTAGCCAAAATAAGCGGTAAAGAAGGTACTCATTTTGAAGGACCTGCCCGCGTATTTGATGGCGAATTTGAACTGATAGCAGGCATATCAAGCGGCCGAGTCAAAAAAGGTGATGTGGTGGTTATCCGCAACGTGGGCCCTAAAGGCGCGCCGGGTATGCCCGAGATGCTTAAACCAACATCAGCCATATTCGGCGCGGGTTTAGGCAGTTCGGTAGCACTGATTACCGATGGCCGTTTTAGTGGCGGGACACATGGTTTTGTGGTAGGCCACATCACCCCCGAGGCATACGACGGTGGGGCGATAGGTTTAATAAAAGACGAAGACAAGATCATAATTGATGCTACAACTAATCAGATCAATGTGATATTATCCGACGAAGAAATGGCCGCCCGTAAAGCTGCATGGCAGCAACCGGCACTAAAAGTGAGCAAAGGCTTGCTTTACAGATATGCCAAAACCGTAAAATCAGCCGCAGAAGGTTGCGTTACGGATGAATTTTAGTGAAGGGTTGTACGTGGGACGTTTTACGTTGTACGTATGCCTGTCAATTTGATAAAAACAAAAAAACGTATAACGTAAAACGTACTACGTAAAACTTTAACAAAAAACGTATAACGTAAAACGTACTACGTAAAACATAAAGGTATGGAAGTTGCACAACAGGAAATACTAAACACACCGGCTAAAGAAACTGTAAACATTACAGGCTCGGCAGCGGTATTGGAAGCATTAATAGCAGAGGGAGTGGATACCATTTTTGGTTATCCGGGCGGGGCAATTATGCCTATTTATGATGCTTTATATGATTATAACGAAAAGCTGAACCATATTCTGGTTCGCCATGAGCAAGGTGGTATTCACGCTGGTCAGGGTTACGCGCGTACATCTGGTAAGGTGGGGGTGGTATTCGCTACCAGCGGTCCCGGTGCTACCAACCTGATAACAGGTTTAGCAGATGCGCAGATAGACAGCACACCTTTAGTGTGCGTAACCGGTCAGGTTTTTGCGCATTTACTAGGTACGGATGCTTTCCAGGAGACTGACGTGATCAACATCACAACACCGGTAACCAAATGGAACTACCAGGTTACCGATGCTACGGAGATACCCGAAATAATGGCCAAAGCTTTTTACATAGCAAGAAGCGGCAGACCCGGCCCTGTATTGATAGACATTACCAAAAATGCGCAGATCCAGCTATTCGATTACGAAGGTTACACACCTTGTAACCATATCCGCAGCTACAGGCCAAAGCCAATTGTGCGTACACAGTATGTTGAGCAAGCTGCGGCTTTGATCAACCAGGCTAAAAAGCCATTTATATTATTTGGTCAGGGTGTAATATTAGGCAGCGCCGAGCAGGAATTTAAAGCTTTTGTTGAAAAAAGCGGTATACCGGCTGCGTGGACAGTATTAGGCGCAGGCGCTATCCCAACTTCGCACCCGCTTAACGTGGGTATGCTGGGCATGCACGGCAATTATGGCCCTAACGTTTTAACTAATGAGTGCGATGTGTTAATCGCCATAGGTATGCGTTTTGACGACCGTGTTACCGGCCGTTTGGATAAATACGCCAGACAGGCACAGGTTATACACTTAGATATTGACCCTGCCGAAATTGACAAAAACGTTAAAGCAACAGTACCTGTTTGGGGCGATTGTAAAGAAACACTGCCTTTGCTTACAGCTTTGGTTGAAGAAAAACAGCATACCGAGTGGGTAGATCTGTTTAATGACTATACCCGCAAAGAAGTGGAAGCGGTGATCCATAAAGAATTGAACCCCACCGAGGGTGAAATGACAATGGGTGAGGTTATCAAACAGCTGAATGATCTTACCAAAGGCGAAGCCATTATAGTAACAGATGTTGGTCAGCACCAGATGGTTGCCTGCCGTTATGCGCAGCTTAACAAAACACGCAGCAACGTTACCAGCGGTGGTTTAGGCACTATGGGTTTTGCATTGCCAGCTGCAATTGGCGCTAAATACGGCGCTCAGGATAGAACGGTTGTGGCCATTATAGGCGATGGCGGTTTCCAAATGACCTGCCAGGAGTTGGGTACCATTATGCAAAGCGGTGTTGATGTTAAGATCATTATTCTTAACAATCACTTTTTGGGCATGGTGCGCCAATGGCAAGAGTTGTTTAACTCACGTCGTTACTCTTTTGTTGATATTCAAAGCCCTGATTTTGTGGCCCTGGCTGCTGCTTACCGGATACCGGGCAAAAGCATAACAGAACGTACAGATCTGCAAGGTGCGTTAAAGGAAATGTTGGAAACAAACGGTTCGTTCCTGTTAGAGGTGAATGTTTTGAAAGAGAACAACGTGTTCCCGATGGTACCACAGGGATGTAGTGTGTCAGAAATCAGGTTGAAATAAAAGTGAATGGTTGATTGGGTTGATTAAGTGAGTAGTTGACCTAACCATTCTAAATTGAGAGCAAAAATTAATATGAGTGCGTGCTAATTGGCGAATAACTTAATCAACCCAATCAACCACTCACCATTTAACTAAAGAAACAATGAGCGATCATCAGGATATAGAAAAAAAAGAGTTTAATATCACCATCTACACCGAGAACCAGGTAGGGTTATTAAACCGCATAGCTATTATTTTTACGCGCCGTAAGATCAATATAGACAGCTTAAACACTTCGCCATCAGAGGTTGAAAGCATACACCGCTTCAATATAGTTATAACCGAATCGGAAGAAGTAGTGCGTAAACTTACCCGCCAGATTGAGAAACAGGTGGAGGTTTTAAAGGTGTATTACAATACTAACGAAGACATCATCTGGCAGGAACTTGCACTTTACAAAGTGTCTACAGATGTAATTGCCGAGAAGGTGAGTGTTGAACGTTTGTTGCGCGAAAATGGCGCACGTGCGGTGGTTATCCGTAAGGATTATACTGTGTTTGAAACCACTGGCCATCGCGAAGAAACGGATAACCTGATCGCCATTTTACAGCCTTATGGTTTGATAGAATTTGTACGCAGTGCAAGGGTAGCTATCATCAAAAACAGCGAAGGCTTTAACACAAAACTACGCGAGTTTGAAAGAATGGAACCGGGCGAGGAAGTGATGGAGAATGAATATCTGAACAAGGGTCAGAAAGTATTTACCATGTAATTCAGGAAAATGGACTTTGTACTTGACATAGCTAAACATACCCGTTCCAACTTCATCAAACTGATGGACGGTTTGACTACTGAACAGTTGAACGTTATACCTCAAGGTTATAATAATAACATTGCCTGGAACTTTAACCACATTGTTGCGGCGCAACAAACGCTGTGCTATATACGTGGCCATGTTGATACGCGCATACCATTAGATAGGATTGCTAAATATCAACGCGGTACCAGTCCGCAGGGATTTATTAGTGAGGAAGAGCTTAACTATTACAAAGAGAAAGCCTTTACCCTGTTAGATGACCTAAAGGCTGATGTGGACGCAAAGCTATTTGGCAATTACGAAGAGATCACCACTTTTTTTGGCGTAACGCTTAGTAACATCAACCATGCAGTGAATTATTTTGTAACCCATGATAACCTGCATTATGGCTACGCCCTGTCATTACGGCGCGCGGTTTTAGCGGAATTAGAAGATACAATTAAATAATAAGTCAAACTTAAAATCGGTGGAATCACCCCAAGTCGGTGAAATCACAATAAAACAATAAAAACAAAAAACAATGGCAAAATTAAATTTCGGTGGCACTGAAGAAAATGTAGTGACCCGCGAGGAGTTCCCTTTAGCAAAAGCACAGGACATCCTTAAAAACGAAACCGTAGCAGTTATAGGTTACGGTGTTCAAGGTCCTGGCCAAGCGCTTAACCAAAAAGACAACGGCATCAACGTAATTGTTGGTCAGCGTAAAAATTCAAAAACATGGGATAAAGCTATTGCTGATGGCTTTGTACCGGGCGAAACCCTTTTTGAAATTGAAGAAGCTTTAGAAAGAGGAACAATAATTTGCTACCTGTTGAGCGACGCTGCTCAAATAGCTTTGTGGCCAACAGTTAAAAAACACTTAACCCCGGGTAAAGCATTATACTTCTCTCATGGTTTCGGTATCACTTTCAACGAGCAAACAGGCATTATTCCTCCTGCTGATGTTGACGTATTTTTGGTTGCTCCAAAAGGATCAGGTACTTCATTGCGCCGCATGTTTTTGCAAGGCCGTGGCTTAAACTCAAGCTACGCCATCTTCCAGGATGCTACAGGTAATGCATTTGACCGTGTTATAGCTTTAGGTATTGCTGTAGGCAGTGGTTATTTGTTCGAAACAGATTTCCGTAAAGAAGTATTTAGCGACTTAACCGGCGAGCGTGGTACGCTGATGGGTTGTATCCAGGGTATCTTCGCTGCTCAATACGAAGTATTACGCAGCAATGGTCACTCACCATCTGAGTCTTTCAACGAAACTGTTGAAGAGTTGACCCAATCATTAATGCCACTGGTTGCAGAAAACGGTATGGACTGGATGTATGCTAACTGCTCAACTACAGCACAACGTGGTGCTTTAGATTGGTGGAAACCATTCCGTGATGCAACTAAACCTGTGTTTGAAGAATTGTATAACAGCGTTGCTACCGGCAAAGAGTCTCAGCGTTCTATCGACTCAAACAGCAAAGATGATTACCGCGAGAAACTTGATGCTGAATTAGCAGAATTACGCGAAAGCGAATTATGGCAGGCAGGTAAAACAGTACGTAGCTTACGTCCTGAAAACCAGGCTGTAGAAGCGTAAGCCCCCCGGCCCCCTAAAGGGGGAGCAACAAGGCAAATGAATATTTAGCGATGGGTTTTATACCCATCGCTATTAAAAGATAAAAGGATACTCGTTAAAATGCAAACAGTTAATAAATACATCAAACGAGATCCGGACACGAATAAGATGTTCGACGCGCGTAATCTGGATAATGATTACGCAACGTTAAAAAGCCTGTTAAAACCAGGCATGCAGGTTTTAGATGTTGGCTGCGGAACAGGAGCAATATCGAAGGACATAGCAAAAAGGGTAGGGCCGCAAGGGCACGTTACCGCAATTGACAATACGGAGCATTTTATTATCAGCGGAAGAGAAACTTATGGCGACGTTGAAAATCTGGAACTGATCTGCAAGGATCTGTTTGATTTTGATACTGATAAAAAGTTTGATCTGATAGTAACGGCCAGAACCCTGCAATGGTTAAGTAACCCTGTGCAGGCTTTGGCCAAAATGAAAAACATGCTTAAGCCCGGCGGATGGTTATCTGTTTTAGATTATAACCATACGGCGATAGAATGGCAGCCCGAACCACCGGCAAGTATGCTGGTATTTTATGCTGCATTTTTAAGGTGGCGCAACGATGCCGGAATGAACAACCGTGTGGCTGATGATGCTGCCGGATATTTTGAAGAGTTAGGCATTAAAAACATTGAAGTATTTGATGCTGACCAAACTTATAAAAAAGGCGAAAGTGATTTTATAAGTAAGATTGGAATATGGTCACAAGTGGCACAGTCAACTCAAATGGTTGATGAAGGCTATATTACCAACCAGGAGCGGTTAAAGGCTATTGAAGATTATAATAATTGGATAGCAACAGATGCCGAGCAAATGGTAATGAAATTAAAAGAGACAAGAGGTCAGGTTTAAACACCTGTTAATAATATTAAGGATAATAGATAAACATATGTTACACGATCCCAACCGAGTCTACGTTTTTGATACCACGCTGCGCGATGGCGAGCAGGTACCGGGTTGCCAGTTGACAACCCCTGAAAAAATAGAAATTGCCCGAGAACTGGAGACACTGGGCGTGGACATTATTGAAGCAGGCTTCCCTATATCAAGCCCGGGCGATTTTCAGAGCGTGGTAGAAATATCAAAGGCTGTTAAAAACCCAACCGTATGCGCACTTACCCGCGCAAACAAAGGCGACATTGACGCCGCCGTTGCAGCCTTGCAGTATGCCAAACATCCGCGCATACATACCGGCATTGGATCGTCAGACATGCACATTAAGCATAAATTTAACAGCACCCGCGAAGAGATATTGGAGCGTGCCGTTGAAGCTGTTAAGTATGCCAAGAAATCAGTAGAAGATATTGAGTTTTATGCCGAGGATGCCGGCCGGGCCGATGTTGTTTTCCTGGCACAAATGGTTGAAGCTGTTATTGCAGCAGGCGCTACAGTAGTTAACATTCCTGATACGAATGGCTATTGCCTGCCTGACCAATACGGCGCGAAAATAAAGTTCCTGAAAGAGAACGTTAAAAATATTGATAAAGCCATTATCTCCGTTCATTGTCATAATGATCTGGGTTTGGCTACAGCAAACTCCGTAGCGGGTTTACAGAACGGTGCCCGCCAAATTGAGGGTACCATAAACGGTATTGGCGAACGCGCAGGCAACACTTCTATTGAAGAGGTGGTGATGATTTTAAGAACGCATCAAACACTTGGCTTGCATACCAATATCAACAGCAAAAATTTTTATGAGATAAGCCGCATGGTAAGTACGCAAATGCGTATGCCGGTGCAGCCTAACAAAGCAATAGTAGGTAGCAATGCCTTTGCGCATAGCTCAGGTATTCACCAGGATGGTTTCCTGAAAAACAGGGAAAATTACGAGATCATTCGTCCGGAAGATGTTGGTTTCCCGAGCGCTACTATAGTACTTACCGCCCGGAGCGGAAGACATGCGCTGAAATACCACTTAGAGCGTTTAGGTTACAACCTGAGCAAAGAGGAGTTAGCAGACGCTTATCACCGCTTCTTAATACTGGCTGATGGCAAATTAGATATCAATGATGATGATCTGGTTACATTGATGGTGGGTGAAAAAGTGAGTGGTTGATTGGGTTGAATAAGTGAGTAGTTAATCGCTAAATAAAGAAATTGAAATTAAATAAGTGAGTATAGAACGGGGCGATAACCTAATCAACCCAATCAACAACTCACCAATAACTATAAAAAAAATGAGCACGACATTATTTGATAAGGTGTGGGACAGCCATGTCATCCGCAAAATTGAAGGCGGTCCTTCGGTAGTTTTTATTGACCGTCACCTTATTCACGAAGTTACCAGTCCGGTAGCATTTTTGGGTTTAAAAAGCCGCGGTGTAAAGGTTCTATATCCTGAGCGTACATTCGCAACTGCCGACCACAACACACCAACTATCAACCAACATTTACCTGTTGCAGATCCGCTTTCGGCTAACCAGTTACACATGCTGGAAGAAAACTCTAACGAGTACGGCATCAGCTATTGGGGATTAGGTCATCAAAAAAATGGTATTGTACACGTTGTTGGTCCTGAGTACGGTATTACCCAACCAGGCGCGACCATAGTTTGCGGCGATTCGCATACCTCAACGCATGGTGCATTTGGCGCTATTGCTTTTGGTATCGGCACGTCAGAGGTGGAGATGGTATTGGCATCGCAATGTATTATGCAGCCTAAGCCTAAAAAAATGCGCATCAATGTTACTGGTAAACTGGGCCGAGGTGTTACGCCTAAGGATGTGGCTTTGTTCATTATATCTCAATTAACAACATCAGGCGCAACAGGTTATTTTGTTGAGTACGCCGGTGAAGTTTTTGAAAACATGACCATGGAAGGCCGCATGACGGTTTGTAACCTGAGTATTGAAATGGGCGCGCGCGGTGGCATGATTGCTCCAGACGAAACAACCATCAACTACGTAAAGGGCCGCGAGTTTACGCCTAAAGGTGAAGCATGGGATAAAGCAGTAGCTTATTACAGAACGCTTAAAACAGATCCTGACGCGGTTTTTGACAGGGAATATAATTTTGATGGCTCAACCATTGAACCTATGATAACCTACGGTACCAACCCGGGTATGGGTATGGGTATATCTCATGATATTCCGGATGCTGACCAGGTTGAAGGTGGCGCGGCTACTTACGAAAAATCATTAGGCTACATGGGTTTCCACGAAGGCGACAGCATGATCGGTAAACCGGTTGACTATGTTTTTGTGGGCAGCTGTACCAATGGTCGTATAGAGGATTTCCGCGCTTTCACATCGTTAATTAAAGGTCGCCACAAAGCAGATAATGTAACTGCTTGGCTGGTTCCCGGATCGCACATTGTTGAAGCGCAGATAAAAGATGAAGGATTGCTGGCGATATTGAACGAAGCAGGTTTTGAATTACGTCAGCCTGGCTGCTCAGCTTGTTTGGCTATGAATGATGACAAGGTGCCTGCCGGTAAATACGCGGTGAGCACATCAAACAGAAACTTTGAGGGCCGCCAAGGTCCGGGTGCGCGCACTATGCTTGCCAGCCCGCTGGTAGCAGCAGCAGCAGCTGTAACCGGTGTAGTAACCGATCCGAGAACATTATTAACAGAGGAATACGCATAGAAGTTCATAGTTGATAGTTAATGGTTCATAGCACTCATCGCTATATTAAACCATGAACTATGAACCATGAACCATGAACCAAACAACATGGCATACGATAAATTTACAGTATTGAGAAGCACGGCAGTGCCGCTTCCGATAGAAAATATAGACACCGACCAGATCATCCCGGCACGCTTTTTAAAGGCTACTGAGCGTGTTGGTTTTGGTGATAACCTGTTCCGCGACTGGCGTTACAATCCCGACAATTCTCCTAAAGCGGATTTTGTTTTGAACAACCCTACTTACAAGGGTAAAATATTGGTTGGCGGTAAAAACTTTGGGTCAGGCTCATCGCGCGAGCATGCTGCCTGGGCGGTTTATGATTATGGTTTCCGTTGCGTGGTATCCAGCTTTTTCGCGGATATTTTTAAAGGCAACTGCTTAAACATTGGTGTTTTGCCGGTGCAGGTAAGCCCTGAGTTTGCTGATAAGATATTTTCTGCTATCCACGCTGATCCAAACACCGAGTTAGAGATCAGTCTGCCTGAACAAACCATCACTTTGGTATCAACTGGCGAAAAGGAGTCTTTTGATATCAACTCCTACAAAAAGAATAACATGCTGAACGGCTTTGATGATATTGATTACCTGTTAAGCCTTAAACCTGATATTGAAACGTTTGCTGCGGCAAGGCCTTTCTGATAAAACTTTAAATCCCCTCTTGAGAGGGGGCGCAAAGGGCAGTGCGGCTGCGGGGGTGTGTTAATCAGCGTTCAAACACACACCTACACCCCTCTCAAAGAGGGGAATCACACAGGCCGCCGCTCGTTGTGCTATCAAATACAGGCGTTTCATAAAATGAAACGCTTTTACGTTATAAAATCCAGCAATGGAAAAAAGAAGAATAGAGATAATGGACACCACACTCCGCGATGGGGAACAAACATCGGGTGTGTCTTTTTCCGTATCCGAAAAATTGACCATTGCGCAGTTATTGCTTGAGGAGCTTAAGGTTGATAGGGTAGAGGTTGCTTCGGCGCGGGTATCTGATGGTGAGTTTCAGGCTGTGCAGGCAATAACCAACTGGGCGGTTGAGAATGGCTACTCAAATAATATTGAAGTATTATCTTTTGTTGATAATGGTGTTTCAATAGACTGGATGCTGCGGGCAGGGGTTAAGGTTCAGAATTTACTTACCAAAGGATCGCTTAATCACTTAACCCATCAACTTAAAAAAACACCCGAGCAGCATTTCGCCGAGATAGCGCATGTAATAGCGCATGCTGCGGAAAATGGCATTGCCACCAATGTTTACCTGGAAGACTGGAGCAATGGGATGCGTAATTCGCCCGACTACGTTTTTCAATACCTCGATTTTTTAACGAAGCAGGCGGTTAAAAGAATAATGCTGCCTGATACGCTGGGCGTTTTAACGCCCCTGGAAACCTTCCTTTTCATCAGCAAAATAAAAGAGCGCTATCCTAAAACGCACTTTGATTTTCATGCCCATAACGATTATGATCTGGGTACTGCCAATGTGCTTGAGGCGGTAAAGGCAGGCATAAACGGCTTGCATTTAACAGTAAATGGCATGGGCGAACGTGCAGGTAATGCGCCATTAGCAAGTGCCATAGCGGTACTGCATGATTTTGTTCCGGATGTTGTGGTGCAGATAACAGAATCATCCATATATACAGTAAGTAAGCTGGTAGAAACTTTTTCGGGTGTTCGCATACCGTCTAACAAACCTATTGTTGGCGATAATGTGTTTACGCAAACTGCAGGCATTCACGCCGATGGAGATAACAAAAACAACCTTTATTTTAATGATCTGCTACCTGAGCGTTTTGGCCGCAAGCGTGAGTATGCTTTAGGTAAAACATCAGGAAAAGCAAATATTGAGAAGAATTTACAGGAGTTGGGCCTTAAGCTTAACGATGCAGATTTAAAAAAAGTTACCCAGCGCGTTATTGAGTTAGGCGATAAAAAGGAAGTGGTTACCAAGGAGGATCTGCCTTACATTATTTCTGACGTGCTGGATAGCAGCCTGTATGAAAACAAAGTAATTGTTGAATCGTACGTGCTGATGAACGCGATGGGATTGCGTCCGTCGGCAACTATTGCTATGCAGATTGACGGCGAACGTTTTGAAGAGAACGCACAGGGCGACGGGCAGTTTGATGCCTTTATGAATGCGTTAACCAAAGTTTATGGCAAAAAGGGCTGGGAGTTGCCAAGACTAATAGACTATGCGGTGCGCATAGCACCGGGCAGTAGCTCTGATGCGCTATGCGAAACCATTATTACCTGGAAAACGAAAGATCGTAAATTTATAACACGTGGGCTTGATTCAGACCAAACGGTTTGCGCCATTAAGGCTACGCAGAAAATGCTGAACATTATTTGAGGGAGAATCAAGAGACAAGAATCAAGAACCAAGATAAATTATTCAATAAATCATAATTCTAATTAATCGGTGAAATCAAGAATCATCGGTGAAATCAATAAACAAAATGAAATTAAACATCGCCCTTTTAGCAGGAGACGGAATTGGTCCTGAGGTTATAGATCAGGCAGTAAAAGTATCAAACGCGATTGCCGCAAAATTTGGTCATGAAATTACCTGGACATCAGGTTTAACAGGCGCTGCCGCTATTGACGCGGTAGGCGAGCCTTACCCTGACTCAACCCATGAAATTTGCATGGCAGCTGATGCAGTACTGTTCGGAGCAATTGGTCACCCCCGTTTTGATAATGACCCAACAGCTAAAGTGCGCCCGGAGCAAGGCTTGCTAAAAATGCGTAAAGCTTTAGGCTTGTATGCTAACGTGCGCCCAACTTTTACTTTCCCATCGTTAATTGATAACTCACCGCTAAAGCGTGAGCGCATTGAAGGTACTGACCTGATCATCCTGCGTGAATTGACAGGCGGTATTTATTTTGGTGCACGTGGTCGTTCAGAAGATGGTAACACCGCTTTTGATACCTGTACTTACACTAAAGACGAAGTAACCCGGTTAGCCAAATTAGGCTTTGAACTGGCCATGACCCGTAGCAAAAAATTGTGCTGTGTTGATAAAGCTAACGTGCTGGAAACATCACGCCTTTGGAGACAAACCGTACAGGCCATGGAAAAAGATTATCCGGAAGTTACTGTGAGCTATGAGTTTGTTGATGCTGTTGCTATGCGTTTGGTGCAATGGCCAAACAGCTATGACGTATTGATAACCGAAAATCTGTTTGGCGATATTTTAACAGATGAGGCATCAGTTATTTCAGGATCAATGGGATTGATGCCTTCGGCATCAAAAGGTGTTCATACATCGTTATATGAGCCTATACACGGTTCATATCCACAGGCGGCAGGTAAAGATATTGCTAACCCTTTAGCAACTGTATTATCAGCCGCAATGATGTTTGAAGACGCTTTCGGATTGACAGAAGAAGCTGAAGCCATCCGTGTTGTTGTTAATAAATCATTATCCGATGGAATAGTTACCGAAGATCTATCAGGCAAAAACAAGGCTTACAAAACAAGCGAAGTTGGCGACTGGCTGGCTGCCAATGTATAGATTTAAGATAAGTTAATTGGAGATTTAAGATTAGTTGATTGCCTGGTTCAAAAAAACTATGCTTCAATCTTTAATCACCAATCTCTAAGAACAAAAACCGTTACCTTTGAACCGTAACGGTTTTTTTATTTGATACGAATATTATAATGGACGGTAAATTAGATTCACGAGCGGCAGCGGAACGGTTAAAAAATGTAGCTACGCACACACCGCTCATTTATCATCCAAAACTGTCTGCTAAATACAATGCCCAGATCTATTTAAAGCGCGAAGACTTACAGGTGGTTCGCTCTTACAAACTACGCGGCGCTTATAACATGATAAGTCAGTTTAATGCTGAGGATATGAGCAGGGGTGTTGTTTGCGCCAGTGCCGGTAACCACGCGCAGGGAGTTGCTTTTTCTTGTAAGAAACTAGGCATAAAAGGTGTAATATTTATGCCCGAGATAACCCCCCGCCAAAAAGTGAAACAAACCGAAATGTTTGGCGATGGCAACGTAGAGATAATTTTAGTAGGCGATACTTTTGATGATTGCCTGGCCGAAGCGCTGAAATATACCGCTGCAAACAACATGACCTTTGTACCGCCGTTTGATAACCTGAGCGTTATTGAAGGACAGGGAACTGTTGGCGTTGAAATATTGGAGGACCTGCCCGGTATAGAGGTGGTTATTATGCCTGTTGGTGGTGGTGGTCTATCGGCAGGCGTGGGCACGTTTTTAAAGAACCACAATACTGCTATACAAATAATTGGCGTGGAACCCGAAGGCGCACCATCCATGCTAAAGGCAATTGAAAACGGCGGCCCGGTTGCGCTTGATACCATTAACCGTTTTGTGGATGGCGCGGCGGTTAAACGGGTAGGTGATATTACTTACAACATTTGTAAACAAGTGCTTGATGATATGCTCACCGTTGCCGAAGGTAAAGCCTGTACCACTATTCTTACCCTTTATAACGAAGATGCCATAGTGGTTGAGCCCGCCGGTGCGCTTTCTGTAGCGGCGCTTGATGCCTGCGCAGACAGAATCCGTGGCAAAAAGGTGGTGTGTGTTATTAGCGGTGGCAATAACGATATTGACCGCATGGCCGAAATAAAGGAGAAATCGTTATTATACGAAGGCTTAAAACACTACTTCATCGTCCGTTTCCCGCAGCGGCCGGGTGCCTTAAAACTGTTTGTTAATGAAGTGCTGGGTCCGCATGATGATATTACCCGCTTTGAGTTTATCAAAAAAACCGAAAAGGAGCAGGGACCTGCTTTGGTAGGCATTGAACTTTCAAACCGCGAAGATTATAACGAACTGCTACAACGAATGAAAGACTATCGCTTTGAAATTATAGAACTTAACCGCGATCAAACCCTATTTGAATATTTAGTATAAAACACTCGTAGCGGGTTAGCTTGTAAATTTGAGTGTTTTATCAATGCATTAAAAAGATGCACAAGCTGTTACTGGCTTTGCAAACTGCTTTGTTTCCGTTGTTCCGGAGTGAGCGCCTTATATTTTTTGTAGGAATCATTAATATAAGTAGCCAGCGTAGGCCCGGTGTTGCTCTGTATAAAATCATAACCTGGCCTGTATATGGCCATAAATGTTTGCAGCTCAACACCTCTTAACGGTACTATGCTGCTTACGTAAGCTATGCTGAAAGCCTGATCAATGGCTCGTTCCTTTTCTTCCTGTGCAAAGTATTTTTTAAGGCGGCGTGCGTTTTTAGATTCTTTTGAAAAAATGGTACTTGGCGAAAGAATGTACACCTTGCTTTGGGTATATATTTCCGGGTACTCTGTGTGCGGGTCAAAATTTCGCCTGGCTGAGTTGATGTTTACTTCGTTGAGCAAAGCAGGGTTTTCTTTTAACCTGATGGTTAAATTGCGCGTGTCAATAACAACCAGCGTGTCAGACAAATAGCCCGGTGTTGTAAAAACAAGCAGGTTTCCGGCTGTCGCCGGAATTTCATAAGTACCATCGCCTTCACTTATTGTGATTTTATTGTTAGTTACGTTCTTGATAAAGACATTGCTCATCCCTTTTTCGTTGGATGAATCAATTACTTTTCCTTTCAAATAATTTTGGGCATTGCTTGTAATTGTAAAAAATATACATAACAATAGGGCAGTAAAAAAACGAGCTTTCATAGGGCAGATAAATTATGCTGTCAAATTAAGTATTATTTTGATGGCGGGGCATCGGTAACAGAACTTTAACAAAGGTTATACCAATAATATAACTTAAATGGCAGCAAGGCCCTAAAATAAAAAAAACGACCGCCTGTGAAGGACGGTCGTTTCTGTAATTTTTTATAATAACTAATATTATTTTTTGGTGTAATACGCCTTGGTAGGGCCTGATATGATCTTTTTGCTAACCGGGTCCAGTTCATATTTCATGAAGTAAGTTTCGCCTTCAACATAAAAGTACGATGAGATCACATCTTTTTGTATGTCCATGATACCAGCGTATCTTATCGACTCGTTTTTTTCTGACGAAAACGGATAAACGTGAGTTATTGAACATCTAAAACCCACCTGAGCCGCTAAAGTTGCAGGGCTGTCTTGTGTGGTAACCGCACCATTTCCGTCAAGCTCATATTCGGTTGAAAAATCGTGCTGTTCTGTAATACCTTTATTTCCTACGGTAGCATATCTTGCCCACGCATGCAGCTCACCTTTAATTCCATATACATTAGCATTGGCGATATTTATTACATTATACTTTTGAAAACCTTCAAAAATATTAGCGAAGCCTTTGCCGCTTTCTGATGTACGCATGGTATCAGCAAAAGTATAACCGTCGGGCCCGGAAGAATTAGGGCTGCAGGTAAAAGTAAAAATAGATTTCCCTTTTAATGTGAAACTGGTATCGTTCCTCATGAAAGATTGATCAAAAGGCGTAATGGTAAAATCGCCACATTGAGGGGTAGACATAACACCTAAACCATTCGCACTTGTTTTTAAGTTGTTTTTGCCGGACTGTGAAGAATATGTTTTAAAAAAATCATTTGCAATCCTACTTGCTATCGCTTTCTGATCGGCTTGGGTCTTAACAGATTGATTTAATGGTTGCAGATCAGCCTTTTTACAGCCTGTATAGATAAGGCAAGTTATAATTAATGCAGATAAGCCGATCTTTAAAGAGTGTTTCATTATAATAGGAACTTTTATTTGGGAGTTCAATAGCCAAATTTATGCCATTAGCCATTGATAGCTGATTTGAAATTTTTGGAGCAAAGCGTGTGAATTTTTGTGGAAGCTATTGCCCCATTTGGGAATTTATTCCAACGCAAAAACTAACCAATAGGTTAATATGGAAAGCAAGATTAACAACAACAAAGCCTCTCCGAATACCGGAAAGGCTTATGTTTTTAAAGTCCTCCCTTCGAGGGAGGATTTAGGAGAGGCAATAACTTATTTATGCTCTATGCCTTCGGCTAAAACAACCACTTTATTATTTGATGCTTCAACAACGCCACCTTTAATAAAAAAGATATCCTCTTGTTTACCCGCACCGCGAACAGTTAACTTACCATCCTTTAAAGTAGAGATAATAGGAGCGTGGTGATTAAGTATCTCAAAAAAACCCACAGTGCCCGGTAAAGTTACCGATGTAGCTTCGCCTTCAAACACTTTTTTATCGGGAGTAAGAATTTCTAATGTCATTTTTTAGGGTTTGAGTGGCGAGTGGCGAGTGTCTGGGCAATTTACCCGAACCTCGCCACTCGTCCCTGTCAACTTAATTATGCGTTTGCTTCTGCTAACAATTTTTTACCTTTTTCGATAGCATCTTCAATGCTGCCTACAAGGTTAAATGCTGCTTCAGGATATTCGTCAACTTCGCCGGCCATGATCATGTTAAAGCCACGGATGGTTTCTTTAATATCAACCAATACACCTTTTAAGCCTGTAAACTGCTCAGCAACGTGGAAGGGCTGAGAAAGGAAACGCTGAACACGACGAGCGCGTGATACAACCAATTTATCCTCTTCAGAAAGCTCATCCATACCCAAAATGGCGATGATATCCTGTAACTCTTTGTAACGTTGTAAGATCTCTTTTACGCGTTGAGCAGTGTTGTAGTGCTCATCACCTAATACAGCAGGGCTAAGGATACGTGAAGTTGAGTCCAATGGGTCCACAGCAGGATAGATACCTAACTCGGCAATTTTACGTGAAAGTACAGTTGTAGCATCTAAGTGGGCGAAGGTTGTAGCCGGCGCAGGGTCGGTCAAGTCATCCGCAGGTACGTATACCGCTTGTACTGATGTAATAGAGCCACGTTTGGTTGAAGTGATACGTTCCTGCATCACACCCATCTCTGTAGCTAGTGTTGGCTGATAACCTACCGCCGAAGGCATACGGCCTAACAACGCTGATACTTCAGATCCTGCTTGTGTAAAGCGGAAGATGTTATCAATAAAGAATAATATATCACGGCCTTTACCGTCAGCATCACCATCGCGGAAATACTCAGCAATAGTTAATCCTGAAAGCGCCACACGTGCACGTGCACCCGGAGGCTCGTTCATTTGTCCGAAAACGAATGTTGCTTTTGACTCTTTTAAAGCAGCAGTGTCAACCTTTGATAGGTCCCAGCCACCTTCTTCCATTGAGTGCATAAAGGCATCGCCGTATTTGATAATGCCGGATTCAAGCATCTCGCGCAAAAGGTCATTACCTTCACGTGTACGCTCGCCTACACCTGCAAATACCGATAAACCATCATATGCTTTCGCAATGTTGTTGATCAGCTCCTGGATCAATACGGTTTTACCTACACCAGCACCACCAAACAATCCAATTTTACCACCTTTTGAGTAAGGCTCTAAAAGGTCAATTACCTTAATACCGGTAAACAATACTTCAGCCTCTGTTGAAAGATCCTCAAAACGAGGCGGCTCATTGTGAATTGGGCGACCATCAGTTTTATCCAGATCAGGAATACCGTCAATTGCATCACCAACCACGTTAAATACACGGCCTTTTACATCATCGCCAATAGGCATTTTGATAGCAGTACCCAAATCGATAACATCCATACCGCGCAGTAAACCGTCGGTTGAATCCATCGCTATTGTGCGAACACGATCTTCGCCCAAATGTTGCTGAACCTCAAGAATTACCTTTTGGCCTGTTGATTTGGTGATCTCTAATGCGTTATAAATTCTGGGAAGATGTGCATCAGCAAAGCTGACATCGACTACCGGACCGATGATCCGTGATATTTTTCCAATGTTTGGCATATATTACCTGGTAATTTTTAAATAAACTTTTTTAAAATAGAATAGTGCTAACTATCCGCTATTTCAGGGCGCAAAGTTAAGATTTTTAACAAGATTTGAAATAGCTGTTAATAGATTTTTTTTGGTAATAATAATAAATATTAGTTGTGGAATATAACCAATACATTGTATAATTGGCAAATACTTTAATTATGTATTTGCCAATGCTGTAGTGTTGCCGTTTGAGTTTGTTACTACGCAAACTAAAAGTGGCATACCTATTATAAACTTTAAATGAATGGTTTTTGCAAATGTTAAATTGTAGCAACCTGCAAACCTGCTACTTTTTCGGCTACCGCAAGGTTGGCGATTTGTGAAAACTTTGGTGAGTGTTTTTTATACCTTAAATACGCTTATCTTTAATACCAGTACTTAAACTATGCACAATAAAGAAAGGTTTATAAAGATCACCTCGTGGCTGATTATTTTAGCGTCTGTAGCTTCAATGGCTGGTTGGATATTAAATGTTGAAATACTTAAAACCATTTTACCGGGTTTGCCCAGTATGAAAATGAATACGGCTGTTTGCCTGGTGTTATGTGGTATTGTGGCGCTTTGTTTTGTTGCCGATGCCAAAAAGCATTTCAATATAATTATTCCGCTTAACTTTATAGCCTTGGTATTATCGGCACTTACGCTCTTTGAGTACCTGTTTGACGTGAATTTAAGAATAGACGAGTTTTTGGTTAAAGAACATGATGCCGAATCTGCACCGGGGCGTATGGCAATTACCTCTGCAACGTGCCTGCTGATGCTAACAACGGGCTTTGCTTTTGTTACAGCCCAGGCACCAAAAATGTTTAGCAGAATAGCCGGGATCTTCTTTTTTTTGGTAGCGTTTATTGCGCTTATAGCTATAATTGGTTATATATTTAACATGCCCGATCTGCATAGTTTATCACTGTCAAAATCAATGGCTTTGTTAACCGCCCTTTTATTGCTGCCGCTGGCGTTGGTATATGCAGCCCTGTTGCAACGAACCGAAAAAAGAGAGTAACAGAACTTAAGTTAATAATTTCAGAACGTAAGCACTATTTTCCCCATATGCTCACCACTTTCCATCAATCTATGCGCTTCGGCAGCATGCGTAACCTGGAAAGTTTTAAAAATTAAAGGCTTTATTCTGCCCGATGCCAATAGGGGCCAAATCTTTTCTTCCAACAGCCGGGCAACGGCGCTTTTAAAAGCAACATCCCGCGGGCGCAGCATAGCGCCTGTTATTAATAGTCGTTTACGCATTACTAATGATAGGTCTATCTCGGCATTTTTTCCTTTTACGGCATTTATCATAACCAGCCTACCATCATCGGCCAGCGTTTGCAGGTTTAAGGGGGTATAATCACCACCTATACTGTCTAAAATCAGATTAACACCTTTGCCGCCTGTTAATTCTTTAATTACCTCAGCAAAGTTTTCGGTATTGTAATTAATGGCCTTGTCTGCCCCTAAACCCTCACAAAATGTACACTTTTTTGCGGTACCCGCCGTAATGTAAATTTTTAAGCCCATAGCTTTAGCCATTTGAATAGCCGTACTGCCTATGCCGCCGGAGCCACCATGCACCAAAATACTATTGCCGGGTTGTAGAAAGGCATCTTTAAAAACATTGCTCCAAACAGTAAAGAAGGTTTCCGGAAGCGAAGCGGCTTCAACCGTACTTAAATTTTCAGGTACCGGCAGGCATTGCCCTTCAGGCACGTTGCAATATTCTGCATAACCACCGCCAATAACCAGGGCGCAAACTTTATCACCAATTTGCCAGCGGGTAACCTTGTCGCCAACAGCCGCAATAGTTCCGGCTATTTCCAGTCCGGGTATATCTGTAGGCGCACCCGCAGACGGCGGATAATTGCCTTTGCGTTGAAAAATGTCTGGTCGGTTAATGCCCGCGGCAGCAACTTTAACCAGTACTTCGTGCTCACCGTAAGCGGGTATGGGGCGCTCCGTAAGTTGTAAAACTTCGGGGCCGCCGGGGTGGGTGATGATGATGGCTTGCATGGGGTAAATATCGGTGTAAAGTTACTAAATCTAACCAGCGTGGGCTCGTGCGATTCCTTCCTTGGGGAAGGAGGAGGAAGAGGTAATTGCCGGAAAACCCTCCCTACACCCTCCCGTTTGGAGGGAATCGCACAGACCCTATGTAATAAGTAAAAAAGTATAAAGAAGTTCTCAATTTTTCACACTTTTGCACTCAAAGTATAGTACTACACTATATTAAATAGATTTTTTTGTAATGACCGCTAACGAGATACGCCAGGCTTTTCTTGATTTTTTTGCTTCTAAAGGGCACACCATTGTTCCTTCTGCACCCATAGTTGTTAAAAACGACCCTACACTGATGTTCACCAACGCAGGGATGAACCAGTTTAAGGATATATTTTTGGGCGAGGCACCAGCCAAATCGCCGCGCGTGGCAGATACGCAGCGTTGTTTGCGGGTATCGGGCAAGCATAACGATCTGGAGGAAGTAGGTATTGATACCTATCACCACACCATGTTTGAGATGCTGGGCAACTGGAGTTTTGGCGACTACTTTAAAAAGGAAGCCATTGACTGGAGCTGGGAACTACTGACCGGCGTTTACAAACTGGACAAAGACCGCCTGTACGTTACCTACTTTGAGGGTGACGAAAAAGAAGGGCTGGCCAAAGACCAGGAAGCTTACGACTTTTGGAAACAATACGTAGCCGAAGATCATATTTTACCCGGCAACAAAAAAGATAACTTTTGGGAAATGGGCGAAACCGGTCCCTGCGGACCATGTTC
>Ga0247814_10000804_pt1 | contig 21621 bp, 14 predicted proteins | sample UWRJL179409R1_FD_179947 | JGI IMG/M metagenome (GOLD analysis project Ga0247814, IMG submission 179947) | Plant litter microbial communities from Arlington Agricultural Research Station in Wisconsin, United States - UWRJ-L179-409R-1 | ecosystem: Environmental > Terrestrial > Plant litter >... | reverse complement strand
TGATGCCGAAAAAGTTTTTAACTGTATTGGTGCAACAGTTATTTTCATCATCATACCTATCTCATTACCCAGTTTATTACTTGTAAACCCTACAGATGTTCTTTGGGATTTGGTTGTATTACCCATAATATCTTCTTTCATAACCGCTTCTTCTTCCGGCTTCTCATTAGTTATCACTAATTCTTCAAGCTGTGTAGCCTCTTCTTCAAGCAGCACTATTGGGTTTGCCTGTAGCTGCTTTTGAAACGTTGCCAACGGAATATTTTTAGTTGCATAACCAATGGTAGATATCCTTACCGTATCGTTATCAGTAACTTTAGGCACTGTAAGGTAAAAAACACCATCATCGCCACTTACGGTACCAATGTTCTTATTAAGCAAGCCTAAGTTTACAAAAGGCAGCGCCTCGCCCGTAACAGCATCTTTAAGGGTTCCTTTTAAAGTTTGTGCATTAAGCGCAAAGGCTGTTATAAAAATGCAAATAGAAAAAAAACTTTTCATAAATATGGTTTTAAAAACAAGACTAATATAAACAAAGGTACAATACTACGTATTACTTTTACAAAAAGAATGCCATGACACAGCAAAACCTATATTTTATAGCTATTATCCCTCCAAATGATATTTCTCAGGAGGTTACTGCTTTTCGTAACGACTTTAAAAACAATTACAACAGCAGGGCAGCTTTAAAGAATATGCCACACATAACCCTTAAAGCGCCATTTAAAACAGAGGCACATTTACACGAACAGGTTATACACTGGTTTAATAATTTAGACGTGCCAATAGCACCTTTTGATTTAGAACTGCACAATTTCGGGATGTTTGATAACATTAAAAACCCGGTAGTTTATGTACACCCCATGCCTAATGAAGCTATGGCAACCCTTCAAAAAGCGGTATTAAACGGTTTTGAAAGTGCATTTCCAGGTATTCCCGTCCATTTTCACGAACACACCTTTAGCCCGCACATGACCATTGCGTATCGTGATCTGGCTTATGCCGAATTTATAAAAGCATGGCAGGGATATAGCACAAAGGAATATAATTCTCAATTTGAAGTAAACAGCTTTTACCTACTACAGCATAACGGCACCGCATGGAAAGTAGTTGCAGAACATACCCTTAAATAAAGAATCCGGCACAGGATGTAACCATGTGCCGGATTGAATTATTTGCTTAGCAAAAGATTATAAGAACATTCCTCCGGAAACCTCAATTCTCTGGGCTGTTATCCATTTGGCATCATCGGTACATAAAAAGGCAACTACGCCACCTATATCGTCCGGCAGTCCTACGCGCCCTAAAGCCGTTTGCGATGCTATACCGGCATTAAGCTGGGCATTATCGCGCACTACACCGCCGCCAAAGTCGGTCTCAATAGCACCGGGAGCTACAATATTTACGTTGATTCCCCTTGCGCCAAGCTCTTTAGCCTGATAACGGGTAAGCACTTCCATACCACCTTTCATAGATGCATAAGCAGCATACCCGGGTGTAGCAAAACGTGCCAGCCCGGTAGAGATGTTTACAATACCCCCGCCATCGGCCAGTAAAGGCAATGCTTTTTGCGAAAGGAAGAACGGTCCTTTAAAATGAATGTTTACCAACGCATCAAACTGTTCCTGGGTAGTTTCGGCAAAACCTGCGTGAATACCCACACCGGCATTGTTCACTAAGTAGTCTATTTTATCAGCATCAAAAGTTGTGCTAAGCGTTTTAGAAACTTCGTCAAAAAAAGAATCAAAGCTATCGGCATTATCAACACTTAACTGTAGTGCCGCGGCTTTTTGGCCCAACGCTTCAATTTCAGCAACCACAGCGTCGGCTTCTTCTTTCTTACTGTTGTAGGTAATAATTACATCAAGTCCTTTACCGGCTATTGCCAATGCCATATTTTTTCCAAGTCCGCGGCTTCCACCGGTTACAAGGGCTATTTTAGATTGTGCCATACTATATAATTTTTATATTTTGATATAGCAAAGTTACAGCAGCAGGCAGGGTTAAAAATGGTGTACTCTTCAGTATTTTAATCTGAGTGCATTTTATATGTAACGCGAATTTTAAAATGTAGATTTCGCGAATTCCAAACAAAGTAAAAGACAAATTTCACGAATTTACACCAACAATCAATTTGTGCTAACTTGTGTAATTCGTGCAATTCGTGGCTAAGAATAAATGATTAATGCATCAGGGCCTTCTCTTCGGCGGTAAGCGGCACAAACCCCTTAGCTGTTTTAATAAATACTACGGTAACTAAAGCTCCTATTAATGCCATGCCAACACCTACAAGGTTAGGCGATGCATAGCTATAACCGTAAACAAGTGGTAATCCGCCAAGGAAAGCACCAAGTGCATTGCCTATATTAAAGCTGGCCTGTATGGCTGCCGAAGCGATCATCTCGGCACCTTTGGCCGTTTGTATCATCATCATTTGTACAGGGGCAATAAGGGCAAAAGCCACGAACCCGGTTAAGAATACCAACACCAGCGACACATACGGGTTAGCCGATAAAAAGTATACACCCGTTAATATAACACCCATACTTATAAGTATGGCAAAAACAGTATGCGACGGAGAGAACTTATCGGCAAGGCGGGCACCGGTAAGGTTTCCCACTACCATACCTACCCCTGCAAGCATTAGTATATACGGCACATCTTCGGCTTCAAAGCCGGAAACATCTGTAAGCAACGGAGCAATATAGCTTATCCAGCAAAATAGCCCTCCACAGCCTATGGCCGTAATAAAAATAACAAGCCATGCCTGCATCTTTCCAAAAAAGCCAAGCTGTGTTTTAATATTGGTTGTTTTACCGGCATCCATTTTAGGCAGGTACATAATAAGCGATATAAAGGTGAGCAACCCTATTATAGCAATAACTACAAAGGTATACCGCCAGCTAAAGTTGTGGCCTATATATGTACCCAGCGGTACACCCACTACATTTGCAATGGTAAGCCCGCTAAACATAATGGCCACACTTTGTGCCTCTTTGCCTTTTTCGGCAAGGCGGCTGGCAACCACTGCCCCTACTCCAAAAAACGCCCCGTGCGGCAAGCCCGATAAAAAGCGGCTAACCAAAAGCAGGTTATAACCCGGTGCTATTATAGACAGTGCATTAAAAATAGTAAGCATGGCCGCCATAGCTATAAGCATTTTTTTAGGCGGAAGGTTACGCCCTGCAATAACCAGCAGCGGTGCTCCCACCACCACACCTATGGCATACGCCGATATAAGGTGCCCTGCTGTAGGGATAGCTATTTTAAGATCGGCTGCAATATCGGGCAGGAGGCCCATAATTACAAATTCGGTTATACCAATGGTAAGGCCGCCCATGGCAAGCGGAAGTAAACTTAGTTTCATAATATCTGGCTTCTAAAGGGGATTAGAAAGGTGCAAATTTACGATACCAATCCCTAATAAAGTTGTACATTTATGACACATAATTGTAACTTTGCTTCATGAAGAAACTTAACCAATACAACTCACTCGTTATAGATGAATTTGAGGAAGAAAAATTTCATCTTCCTGTGCATGGCCATACCTATTATGAACTTATTTATATTGTGCATGGCGAAGGGGTACACCACCTTAATCAAAACCTCATTCCGTATACGGCGGGCGACCTTTTTGCAATATCGCCCGATGACCAGCATTATTTCGATATACATAAAAGCACGCGCTTTGTGTTTATAAAGTTTACCGACAGTTACTTTAGCTCAAACAAAAACCTGGCTACCGATGATATGCTGTACAATACCCCCGAGCAGTTTATGCGCGATAAGCTGCTTAAGGAAACTGTGCTAAACCTGGACGAACCCTGCCGTACCATACTGCACAATACCGTGCGCAACATTACAGCATACAACTGCAGGAAAGACGTATCGGTTTCGCCCATAGTTTTTTACCAGGTGCTGTCTATTTTCGGGCTTATACGCGAAGCAATGAAAAAAATGGAAATTCCCTCCAAAGGCTACGCCCCCGATAACAAACAGGTCATTGCCTACATTCACCAGCATATATATAACCCTAAAAAGGTTCAGGTAAAAGCCATTGCCGCTCACTTTAATATTGCCCAAAGCTATTTTAGCGCCTGGTTTAAGCGCAACTTTGGCATTACGTATCGCGACTATAGCAACAACCTGCGCACCCAGCTCATAGAAAAGCGCATTACCGGCAAGCGTATCCCCATTAAGCAAATTGCCCACGAATTTGGCTTTACCGATGAAAGCCACCTTTCTAACTATTTTAAAAAACGGAAGAATGTTAAACCGAGTGGGTATGGGAGGTAAGGGATTTAAGATTTCAGAGGGTAGATTTTAGATTTAGCTACACTTGGAAAGAATTCTGAAATGCTTTCTTTACCTTTATACCATCAACCTTAATTATGGCTTACACCGATATAAAACATAAAATTGATTTGCTAAGGGAACAGATAGCTTCCCACGGGAAACTTACGTCTGAGCAGTTAAAGAAAGTCAATTACAAATTCAGGCTGGAGTGGAATTATAACTCTAACAGCATGGAGGGCAATACGCTTACTATAGAAGAAACGCGCAGTGTGATGGTGGGCAATATCATGGTTGATAAAAAGCCGTATAAGGATATTGCCGAAATGAAAGGCCATGACGAGGTTATATCGGATATTTTGAAAATTGGCAAAGGTGAATTGCGATTATCTGAAGCGCGCATCAAGCAGATTCATGAAGCCATAATGTATGAGGAAACCGACGAAGAGAAAGCAAAAATAGGCAAGTGGAAGAAAGCCAATAATTACATTTATAACTACAAAGGCGAGCGGTATGATTTTGTAGATTCTGAAGTCGTGCCTGATAAAATACACGACCTTCTAAACCACACCAATGCAGCTATTGATGCTATTGAAAACAAAAGTAAAAATGCCCCGCACCCGCTGGATGTTGCCTTTAACTTTCATTTAGAATATGTAAACATCCATCCGTTTTATGATGGTAACGGCAGGACAGCCCGCATACTCACCAATCTCATTCTGATAGCTTTAGGTTATCCGCCATTTTGGATAACCGAACCACAACGTGCACCTTACAGTAATTACCTGGGCGATATACAGGGCTATGGCGGCGACCCAAACTTATTCAATAATTTCCTTGCGGAATTAGTATTACGTTCGCAACAGTTAATAATAGATGTTATTGAAGGCAGAGATATTGAAGCTGATGATGATCTGGATAAAGAGATTGCGATTTGGAAAAGGCAGTTGGAGAAGAAGGATGAATTGGTATCTCTTTCACATGATTCTATTTTAAATATTTATAAAAGCTCACTAAAACCACTATTCATTTCTACTCTTGAGAGCATTAGTCAATTTGATGACCTTTTTAATCGAAAAACAATTTATAATCATATTAATTCCGAATCATTTCAAGTTAGTATGACAGAAAAATTTGATTCTAAATTTGATATTTCATCCAATGTAAATTCTGTAGAACCTATTTCTTCATTAAAATTATATGTAAGTTTTAATGGATTTAAAAATAATGGCTTAAATATATTTAATACTCATTTAGAATTGAACATTAGATTTGAAGAATATAAATATTTTATTTATGAAAATGATTATAACAAAGTAATTATTACCAAACTTTACTCTGAAGTATTATCAATTGAAGAAATAAAACATATTGTAAAAACGATGAAAAGCAAAGTGTTTGATTATATAAAAGCATCGATCAAATCATAAAAGTAACAGATCGCTTCGTGCCTCGCGATGACCGGCAATATGAGATTCTCCTATCGTCGAAATGGAAACGTATAGAATTTAAACGGCTCTTCCCCATTTTGAGCGAAGTACAACGTAGTCGAAAAATCTCATAATCGATTGTAATAGATACATTAAGTTTGGGTTGGGCTGAATCTGAAATCTAAAACCTTAACTCTTAAAACCCAAAACTACCCCAGCTTCACCTCACCCGCAGGGGTAAAAAGCTTATCGGTATTGGCAATGCGGCGGCGAATGGTAATACGGTCGCATACCCACTCGTTAGTATATTCAAAGGGGGTAAAATCCTCTATTTTTTCTAAGTCGGATGCGGGAATGTTGCGTGCAATAGTTATGTGCGGCACCATACCCAGTTTTTTAGGTTTTAAATCAGAAGGCTTATCAATAATACTGGTCTGTCGGTTTATGGCTTTTGGTGTACGTTTCCTGTTAGGCTTTTTAATAGCTGTAACGAGGTCGTCTACAGGATGAGGATTCTCTATTTTTAAGTAAAAAGTACGTTCGCTGCCATGCTCAAATTTGTCATGCCCGTTTACTTTAATGGTAAATTTAGCAACGCCTGCCACCGCCTTTTTAATAAGCGCCTTAACATCGGTACTTTCAAAAGCTTCCATTTTAAGGAGTGTAATGTGGGCTATGGACTGTAAATCACGGGGGGCAATGCCTATAAGCTCGTGCAGCTGCTGCTTAAGGTTATCTACATCTTCCTTAATAGCGTCGCTTGGCGAAAGCAGTATGTGGTATTCATACAGCGTTTCGGGGAATAAACTAAACTGGTCAGGATTCTTTTTGGGCATCGACTAATGTTGTTGCACAAAAATACAGTTTCTTTTGTAATTTAGTGCTTTCACTTAAACCGAAACATGAAAACCGAAACAAAAACCACCGATGTACCTGTTAAGATCCTTGCCCGTAAAGACGAAATTGCGGCCAACTTTGTACATCTGGCCGAACAGCACCTTGCCGACCTGATGAGCGGCGTGGCGCCAAAGCGTTTTCATGCCAGCGATTTCGCATCGAAACTTTTCATTCACCCGCGGCATCTTACTACCACGCTGCGGCTTGCCATTAATACATCGGTTTGCGATTATATGGAAGAGCGCATCCTTGCCGAAGCTCAAAAGCTGCTTAAAGAAACAAACCTTTCTATTGCCGAAGTCGGCCGGCATTTTGCATATGATGAGCCTACTAATTTTACTAAATTTTTTAAAAGTATGACGGGAGTAACGCCCCTGCAATACCGAAAGAGTGTTATTTAGTTTCAGGTTTAAAGTTCCGGGTTGCCCATGCAATAATTATGCACTTTTTAAACGTTACATTTATCCTTATATTTGGCGCTGTAACCTTAGCCCCATGCCCAAAACAAAATTGTATAGCGTTATTACCCTGCTGCTGTGCGTGTTTTTTTGTACACCGGCAAAGGCAGGTACGCCCATGGCTCAGTGCGATACGCTTATTCAGCGCGGTATTACCGCCATGTGGAAAAAAGACCACATAAAATCGCTCGAACTCCTTACCGAAGCCCGCACTATAGCCGAAAAGAACCACTGGTACAAACAGCAGTTCCTGGCTACTAACAACATTGGCGCAAACTATTATGCCCTGCTGGATTATGGCGAGGCCCTTAATTATTATTTAGAGAGTTATAACCTTGCGGTAAAAGAGCTGGAGCCTACCTATGAAATGGTGGTGCTTAATAATATTGCCATACTTTACAGTAAGGAAGAAGATTACGTTAAGGCGAAGGCCTATTTTAAAAAGGCTTACGACATAGCTAAAGAAAATAAAGACATTTTTAAAATTGGGCTTTATGCCATGAACCTGGGCAATGCGGCCAATGAGGCTAACAACCCTAAAGAAGCCCGTGCTTACTTTATGGAGTCGCTGCCCTACCTTAAAGACAATCACGGTTTGCTTATGCTTGCCGAAACAGGCCTTGCAGAGAACGACCTGCTTATGGGGCACGCTAAACAGGCCCGGCTAAAGGCAACTGCTATTTTTGCAAAGTTAAAAGACCCTAACTTTAATGATACAGGGCTTTCGCTTATGTTTATAATTACCAAAAGTTTGATAAAAGAGGGCAGTTACCCCGAAGCTGTACTAAGCGCACAAAAAATACTGGACACCAAACCTAATATAGACGTTAGGAGAAATATATTTACCCTCCTTAGCGAAACATATACCAAAAGCGGCGATTATAGCAGGGCGTTAAGCTATAAAGACTCGATCATAGGGGCCGATAAAGAACTGAACAGGATTAAGAACGGCGAGGTTTTCCAGACCAACCGGGTTAAATTTGAAATACAGGATTACAGGAACCAAATAGCCATAAATACAGAGAAACTAAGCAGTGAGCGCAAACTGTTTTACTATATTATTGCCGTTATTATAGCCATTGTTGCCATAATATTGCTGGTGCTGCGCAACCTTTCGGTTAAGAACAAACAACGGCAGTTAGTAGCAGAACGCAACGAGAAGGCAATGGCACTTCAGCTGGAGAAAGAAAAGAATGAGAACCTGCTCCTGGAACAGCAAATAAAAGAAAAAGAAACCACAGCCCTGCTGGAACAGGAACGGCTAAAAAGTGAGATAGAGGTGCGCAACAGGAAGCTGTCGGCAAAGGCACTGTACCTTTCTGGCAGGAACGAACTTATAGAAGATATACTGTTATCGGTTTCCGGCACTACAGAACTGACTAAAAACCCTGAACTGGCCGGCCATATAAAAACACTTAAAACCCACCTTAAAACAAACGATGAATGGGATAGTTTTCTTACCCATTTTGAGGAGGTAAACCACGGTTTTCTTAGCAGGCTTAAGGCAGCACAGCCGGCACTTACCGCTAACGATGTGCGTTTTATAACCTATATTTACATGAACCTTAGCACTAAGGAAATTGCCTCTATGCTTAACATTACCCCCGAGGCCTGCCGAAAACGCAAAGAACGCCTGGCTACAAAAATGGAGCTTCCGGAGGATGTTTCGCTATACGATTACCTATCATTTATATAGTGTTACGTGCTTTCGTATTCTGAATGCAGCAAAGCGAAATTGAGAATATGCCAACAAGGTTACCTCGTTCCCCGCAAAGACTGTATGCGAAGAAAAAAGCGTAAAGTTGGTGTATTTATTTTTAAACAGCCAATCTTCTTACTTCTTGCGAATCTTAAGGCAAAAATATGTTTAAGGTTAAATTTTTTCTTAAGCAAACGTTAATTCAGAAAAATAATTATCTTTAGCCACCCATGTTATTGCACTATAAATAACGCTTTAACAAAAACGGATATACATGAAGAAACTATACTTTGCTGCATTGTTAGCTTTAGCCGGTTTAACAGATGCCCTTGCCCAGCAGGATCCCCATTACACACAGTACATGTACAACATGAATGTCATTAACCCTGCTTATGCGGGATCTAAAGAACACCTTTCGTTCGGTTTACTGTACCGCCAGCAATGGGTAGACATATCTGGTGCTCCCAGCACAGGTACCTTTTCGGGCCACAGCCCTGTGGGCAAGAATGTAGGCTTAGGCTTATCGGCAGTGACCGATAAGATAGGTCCTGTAAACGAGACCAATGTATATGCCGACTTCTCCTACACCCTAAACCTTGGCGGGGAACACCGCATAGCCTTAGGTTTAAAAGCAGGAGCTACCTTTCATAAAGTAGGATTGTATGACGATATAGGTAACGGCAATGTGCCCGATGCCGATGACCCAGCGTTTTCAGAGAATATCAGCAGGACCTATTTCAACGTAGGTACCGGTATATTTTACTACACACAAAAATACTACTTAGCCTTCTCAGTGCCCAACATGCTAAAAAGCAAGCACCTTGATTACAGGGGTGTTAGTGGCTCAGGTAAATTCGGTTCGGAAGAATCGCACTACTTCTTAACGGGAGGGTATGTATTTGAGATAGGCGACAACTTTAAGCTAAAGCCATCGTTCATGGTAAAATCAGCCTTTGGGGTAGACCCATCGGTAGACGGATCGCTTAACGCGCTTTTCTTTGATAAGTTCGAGATAGGTGCCACCTACAGGATAGACGACAGCTTTGGCGGTATGGTAAACTATGCCATTACCCCAAGCATCAAAATAGGGTATGCGTATGACCACATTGTATCCGACCTGAACGTAACCACCCCGGCATCGCACGAATTTATGCTGCTGTTCGATCTCAACTTCCCGAAAAAAGTATCCCGTTCACCACGTTATTTCTAAGCCATGAAAAATTTATACATTGCACTTGGTTTCTTTGCAGCTACACAGGCATGGGCACAAACGCCCGCCACAGAAACCGCCGACAAATTATTTGCCCGTTTTGAGTATGTAGATGCTGCAAAAGAATACTTAAAACTAACAAAAAAAGGCAAAGACCCTTATGTATACCGACAGCTGGCCGACAGTTACTACAATGTTTACAATAGTAAAGAAGCCATAACCTGGTATGCCGAAGCTGTAAAGACCAAGCAGGATGCAGAGGTATATTACAAATATGCACAGATGCTTAAGGCCGAAGGGAAATTTGAAGAAGCCAATACCCAAATGGCGAAGTTTGCTTCCCTGGCACCTAAAGACCAGCGCGCCGTAGCTTTTAAGCAGGACCCTAATTACCTGCCGAAACTAAGGAGCCAAACCAAATTATTTGACGAGAAAATACTGGACATTAACGATAAAAAGTTCGGCGATTTTGGTGCTTTTGTATTAAACGACAACAGTTTTTACTTTGCAAGCTCGCGCAATACATCGCGTAAAACCTACGGGCGAGACGAGCAGCCTTTTATGGATATTTATTATGCCACCTACAATGATGACCGCACTATAACCGAGCCTAAACCGCTAACCGATATTAATACCAAACACCATGACGGCCCGCTTGCCATTACGGCAGACGGCAATACTATGTACTTTGCCAGTGAAAGTTTTAGGGAGGGTGATTCGGAAAAAAGTAAAGGCCAAAAAAACAGCCTTATTTACCTTTACAAAGCCACTAAAGAAAACGGCAAATGGGGCAATGTAACCGCGCTGCCTTTTAACAGTACTAAATGGTCTACGGGTAATCCGTCTGTTAGCAAAGACGGCAAAACGCTGTACTTTGCATCTAACAGGAAAGGATCTGCAGGGACAGGTACCGATATATGGAAGGTAGAAGTTAAAGGAGCGAACAGCTATAGCGAACCTGTAAACCTTGGTAAAAAAGTAAACACAGAGGGTAATGAGAACTATCCGTTTATAACCGATGATAACAAATTGTACTTTGCCTCAGACGGGCATAAGGGTTTTGGAGCGCTTGATATTTTTTATATAGACCTTGCACACGATGGCGAAGTTATAAATGTTGGGCTGCCCGTAAATTCGCCAAAAGACGATTTTGCCTTTACCCTAAACACAGAGAAGAACATTGGTTTTTTTGCCAGTAATAAGGCCGGTAAAGACAACATGTACTTTGCCCTGCCCGTTTGCGGCGTAGAGGCTGTGGTTACCGTAACCGATGTTACAACCGGCAAACCGCTGGCAAATGCCAAAGTAGCCATACTGGACGATAAAAATAATATCATAGAGAACAAGACAACTAATGCAGCCGGAGAGCTTACTTACAGCGTAGACTGCGACAAGGCTTTTGTATTGCAGGCATCGGCAACGGGGTATGTAAATGCTTCTTTTCCGCTTGCTAAAACAAGGGGCGGCACAGTACCCGTTGCTGCAGCCCTTAAACCACTTGCTAATATTATTGTGAACGGCAAGATCGTATTGCAAAATATTTACTTTGATTTTAATAAAAGCAACATAACACAGGAAGCTGCTTTTGAGCTGGATAAATTAGTGCAAACCATGACGCTGCACCCTACCATGGTGGTAACGGTAAATACACATACCGACAGCCGGGGTACCGATGAGTACAACCTTCAGCTAAGCGATGAGCGTGCCAGGGCTACCGTACAGTATGTAGTATCTAAAGGTATTGCAAAAGAAAGGATAACCGGCAAAGGTTTCGGCGAAAGCCAGCCCCTTGTAAAATGCGGCGACAATTGTACCGATGAGCAGCATGCCCAAAACCGCAGGGTAGAATTTGATATAGAAAAAAAATAGCATTTTTTATAAACCACAAATAGCCCGTTATTACTAACGGGCTATTTGTGGTTTTATACAGCACGAATTACATCATGTCCGGCCCAATGGTCTTGGTAAAAAGTGTTACACCAAAAATGGTAAATACTTTAATGGTGCGCAGTACTTCGCATTCGTTATTAAAAATGTGCAGGGTTTTTACTTTAACTAATTTCATATTTGTGTTGTTTAAGTAGTTGAATTAGGTTTTACAGTGATGTTGTTGATTTCCATCAGCATACCAAAAATACATAAGGGTATAAAACAGCCGTAAAGTATTCGGTAAACGGAGGATAACAAACGGCGAATGGATATTTTTTATCGGTAAACCTTATAAGGCAATCGCTACAATTACACCCATTACACGGTAATTAATAAATTATGTACTATTTAATAGCTTATTTATTATGGAAACTTTAAGAGATGCCTGCTTTACAATTTGCTAACGCTTTATTAAATTTGTGTTGCTAAAGAGCCACAGATGCCACTACACTTAACCGAAATTGACCGCGTAAAAACCATCACTAAAGAGGATTTTTATAACAACTATGTAAAAAAGCAAAAGCCGGTAGTGGTAGAGCAACTTACTAATGACTGGCCTGCTTACAGTAAATGGAAGCTTGAGTACATTAAAAACCTTGCCGGAGAAAAGACCGTACCTCTTTATGATGACCGCCCGGTATCGCATAAAGATGGTTTTAACGAGGCCCACGCCACCATGAAAATGGCCGATTATATAGACCTCCTTGAAAGCAAGCCCACTAATTACAGGATATTTTTGTATAACCTTATGAAAGAAGTTCCTGCCTTAAAGAACGATTTTAAGTGGCCCAACATTGGGCTGCGGCTTGTTAAGCAACTGCCCATGCTGTTCTTTGGCGGCGAAAATTCTAAAGTGTTCATACATTATGATATAGATTTTAGTAATATACTGCACTTTCATTTTCATGGTAAAAAAAGGTGCATACTCTTTTCGCCGGAACAGACACCTTATTTATATAAAGTGCCCCATGCACTAATATCTCGGGAAGATATAGATTTTGACAATCCTGATTTTACAAAATTCCCGGCGCTTAAGCATGCCAGAGGACTTGTTGCCGATTTAAAGCACGGTGAAATGCTGTACATGCCCGAAGGGTACTGGCATTATATGAAATATGTTACACCCGGTTTTTCTATGAGCCTGCGGGCATTTCCGCGCAAGCCCTTAAATTTGGTAAAAGCGGTGTATAACATTACCATAATGCGCTATTTTGATAATTTTATGCGCAAATATAAAGGCCAGCAATGGATAGACTACAAAAATGAACAAGCCATAGTGCGCACGCACAGGAATTTAAAAATTGAACAATTTGAAAAGGTGTCGGTTTGAAGATTTGGTAATTTGGTAATTCGGCAATTTGATTTGAAAATTGGGGAGGTGGCATTTACCGACATTGTAGTTCATAATTTCAAATTCGTAATTATGATCGCTATCTTTACATTGATAAACGAATAATCAAATTAACAAATAACCAATTTCCCCATTGACAGATTACAAATCATATACGGTAGAAGAAGCAAAGCGCAAGCTGGAACATTACTGCGTATACCAGGACCGTTGCCATGAAGAGGTGCAGCAAAAGCTTAAAAGCCTGAATATGATACCACAGGCAGCAGATGCTATAATTGTACACCTTATAGAGCACAACTTTTTAAACGAAGAACGTTTTGCATGCAGCTTTGCACGGGGTAAATTCAGGATTAAGCACTATGGTAAGAGGCGTATTGTAAATGAACTTAAAATGCGCGGGATATCTAAATATAATATAGACAAGGCTTTAAAAGAAATAGATGAAGACGACTATATTGAGGTATTTAATACTTTGGCCCAAAAACAGTGGGACAGCATTACCGGTAGTAGTATTTTAAATAAAAAGAAAAAACTTACAGATTATTTATTGCGGAAAGGCTTTGAAAACACTCTGATATTTGAGAAAGTGAACTTTTTATCGGGATTAAAATATTAATTTTTTAAATATTTCATAATTCACAAAATTTTGTTAATTTGGCTGTTTAAGATTATTGCATAGTAATATTCTGAAATGATTGATGCCCATGAAATATTTACTTTACCTATTTGTTTTATTTACTGCCACTTCCCTATTTGCCCAAAAGCCCGATTATGATTTTGTAAAAGCCGAAAAAGATTCGAGATGGCTTGTGTATGGCAAGCCCGACAGCGCGCTTGTAATTATTAAGAACACCCTTGCACAGGGTGGCAGCCTGCATGATACTATTTATGGCAATACCTATAATTTATATGGCATTTACCATGGCATGAAAGGCAAGCCCGATTCTACAATATATTACATTAAAAAATCACTTACATACCTTGATAAATATCCGCGCAACAAATCAAGGAGTTTAATGAACCTTGCCATAGGATACAGGAACAAGGGCGATTACAAAACAAGCATACATTACCTTAACGAAAGTATTGTTATAAATACTAACGAAAAAAACGATGTTGGCCTTGCCATTGCATACGGAGAGTTGGCCAGTAATTATAATTACATGCTTGATTATAAAAAATCGGTAAATTATTTGCTTAAGGCTGCAGCTATTTTAAAAGACAATAAAAAGGGCACAAAGCAGGTACCGGCCATTAACCAGAAACTGGGCAATACATACATGGCAATGGGTAATTATAAATTTGCCATAGACCTTTACCGCGAAAGCCTAAAGGGGTTTAAGGAAATTGGCGGCCTTAAAAATTATTACCTAACCCATATTAATATTGCCGAAGCCCTTATACAGTTAAATAAGTATAGCGATGCCGAAAAATCGCTTACAGAGGCCATAAGCGGGCTTGCACAATTTGGCGATAAGGAAATGACAGGTATTAGCTATTCTAAAATTGGCAATATAAAATATAAGCAAAACAACACCGCAAAAGCTGTTGCTGCATACCAAAGTGCTATAAAAATGCTTACGGAGGCACGGTCTTCCAGGCTTATAAGGATTGCCGGCGAATATATAGACATACTTAATAAACAAAAAGAATCTAAAAAAGCATTAGAGGTTATTGCAGGCGTAGAAAAATTAAACCTGTTTACAAACGCTAACCTTGACGACCAGGAAGTGTATAAAAACGCCATTGCCGCTACGTATGAAGCAACCAATAACGACAAGGAAGCTATAAAAGCCTATAAGCATACTATAGCGATCATGGATTCGATATCGCTTAATAAAAGAGAAGAGACGGTTCGGGATATGCAGGCAAAATTTCAGACAGAGCTGCAACGTGAAAAAAACCTTGCGCTGGAGGCTAACAATAAAGTATTGCAAAAAAACCTTGAGGCAGATAAGGCTAAAATGCTGTTATACAGCATAGGAGTTATAGCCGTATTACTTGTTATTTTATTAATATTAAGGGGCTACTGGCTAAAAACACGCCTGCAAAAAGAAGCTATTAAAACCGTAGAAGCCGAAAAGATCATGCTGGAACAGCGCCACATGCACGAACAGGAGCTTACAAATGCCCAGCGTGAAATTATTGAAGAAAAACAGCGCGAACTTACCAGCACTGCATTGCGCATGGCCAATTACCAGGATAGCGTTGCCGATATTGTAGATAAATGCGATAACGGATTCCTTACTAAAATACCCGATGTAAAAAAGGAGCTGCAGCAGCTTGTAAAACAACAGGATTACTGGAAACAGTTTGAAACCCGCTTTAACAACCTGCACCCGGAATTTGGCACCACGCTTACTAACAGGTATGCCAAGCTTACCAAGAACGATATTGAGTTTTGTTCCCTCCTAAAACTCAATTTAAGCAATAAAGAAATAGCATCGTTGCTGCAAATATCGCACGAAAGTGCCATTACTAAAAAGTACCGTATTAAAAAGAAAATGGAGATTAATGATGACGAGGAGTTTGAAAGGCTTTTGACGGAAATATAACACCTAATGAAACACTATGTTCTTGTCATATTTCTTATAACTTTTAGCGTATCTGCCCAAAATAATCGTAACAGTTGTAAAAAGTCATGGTTAAAAGCAAGCTACAGTGGGCTAAAGGAGGCAAAAAGCCATGAAAGCAATGCCCTTACTATAATACAAACGGGCCATGTACACGATACAGTTACAGCAAAGGCATATACAACGCTGGGTATTTGCGCTGATTTTATGCGCAGGCAGGATGACGCTGTTAAACATTACACTAAAGCACTAGGTTATTTAAACAAGTATAAGGCACTGCAAATTTATGTTTATATAAACCTTGCGGTATCTTATGAAATAAAAGCTGATTATGGCAAGTCAGTAGAAGTTAGCAAAAAAGCGCTACAGCTTAATACTAAATACGGCACACCGGTAACGCAGGCCCTTTTATACCAAACCCTGGCAAACGCATATTTCAGGACCGATAAGTTAGAACTTGCTACAGATTACCTGCTTAAAGGCATTGCCATTTTGCAAAAGCAAAAAGATGTATGCTACACTCCGCTCTTAAAGCTTAGCCTTGCCAATACTTACATACAAACTAATAATTACGCTTTTGCAATAAACCTGTTTGAAGATTACCTGCAAAACAACGCACATGCAAAAGGCAGCAAAGTATATACCATAGCTGTTGTTAATTATACCGAATGCCTTATTAGTTTAGACCAATATGATAAGGCATTAAAACTGCTAACTAAAACAGTACCCGATGTACAGGCTGCCGGAGACAAAGAGCTGGAGGCTGTTTTATATTCACGCCTGGGCAGCCTTGAAGACCGTCGCGACCACACCGTAGCATCGCTTGGCTATTATAAAAAGGCATACGGGCTATTAAACAGGGAAGAGTCTAAATTTGCAACCCACATTTTTGAAGATTATTTAAGTGTGCTTAACAAAGCAAAAAGATATGATGATGCGCTTGCACTTACCGCTACGTTTAAGAATTCGCCTGCTTACCGCAAAAGCACGGCCATGGAACGCATGGGTTATGAGCAAACAGTGGCCGACATTTATGCTGCAAACACTAACTATAAAGAAAGCAGCATGGCACTAAAAGAAGCTTTTAGGCTGTGCGACTCTATACGGCAAATTAACAATGGCTACAGTGAGCAGGAAATACAGGCCCGATACCAAACGAAGTTTCAGCAGGAGCGCAACAGGTTATTAGAAAAACACAATAAAACGCTCACAAAAGAACTTGCCGCAGAAGAACGCCTGTTACTAATGTACCTGCTTGCAAGCCTCGCGGCGGTAATAGTTATCGTACTTTACCTGCGGGGCTACCGGCTGCGCAACCGCCTGCAAAAAGAACTGCTTAAAAATATGGAGGCCGATAAGGCATTTACAGAGCAGCAGCAACTGCATGAACAGGAATTAATAGCGTCGCAAAAAAATACAATAGAAGAAAAACAGCGCGAAGCCATCTCAATAGCATTACAGCTCGCTAATTATTACGACAACCTTAACCAGCTTATAGAAAAAAGCAATACTACGGGGTATACAACTGCAAACGACATTAAAAAGGAACTTCAGCAACTGGTTAAGCAAAAAGATTACTGGAAACAGTTTGAAACCCGCTTTAACGATCTTAACCCGGAGTTTGCCACAACACTTATAAATAACTACCCACGCCTTACAAAAAATGACATCGAGTTTTGTTCACTCTTAAAACTAAAACTCAGTTATAAGGAAATTGCATCCTTACTTCAAATATCGCATGAAAGTGTTATTACAAAAAAGTACCGCGTAAGGAAAAAAATGGAACTTCAGGACGAAATTGCATTTGAAAAAATGCTCGACGAAATTTAACCCGACGTTAAGAGTTAAGGGTGGTTTTTTATGCTTTTTTTAACTGTGTCTATCGCTGTTTGTCTATCTTAAAAATGATAATTAAATTAATTAACTGATTTATAACGCCTTAAGCGTTCACAATTTTAATAGCTGTCTATGTTTTGTCTATTAAAAAAAAGTTAAAAAACATTTATTATGCCGTTACTTTGCCTTCCCGATATGAATGAGATGTAACGTTCATCTGTTTTATTAACCATTCGTCGATAAAATTAAACGGTTTAACGTTACCAATTGAACCGCTGTCGAAATAGTTAAAATAACCTTTAACACACAGTGTACATTTGTATCAGAATTAAGAAAAGCACTATTTAAAAAATAAATTAGATAGTTAAAATAAGCATCACGAATTACTAAGAGTTAACCAAAAAAACCATGTTAAAACACACAAAAATAAAGCAAACCCATTAGGCCGTAAATTACTCCTAATGCTATGTTGACACAAAAGCTAAAGGCCCCCTGCTTTTGTGTTTTACTGACCAAAACGTGAATTTCATCGATTAAATGTTGAATTTCAACGCATAAACTCAACTTAAACGTTGTAGTTAGAGAATCTTAAAAAAACTTAAAATTTTCTTAATTTTATTTTTTTTGTAACAGAAAAAGTGGGTACATTTGCACCCGCAACCAAAAAAAGTTATGCCCCCATAACTATCTAAAATTTAATTAATTACTAAAATGAAAAAAGCAGTATTATTACTAATGCTATTGCCTTTTATTGGGTTTTCCCAAAATTCTTCTAACCTACTTGCCCGTTGGGAAGGTACACGCCTTAACTGGAGCAACCCTACTGCCGGCCCAATGTATTACAACAACGCAGCTGCAAGTACCGTAGCCGGCGATTTTACAGCAACAGGTGTTATACTTAACGTAACTTATGGTGGTTTTGAAGCGTCTAACTGGCCTACAGGCACAACAGTAGATTACAGTAAATACTACCAGTTAACTGTAAAAGCTAACCAGGGTAAACAAATTGAAGCAAAATCGTTTCAGTTTCAGCAAAATGGTTATGCAAACAGGTATGAGATACGTTATTCTAAAGACGCTTCTTTCCCTGCAAACGGAACACAGCTTTATACAAGCACAAACGCAACATCTACACAAAACTCGTACATTAATGCTTCATTTCCTGCAAATTACATTGTAGCACAAAATGAAACACTTTACATTAGGGTATACGGTTACCAGGTAGATTCTAATAACAACAGGTGGAATATAAAATTTGACTCTCCTGTAAACAACAGTGCAAACACAAATGGTGTAGCACCGGGCTTTTACGGAGTAATATCTACTTACGTACCTGCTGTAATGACTGCCGTAACCGACTCTTATATTGTAGATATTAACGTAGGCACAATACTTAACGTACTTACCAATGATGGCAACCGCACATCTGTAACAGGTTTAACTGCAACAAACCCGTCTCACGGTACTGTAACAGTAAACAGCGACAGAACTGTAACTTATACACCTGATGCAGGATATACAGGCACAGACAGCTTTAACTACACAATTACAAACGGTGGTGCTTCACCTGCATCTACAACTTCAGTTGACTTAACTGTACGTGCAACAACACCTACAGGAGCACTAAACGGCACTTACTACGTAGGTACAAACGGACACTTTACAACGCTTACATCTGCTGTTGCTTACCTTAATGCAAACGGCATTGCCGGCCCGGTTAAGTTTTTACTTAAAAACGCTACTTACAGCGCAAACGAAAGTTTCCCTCTTACAATAAACCCAATTGCTAACAGCAGCGCAACTAACACGGTAACTTTTAAACCTTACTCCGGAGTTGCTCCAAGCATTGTAGCAACTAACGCAAACCATTATACCGGCATACCGGCTATATTTTACCTTAACGGTGCTGACTACATTACTTTTGATGGTAGCAATACTACAAACGGTACTACAAAAAACTTAACACTTGACAACCAGGATTATTTAGATTACATACAGCGTTCTGTATTTTGGGTAGCAAGCAACGGTAATAACGGTGCTACACACATTACTGTTAAAAACTGTAATATTAAACAAAGCATAGTAAACCAGGGCGGTAAATTTAGTGTTGGTGTATATTCTGGTAATAACGGTACAGGCGACAACAACACAATGACAGTTGGTACTGCAACAGCTAACAACAGCGACCTTACCGTTACCAATAACGACTTTATGAGCGTTAAGCAGGGTGTTTACATAAACGGTGCATCTTCGCTTACTACAAATGTTTTAGTAAACAAAAACGACCTTGGCGCAACTACTAACGCAGAAACTATTATATCGCCGGCAACATTTATTAACGTAAATGGGTTTGAATATAGCGATAACCTTATAAACAACCTTTACAGAAACACAAACAACGGCGATCTTGTATCTGCAGGTATATTTGTTTCAGGAGCTTCTAAAAACGGCAGCATAGTAAGGAACAACATAAAAGACCTTACTAAAACAACTACTAACAGTCAAATATTTGGCGGTATAGTTCTTGCATCTACCGATTTTAATGCTAACATACTTGTTGCGAACAATTTTATACTAAACGTTGCTGCAGAAGGAAACGGTGGCGGATACTTAAACGGTTACGGTATTATTGCAGATAATGGTGGTGGTTATAAAATATACCACAACACGGTATCGCTTAACACAAACCAGCCTCAGGGTGGTTTCTCAGCGGCACTTTATGTAAGTGCAAATGCACGTAACCTTGATGTAAGAAACAACATATTTGCAAATAACCAAACCAATACTGCTACAAGAAGAACAGCTATAACTGTACACAACCATGTAAGCAATATAAATGCAGTATTTACTAACCTTGATTATAACGATTATTTTAGTAACGACAGGCTTGGTTATGTAACTAACGTTAACTCGGCAGGCCAGATAGACTGGGCCGGTAACGGAGTTCCGGGTGCTTATGAAGATAACGCTGATTACACTTACACGCTACAGGCATGGAAAAGTATAACAGGTAAAGATGCACACTCTGTAAATGTTAACCCTGGTTTTGCTTCGGCATCAGACCTTCATATAAATGCTAATAATGCAGTTAATGAAGCCCTTACAGATAAAGGTACACCACTTAACATTTTAAGGGATATAGACAACCAGTTAAGGAGTACTACCACACCGGATATGGGCGCAGACGAATTTGGCCCTGCAACACAAATGCCGGTAGCCGGAGACCCAACAGGTATATACTGCGACAGCGCTACAACATGGAACGGTAGTGCATGGAGCAACGGTATACCAACTGCAAGTACAGATGTTATATTTAGCGGTAACTTTACACAAACAGGCGGTACATTTTATGCATGCTCTATATATGTACTTAACGGCGCAAGTGTAAACTTTATAAGCAACTCTAACGCAATTGTTACACACAGTGTAAGCGTAGCCCCTACAGGTGCACTTACTTTTGAAAGCAGCTCTAACCTTTTACAGCTTGGCAACGATGCTAACAGCGGTACTGCCACAGTAAAAAGGAACAGCTCAAGGCTAAAAAGGCTTGACTATACAATGTGGACTGCACCGGTAGTAGACTCAAGGGCTACAGGTTACCAAACCCTGCTTTCTTTTTCTCCTGTAACTACAGTAGGCCGTTTTTACGAGTACAATACTACAGAGAACCAATACACTATATTACCCGCCGCAACTACAAAATTTGCATTAGGTAAAGGTTATTTAATACGTATGCCTAATGGCGATGCAACTCCGGGTTACAACGCAGGTACAACACGTATAATATACAATGGCGCTTTTACAGGAACCCCTAACAACGGCGACATTAAAGTAGATTTAAATTTTGACAGCAGTGCTTATAACGCAGTAGGTAACCCTTACCCGTCTCCAATAAGCGTACAGGATTTTATAAACGCTAACCTTAGCGCTATAGAAGGCACAATA
>Ga0247814_10000802_pt1 | contig 21677 bp, 11 predicted proteins | sample UWRJL179409R1_FD_179947 | JGI IMG/M metagenome (GOLD analysis project Ga0247814, IMG submission 179947) | Plant litter microbial communities from Arlington Agricultural Research Station in Wisconsin, United States - UWRJ-L179-409R-1 | ecosystem: Environmental > Terrestrial > Plant litter >... | reverse complement strand
GCCATACTACCGAACCATGAAAAACATCAGAAGTATGCCATAATTCTTGTAATTTTTTATCGGCACCCGAAATAACAACGGTATCAAAACCGAATAAAAAACCAGCTAAAGCAGCTGTAATTGACCATAAAAGTATTTTATTCATAATTATTTAATATAAAATTCTAGTTTAATAATTGAATTGCAATTGATTCTAATTGTTTTTGGATGCCATATCTTTATTCATTTGAAGAGGAGCTAAAATATCTTTTCCTGCTTTCAATTTTTTTAAACGAACTAAAGCTTCTATATAATAATAATCGGCATAAATAATCGAATAATCTATTTCAGAACCATTAGGATAATGTCCTGTAGAATGCAATAAAAATGATGGATTTACATCTCTGCTTTGGTATCTTGAACTGGATAATTCCGCTAACATGCCTTCAGCTTTTTCCAAATAGGTTTTCGCTAATGCTTTGTCTTTAGTATATGTCGATAATTCAATCAATCCCGAAGCTACAAGTGCCGCTGCCGAAGCATCTCTAGGTTCTTTAGTACCATTGGGTGCATCAAAATCCCAATACGGAATTAAATCTTTTGGCAAACGATCCAAATAAACTTTGGTTACTTTATGGGCAAAATCTAAAAATTTAGGATCTTTGGTTTCTCTATATACCATCGTATAACCATAAATTGCCCAACCCTGACCACGAGCCCACATGCTGGAATCACTGTAGCCCTGATGTGTTACAGCTTTTATTTTTTTTCCAGTTTCCTTATCGTAAACCACAACATGGTAAGAAGTGTAATCAGGTCTAAACTGATTGTTCATTGTTACTGTTGCATGACTCACAGCCATATCATATAACTTTTTATTTCCACCATTTTTTGATGCCCAAAACAATAATTCCAAATTAATCATATTGTCCATAATGGTATTGTGCTGTGGCCATTCCATATTAGGAACAGCTCTTGGCCAGGACAAAATTGTTCCCACTTTTGGATTAAAAAGTGTTGCCAAAGTATCAGCAGTTTTTAATATTACATTTTTGTATGCTGGATTTTTTGTTAACCGATAAGCATTTCCATAACTATTGAAAACCTGAAAACCAAGATCATGATCCAGAGCTGGAGTAACAGCTAATGGCGCTAAATAATGGGTATATTTATCTGCCGAAGTCTCCCATTTCTGATCTTTAGTATATTCGTATAAATACCATAAAACACCAGGCCAAAATCCGCTAGTCCAATCTTTATAACCAACATAGTTCCAGTCTTTAGATCCTGGAGCAATATTTCTTGGGATAGCTAGTGTATCTGGTACACTAGCTATAGTCTTATCAGCTTGTGCTACACAATACGTTAGGTTTTTGTCAATATCAAAAGTATTCTGTTCCTTATTTTGGCAACTAGCCATTACAATTGTCATTGTCATGGCAAAAATTAATGTCTTTTTCATCATATTAGTTTATCTTATTCTAAAAATCAGTGTTATTATTTCTTATTCGTTATATCCCAATAAATAGTATATCTTTCACTATGAATCTTATTAATTGGAGCCAAAATAATTCCTGATTTTTCCAATTTAAAGTGGAGTGCCTGATTTTTTATAGGTTGTATATCGTTATTAAAATTTCTTTCATTTAGCGCTAACTTATTATTGATATTATTGGGTACATTGTAATTATAGACATAATAATCATTGTAAACTTTAGGGTTTGAATACGGTGCTGGAGCAATCATTCCTTCTGTACCCAATTTACCTGCAAGAACAACAGGACCATAAGTAAAAGCAACAATATTAGTATTGTCTTTCGTTGGATTCATTTTCAGTTGCATCGGAAAAATTACTTCTATATGATCATTATTATTCCAGCTTCTATGTATTGGAATATAACCGTTTGCTGCTTTTTTTACCTTATAATTTTTGCCGTTAATTTTTACAACAATTCCTGAAGTCACCCATTCGGGATAACGAATATTTATGGTCATTTTTGTTGATGAAGCAGCACTTATTGTAAATACGGTTTTATCGCTTTCAGGAAAAGTAGTTTCCTGTTTTATTATTAACCCTTTTTCTTTCCAATTTAATTCTGATGGAATAAATAAGTTGACAAAAAGATCATTCTCATTATGGTAATAAATAAACTCTCCATATTTGGCCTGATTTTCAAATCCGGAACCCACACAACACCAAAACGAATTTTCTTTTGTACTATACACTTTATGAGCTCCTGGTAACATTGGCAGGAAATAAGCAACATTCCCTGACTCTGGATCTTGTTGTCCTAAGATGTGATTGTACAATGCTTTTTCGTAAAAATCGGCATATTTAGAATTGGGTTCATAGGCAAATAAATGTCGGGTCAGCTTTAACATATTGTAGACATTACAAGATTCTCCTGTATAGCCCGTTAAGTGTTCCGAAATATGATCTGGTTTAAAAAACTTTTCTTTATCACTATTACTTCCTGTAATAAAAGAATGATGATCTACAACTGTATTCCAAAAGAATTCGGCACTTTTTTCATAATCTTTATTACCTTCTAATTCATATCCTCTTGTAATTCCTATCAGTTTTGGTATGTAAGTGTTAGCATGTTTTTTATCTAAAATATCTTCTCGCTTTAATAAAGGATCTAAAACTGCTTCATGATAAAAAAATTCAGCCAAAAATTTATCTTTTGGATTCGCTGTTATTGCGTATAAATTATAGAAAGAATCATTAATTCCTCCAAACTCGTTCCGAAGCATCAAAGTACGCTGTTCCTTTGTAAGCGGACTTAATTTGTTATAAGTCCAAGCTAACATTCCTTTGGCTGTTTCTAAAGCTGTTGTGTTATTGCAATACAAATATTGATCAATTAAACCCGATAGGATTTTATGCAAAGTGTACCAAGGCGCCCAGACACTTTTCCCTTCAATGTTTCTATCAATTAAATTTTGAGGATAGGCACTCAAATAGCCTCCCTGGTTCAATACTTTTTGTACCTCAGCTAAGCCATTGACAATACTGTCTGATTTTATTTTGTATACCTCATCTCCAGTGGTTGCATACAATAAAGCCAATCCTGACATAATGTGCCCTGTAGTATGTCCTCTCAAATCACAATCTAAAGATTCCCAGCCCCCTAATTTTGGAGTTACAAAATAACCGCCTTCATTTCCTGCATAAACTCCGGCATTGTTTCTGAAACTGTGTAGCAAACTTTTTACTTTTAGCGAAAGAATCCAGCTACTCTCTCTTTTCATGTTTTCTTTGAAAGGACTATCCAATAATTTCACATCCTGAAGCTCAAAAGCCGACAATTGAATGGCTGCTTTATCCTTTACTTTTATTTTATCTTGATGTTGTCCTGGATAATGAGATTGCCCTATTGCTGTGATTGAAAACAACAAAAAACATCCAATACTAGTATTCAAAACCTTTTTATGTAAACTATTTTTTATCATTTTATATACTTTATTTTGACACTTTAAACCAATCAAAATCGGCATAACTTCCCATTCTGATATTACTTTCACTTACCGAGAATATTCCCATTTTGGCACTAATCCATAAATCTTTTTGGGCTTTAAAGTTTTGTCCAATAGACTGGTATTTTATTCCATCTTCACTATAACTGAAAGAACAATTGGCATCGGGGCCTTTTACTTCCATTCTTAGAAAAACTTCATTTTTTAAGAGCTTTTTCTTTCCAATAATTTTTTCTGACTTTCCATCTATCGCATCAGTACAAGTCACTTGCTTAACCCAAAATTGTCCATCTTCAAAACTAATTCCAACATAAGCATACGACTGTCCCATCATCAGTAAACCTGCAGTTTTGCCATTGGCTTCCCATTCGATGTTTAATTTTACTTTGGTAGTAGTGGTAAAATTTTCTGCTGGTAATTTTTGTAATAATAAATTGGGAACATCCCACAAATTGGGTAAGTCTTTTTTACTCATTGAAAAAAGTCTCAGATAATCAGTTCCGGGAATTTGAGCACTCCACTTGATTGATGGATTGCCGTACCATTGCCATTGAATACCATATTTTCCATCGTTAAATTCATCACTTTCTTGTGGTGTTTGAATGGGATATAGTTTTCCAACATTGGGTTTCTTATATTTTAAAACAGGTTCGCCAATTCCATTTCCATCGAAATCTTTCCCCATAACTGGCCAATTGTTTTGCCAACTCATGGGCTGTAAAAACAACACTCTTCCGTACACATCCTTATCCTGAAAATGAAAAAACCAGGAATCTCCATTCGGAGTAGTCACCCAAGCGCCTTGATGTGGACCATTGATTGTAGTACTTCCCTGTTCGAGTACTACTTTTTCTTCATACGGACCATAAATATTTTTAGAACGCAATACCAATTGCCATCCTGTAGCTACACCTCCTGCAGGAGCAAAAATGTAATAGTAACCGTCTTTTTTATATAATTTTGGACCTTCAAGAGTATGGTGCTTTTCATGCCCATCAAAAACATGTTTTCCTCCATCAATTACTTTGGTTCCTTCCCGGTTCATTTTATTAATGGTCAGCATGCTATTAATTCCTGCGCGGCTTCCTGCCCAGGCATGAATTAAATAAGTATTTTCTCCATCCCAAAGCGGACAAGGATCAATGATTCCTTTACCTTCCATTACCAAAACTGGTGCTTCCCAGATACCAGCAGGATTTTTGGTTTTTACCATATATACTCCAAAATCAGGATCCCCCCAATAGATATAGAATTCATTTTTATGGTATCTAATTACGGGTGCCCAAACACCTTTGCTATGTTGTGGAATATCAAAAACCTTTTCAGGTACTATTTTATCAATCGCATAATTAATAATCGTCCAATTCACCAAATCTTTTGAATGTAAAATCGGTAATCCCGGAGCACAATTAAAACTACTGGCAGTCATATAATAATCATCCCCCACCCGAATCACATCAGGATCTGAATAGTCGGCATGCAAAATTGGATTAATATAGGTGCCATCGCCCTGATCGGATTTCCAGACTTCTGAAACGTAGTTTTCGGTTTTATTTTCTGGATGAATACTAGCACTATTTTTTTTATCAACAGAACTGCATCCATTGATAATCAAAATACTCATACCCAGAAAAAGAATTTTATACTTCATTTCTAATTTGCTATTTAATTGTAACCAATAATGGGTTTTGAATTATTTGCGCTTGTTTTTCCAACATTGCATCCCAATCTTGAACCGATTGTACCTGACCACTTCCTGTCCAGGCAAAACCCACATAATAAGTCGATGTATTATTTTTAGGTGCTGTGACTACTAAAATCTGGCTTTGATCAACCGCTTTAGAACGATGATCCATAGCTGATTTTACAGATTTGGGATCAATTACAATTCCTTCTCCAACAAAAGAATCATCGATAGGTTCCCAATGGCGAAAGATTCCTTTTTGGGCATCAATATTTACCGTTCCTTTTTCCTGATGTAATGTAATTCCAATAGTATAATTAGGTATTGGATTTGCTGAACTGATTGTATTTTCGAATTTTGAAAAATTAGATCCCAAATCAAGAGAAATTCTTTTGGTTTCTGTAACTTGATATTTACTCCAAGGAGCATAATCCAATTCGAAAATAGTACGCAAAGGCCCTGTTGCAATTACTCTATATTTAGTATAGTTATTAGAAATGTGTAAACTATCCTTTTCCCAGATTCCTGTTCCTCCGGTACCGCGACTGCTTCCCACATGATACGGATCATAACCTTCACCATGTTCGATGTGATAATAGCCTGGTGCTGTAACATTTTTAGCATACCAGGAATCAATGATGGAATAATTTACTTTTTTAAGCCAAAGATCAATTCCGCTAGAAAGTGTTCCGCCTTCTTTACCTTCTTCTACTAAACGTTGGGCTTCTGGTCCATACGTACGAAAAGCTACCTTATCATTTTCCCATGCAAAATCATCGATACGTTCCGGAACAAAACGAGCATAGGTTGTAACATTACTTTTTGGAGTTGAAAAACTTGAGTCTGAAAAAAGTGTGTAAACTACTTTAGAATTGGCAGCAACAATAGCCTGAAATAATAATTCATCTGGAGTTCCATCAGTATTATTATCGATTAGTTGAGTAACTAATAATTTCCCTTTTTCATCTTTAACCAATAAAGTATTAAAGTCTTTAATTTTAGAAAGCTTTTTATTAGCATTCAAATCAATACTTACTACTTCTTTTCTGTCAAAATGGAGTTTGTTTTCGACAACTATCTTTTTACTTGCTTTATTTTCGCTGTGAAAACTGGAAAACAATATCAGGATTCCTAAAAAACTCACTATTTGGGCTAAACTCGATCTCATTTTTGTTTAATTTCTATTATTCAACAACTGTTATTTCTTTACTTCAGTAATCCAAATGGCTGCTCCGCCAGATGGTTTTAAATCTAATTTTAGCTTCGATTCTTTATTAATAGCAACATCTTTTAAAGCTAGCTGTGTTTTGGTTTTTACATTTTCATCATCCAAATAGATTCTGGCTTTATATTTCTTTTTAGCTTCTAAAAAATCAAAATTCAATTCCAGAGTTCGTGCATCATTATTAGTAATACTTCCAATAAACCAATCGTTACCAGATTTTCTTGCGGTAGTAATGTATTTTCCAACTTCCCCATTCAACACTTTGGTTTCCTCCCAAACCGTTGGCACTTTATCAAAAAATTCAATTTCGGGTTCTCCATTGTATGCCGAAGGTTGATCGTACCAATACAAAAACTGAATCGGACTATAATAAACCACTGACAATGCTAATTGATGCGCATGTGTATTTTTAATAGCTTTAGAATAATAGGCAATGGTATAATCAGCTGGCCCTGCTAAAAATCGGGTGAAAGGTAAAATGGTATTATGGTTAGCATCAGGCATTTCTTCGTTCCCACGAATTCCTTCCTGGGTCATCAAATTAGGATAAGTACGACTGAAACCTGTTGGTCTATATTCATCATGGATGTCTACCATCATACCATAATCAGCACATTTTTTAACGGCTTCATGCAACCATGTTGTCCAACGCTGGTTTCCAACTTGTACAAAACCAAATTTGATCCCTTTAATTCCCCATTTTTTATACAATGGTAAAATAGTATCCAATTGCTGAATCAAGGCACGCTGATTAACGTATACCCAAAGTCCTATTCCCTTAGAAGCAGCGTAAGCAGTTAGCTCAGGAATATTAAAATCTTTTGTTTCTGAAACAGTAGTAGCATCTGAACTCATTTTTATTTCAGGTCCATACCAACTGGCATCCAAATGAATGTATTGTAATCCTCTTTGAGCGGCAAAATCAACACATTTTTTAGCATCAGCCTGTGTTAGTTTTGATACTCGAATTACTTTACCTGGTTTAATCCAGGACACATCTTTTATTTGATTTTCTGGATTTAAATTTAAAATAATAGTGTTATTCGCTATCAAATCTGTTGCTTTATCAGCAGCCATAATCACTCGCCATGGAGTTGAATAAGCAGGAATTACATCCACACTACTGTAAAGTGTAGCCTGAAGTGTATTGGGTTTAGTTGTATTCAAACTAAATTTTATTCTGGCGTAATCCGTCATTTGTGCTTCAGCAAGAGCTACAGTTAATCCGTTGGTCAGTTGCATTGTTAACGGGCGTTCACTTTGTCCTTCCCAGTCTTTTAAGGGTAACAAAGAATAAGGTCCCTGAGCCCAAGGTTCATAATAAGCCAAGGTTCCTTCTGGCATTGTAAATTGAGTTTGTTCCCCTACTATGTGAAGAAACAAACCGTTTGATGGTTCCGGAAAATGATAACGTATAGCAATACCTTCATTGTAAGCACGAACGATGAGGTTCATATAATATCCCTTACTCTTATCGTATCCATCTGTAGTAATTTTTTTTAACTCCTGCCCTTTGTTAAAAGACAAAATCATTTCATTATAATTATTACGAATCAATTTGTTTTCACCATATACTGGTTTCCAGGTTTGGTCCACACTATTGATCTGCGCCTCTTTGAATTTTAAATTTTCACCCCATACTTTACAAGTATCATTAGGTACGGCAAGAGCCGACTCAAGAGTTTTATTTTCTATTAGCACACCTAATTCGGATTCCAGTACAACTGCCTTTCCTTTAAATTTCAAATGATAAGTCAAACTATTTGCCCCTGAAACATCCTGCTTTTGTTGGATAACAAACTCATAATTTTTATCAGGGGAAGACAGTTTTTTTTCAACTAGAATTTTATTTTCAGTAGTTTGAGCGTGACTTATAGTCAGTAGAAAACAAAAAAAGATGTGAAATATTTTAATAGTAAATTCTCTGTATTTATACATTTTATTTATAGGGTAAATATTACTCAAATCGTAAATTAAAACAGATGGGGAATATAAAAGATACCATTGTAGACTAAGACTGAAATCTATTAAGGTATAAAAGATAGAAATTTAATACCAACCTATTTACAGATTATAAATAGGCTGGTATATAAATATTTAAAAAAAATTATCAGTCCTTCTTACCGTAAATTTCTAATTCGTTTATATTCATGTTACCAGTTGTAAAATATAAATACACATAACGGTAACTTGTAGTACTGGTAATAGCAGCTTCATTCCAACTATAAGCAGGCAATGGAGTTGTTGGAATAGTAAATAAAAGATCTCCATTAGTTGTACCTACTTTATTAAGATCATTTGTACCATAAAGTTTAGCACCTGCAAGTCTTGCTGCAAGAGTTGCTCTAGGATAGTATCGAATTCTTTTTATTGTTGCTTTAACCGTTGCTCCTAAATCATATCCTAAATAGCCTGAGGCTGTAAGTCCATCAACAAAGGTTGTTATGTTTCCATCAAATGCAGCGGCAATTGTAGTTGCCGGATTATTAGCCCAAGAACCTGGCGTACCTACAATTGTTCCTGCTAACTTTTCTTCTCCTACAAGAAAATAAACACCATCCACTTTTTGATTTCCAATAGTGACAGTAAGCATACCTGTAATTCCACCAGCAGGAATAGTAACTTTAATTTGTGTATCTGTTACAGATACAATTGAACCATTAATTCCTCCAAAACTTACTTTAATCATATTAGGATCAGTTCCAAAATTCTTACCGTCAATAGTAACTAAAGCTCCTTCTACACCAAATTGAGGAGAAACAGTTGTAACAACTCCTCCTGGAATAAAAGTAAAATCTCCTGGAATTTCTTTAGTAAATCCCCAAACCTTTAATGAAATTTTACCACTAATTGCGTTACTGGGAACTTTTACAACAATTTTATTATCTGTAACACTCACTATATCAGTCTGAACAGTAGTCGCCCCATTAAAAAAAACGGTTACAGCTCCTTTTAAAACTCCAAAATTGGAACCATTAATTGTTAATTCTTCTGTAGGACGTGCTGCACTCGGAGAAAAATCAGTTACTGATTGTTCTGGGTACTCTTGAATTCTAAAGTTTGGACCTTCTTCACAGGCTGTAAAAAATGCAAAACATATAACCATCATGAATCCTCTGATGAGGATACTATTATTTTTAAATATTTTCATAATTCTTGTTTTTTAATTTTATCTATTATATGAAATAATTATAATATTGTTTTTAATCTCTAGTATACATGAGTGTTCCAAATCCTAACTGGTCAAAGCCACCGCTATTAGGACCATAATCACCACCTCCACCTTCCGGTAAAGAACTCATTAAACCCATTTTAGTATATTTTGTAAGACTTTCTGAGATGTTTTTAATTTTTGTATAATGAAAATACGGCGCAGACCACATAGGACGAAATGATCCTCGAGCAGCGTCACTAATTTGGGTATGTTTTTCCACTCCCCCACAAGCACTCCAGGCATCTTTATAATTCCTGGTATATTCTGCAAACGGTACATTTAGTCTTGCTATATTATACTTTGCAGTGTATTCACATGCTTTTAAGAACCTGTTATTATCCAATCCGTAAAAATCATCTCCCTGATTCCATGTTAACTGGCAAATCTGTCCCATTAATGCAATGCACAATGTTGCATGACCTTGATCTCGCCCGCTTTCCTGAAGCTGAGCCAAGCCAGCGTCATCTCCATCAAAAACATGGTTTATGGCTTTATACCAATTTCCATTGCCATTACCTTTCTGTAAATAATTAATGGCATAATTATAAATAGTTCTATCATCTGTTAAAATACCTATAGCCAATACAGAGGCTAAGTTAGCCAAATCCCAATTGGCCCAATAATGAGATTGGCAAGTACCCCAATGGGTTTCTAAAAAGGCTTTATTCAAGCTATAGAAAACATCTTTCATCCATTTTTGGTACGCTGCAAAATCATTTGAATTCCACCCCTGATAACCTCTCAGCATTTCTCCTGCGATGGCAAATTGAGAACCGTATATCCCTGCTGCTAAGGCTGTATTTGAATCGCCACTAATACGTGTACAAGTAGAAGCCCATGCATTGAGAATATTGACTGCTGTTTGGGCATAAACTGCATCTCCACTTATCTTCCATCTTAGTGCCAGTTGATAAGCTGCAGCCGCATCATTCATAGCACGGCTATAGTTGTCTGGCAAAGGTTCTTCAGCCGAACCTCCTCCTCTTATTAATGTTGCAACAGGATTAGCAGTATAAGTAGATTGTGCATGCGAATTGGCTATTAATTTATTCCATCCTGAGATCCATGGCTCCGCTTTTGCTGCTATTTTAGCTCTTACCCTTGTATAGTCTTCTTCGGTATGAAGCGCACCAATATGCTTCATAGGAACAGTAAGATCCAAAGTGTTAATCACTTGAGATGTCGTTGGAGGTGGGGTAGTAGTAGTAACATCATCATCATCTCCTCCTGAAGGTTTTGAACATGCCATCTCAATGCTTATGACACTTAAAATTAATAAGGCCAGAACTAAGCGATAAAAATTAAATAGTTTCTTTTTCATAATTTCTGTTTTTTTCATAACAAACCTGCAGGTCATAAAACCTGCAAGGTTTATCTAATTTTTATTATTAATAACCTGGATTTTGAAGCAACTTATTATTCAATAGCATTTGACTTTGAGGAATTGGATACAAATAATGTTTTTTTGCCACAGAATGGTTTAATTTGCTATCAATTACAACACAATTCAAAATCCCTTTTGGAGTTTGTACTGCCTCTTCGCCAAACACATAGGAATTTGCAACATAAGCCGTAGTAGGATTACCAGATGCATCTTTAAAAGGTGTAGTGTAAGATGCACTACCTACTACTCTTCCTAAACGTGATGGATTTAATGACTCTTCTAAAATCCCCCAACGTTTCAAATCATCAAAACGTTTACCTTCACGATATAGTTCAACAGCTCGTTCTCTTCTTATTTCTTGTTTCATGTTTAACCCATTAGCTGAAGCCAGCGCATTAGTCAAATAAGCTACCTTTGCACGATCTCTCAATTTATTGATCGAAGCATTCAATTGTTCGTCTGTAATACTTCCGTTTAATTCATACAAAGCCTCTGCATATATTAAGTAAACTTCTGCCAATCGAATAATAGGCCAGTTAGCCGATTCAGTATTATCCAATCTACGAGTACCAAAACCATATACTCCAAATTTCGAGTTACCGTAACCACTGAATCCCAAACTTCCAAAACTTAAAGTAACAGAGGTTGGTGCTGTAGTAGAGCTATACAAATAGTTTAACAAACGTAAATCTCTAGATTGAAATTCAGAAGTTATTGTTTTGTAACCTTGAAATAAAGATGATACATCTGCTGGTAATCCATCTGTACAGACAGCCATATCTACAAATTTACGGCTCGGATATAACTGCCCAGTCGTCCATGTTATATTTTTCCTTGACTGTCTCAATGTATAGTCATAAACGCTGTATAAAATAAACTCCTTATTTGTAGATTTATCATAACCGCCTGGATTAGATCCTGCATCCTCAAGATTGAACAAGTACCAAGAGCTTGAGTTAGCCATTTTGGAATCGGCATTCTTATTCCAAAGTTCGTAACCTCCATTATCCATGATTTCTTTACACAGTGCAGCAGCATCAGCCAGATAAATATTTACGTTAGCAGCATTATATCCTGCTGTTCCTGCACCAATTGCAACTCCATCACCATCAAGTTCTTGCCCAACATATTTTTCCCATGTAGCTTCGTATAGTTCGGCTTGTGCTTTTAAGCCCATAGCTGCCCATTTGCTTATTCTTCCCTTATCGGCAGCTGCCAGATTCTGTTCTGTAGGAAGGTTTGAAATGGCTTTATCTAAATCACTTATAATTTGTGCAACTATCTCATATCGGCTATTTCTGGGTGCATATAATTCTGGAGAGCCCGTATCCAATACTGTTGTTATCAAAGGCACACCTCCAAAAGTTTTCAATAAGTTAAAATAGGCATAGGCACGGAAGAAATGAGCTTCACCTACATATTGACTAATACTTCCTTCTCCTGTATATTCATTTGCTTTAGCTAATAAAATATTACAAACACGAATGCTAGAATAATCCCAATTAGTACTGCCCGTCGCAATTGTTCCTTGTCCTAAAGCAGTACCATTTCCATTGGCATTGGCCGACAAATCTGAGCCATTATCCATATTTCCAAAATCCCAACCTTGTAGTTGGCCATAAAAACCAGTAGTATATGCTTTAAAATCACTGGGTTTTTTGAAGTAAACTGCATCCGTAAATTGTCCTTCTGGATTTAAATCAATAAATTCATCCTGACAACCCGATAAGCCTAAAAAAAGACCTCCTAGAACTATATAATTCAATATTTTTTTCATCATTTTTTAATTTAAGTTATTAGAAACCAACATTTAATCCAAAAGACCAGGTACGACCAAAAGGGTATCCTGCATTATCTCCATCCGTTGCATTTTCACCTGCCTCAGGATCAAATCCATCCTTAATAGATGATGCTTCCCATAAATCATTACCAGAGAAATAGAACCTTACTTTATCTAACTTCATACGTTTTATTAAGCTTTCTGGTAACGAATACCCTACTACTAATGTTTTTAATCGTATATAACGACTGTTTTGTAACATGAAATCATTATTTCCATAGTTCCAACCCGCACGCGTAGGATTAACTGTTAATCGTGGATAGATTGCATCAGGGTTTTCTTGAGTCCAGGTTTCTCCTAAAAATGTTGGATTTTGATTAGTGAATAAGGCTCGGAATGGATACGCCATATAACCACTACGCATAATATTTTGCTTTAAGTGACCTTGAAAAAAAGTATTTAAATCAAATCCTTTCCAAGATCCTCCTAAATTTATCCCAAAAGTATAATGTGGTGTACCATCACCCATGTAAACCAATGAGCTATTTTTATTACCCGCACCAGTAATATTTCCTGTACCTGCAACATCTACTCTCTTAGTATCACCTGGACGTAAAGCTACAGCCTGATTATTTTGTTGCAAACCTGCTAAAAGATCACTACCTCCATATGCTTGATAATAAGCATCAACATCAGCCTGATCTTTAAAATACCCATCCGTCTTGAATAAAAATATAGGTTTCCAAGGAAGTCCATTTACAATTCCATTTGTTCCTGCCCCATAGGTATCAGCTCCTTCTACACCACTCACCATAGTTTTTGCATCCCCCATGTTGAAAGATACATTATAACTAAAATCCTTTACATTGTCTTTCCACCCTATAACGAATTCCCATCCTTTTGTATTGAAATTACCGCTATTGGTTTTAGGTGGAACTCCACCTAATACAGATGGATAAGTTACACCAACCAACATTCCAATATTTTCTTTCTCATAAACATCGAAAGTAGTGGTCAAACGATTAGTAAAAAACCCAAGGTCAATACCAACGTTTTTTTGAGTAACACGTTCCCAAGTGCGTGTTTTGCTAATTAAAGCACTATTATAAGATGCTGTTTGTTGTGAGGCTGGCTGTCCTAAAACTCCAGAGCTAATATTTATAAGAGAAAGGTAGTCAAATGCTCCTAATCCTTTTGCCTCATTACCTGTTGATGCAATACTTCCTCTAAGCTTTCCAAAATTGAGAATATTACCAATAGAACTTAAAAAATTCTCTTTAGTAAATACCCATCCTAATTGAGCTGATCCAAAGTTTTTAAACTTGTAACCTTGTGCAAAACGGGAATTACCATCTCTCCTTCCACTTAATTCTGCTATATATTTTTCATCATAATTATAATTTAATCGGGTTAAATAGGAATAACGACCGTTAAGATCTTTATACCCACCATTTGTTTGTGTAGTAGTAGCCCCCAGACTAATATCATAAACACCCAAATCTTCAAATCCAACTCGTGATGCACTTAACCCTTGAGCAGTCCATTTTTCAGCACTCACGCCACCCATAACTGAAACATTGTGTTTCTCATTAAAGGTTTTATCATAACGTAATAATGCCTGATAATAATGATAAAATTTTGACTCGGTAGCCGCTTCATAAACATTGTTCACTCCATCAGTTTGATAAGCATTTCCTTTAGCATTCCCATACCAATCATATAATCTTACAGGTACCACATATCTTTCATAAGTAAACCTCTCGTTTTGAATAGAAGCCAAACCTTCGGCCGAAATTCCATTCCATATTTTATAAGTAGCTTTTAAATCAATACGACCAGTTAATTGTTTTTTAACATATCTACCTCCTTCTGCAGAAGTTGCAGCAGCATTTTTAATTGCACCACCGTCAATACCATTAAAAGGAGCAAACCATTGACCGTAAGGATTTTTTGCTGGGTAGAATGGCATATCTGTAGAATAAAGAATATTCCCTAACCCTTTTGAAGGCTGACCTGTATTAGTATTTACAATACTAATACTTGATTCTAATTTTAATCTTTCCGACAGATTATAGTCATAATTAAAACGTGTATTTAATTGTTTTTGACCATCGTAAGCCGTTGCCAAATTCCCCTGATTATCCGCTAAACCTAGAGATAAACGGTAACTTGATTTATCACCTCCACCTGAAACACTCAAATTATGCTGGTAAGAATAACGGGTAGAAAACATCTCTTCAATACGGTTTGCGTTAAATATGAAGAAATCTGTACCAAAAAGATCATATTTACCTTCAACTCCTTTCTGCATATTTAACAGATTATCTTTATTACCCCAAATCCACCAGTTAGGAGTAGTCTCTTCCTTATTAGCCTCTAGCCACATTGTAGCATATTCCTGCATACTAGGTGAATAACCAACGAGACCATTAGTAACAAAACGAAGATTGGTACTAAAATTAACTTTAACCTTTCCTTTACCTCTTTTAGTAGTTACTAAAACAACTCCATTAGATGCTCGGGAACCATAAATAGCAGCTGAACCATCTTTTAAAACCGAGATACTTTCTATATCATCCGGATTCATATTTTGAAAAGATTGAGCATTCAATACAGGTACTCCATCCACAATAATCAATGGCTCAGAACCATTCACAGAAGAGGCACCACGTATTTGAAAACCTATTCCCTCATTTCCTGGTCTAGAAGAACTTCTGGTAACAACTAAACCTGGTGTTTGACCTTGAAGTGCCAAACCAACGTTTGTTACTGCACGATCTTCAAATACTTTAGAACTTACAGTTTCTACAGCTCCAGTTAGCGTAGCTTTTTTCTGTGTTCCATACCCTACTACTACTACTTCATTTAAAGTGGAAACATCAGTACTTAAAGTTATATTTATTGCTTTTTGAGCACCTACTTTAATTTCCTGAGTTTTGAATCCTACAGCACTAAAAACAAGTACAGCATCAGAAGAAGATACATTTATTGTGTAATTTCCATCTAAATCAGTACTAATTCCTGTTTTAGATCCTTTTACATTTACATTCACTCCAGGAATCCCCATTTTATCTTCGGCTGAAATTACTTTCCCCGTTATGGTAATAGTTTGCTGTAGGCTTTCTAAGCCAGCAGCATTTAAACTTAAATTGAAAACCTTATTAGAGTCAGCAGCATACACATCGCCTACCACACTGCCTCCTAATAAAAGCACCAACAAAGTTGGTTTTGATAAAAATTTCAGCTTATGCTGAATGATTTTTGGTTTGTTCATAAAACAATTCATTTTGGTTAATAATTAATTTAGTTTGCGTTTAAAATACTATTGTAATAGCGCAATAGCATTATTCTTTAAGAGTCAACATCATAATGATTTTCTAACAATCACTTTTAATGGATTAAAAACTTGTTTTTTTTCTTTATTCAAAATAATATCAGCTGCCTGATATCCAATTTTTTCAAAAATTCGGGTTATAACTGTAATTCCCCCAGCTAATAATTCTTTTAATGGATTATCATCATAGGACAATAAACCAATATCTTTTCCGAGAATAAAATCAGTTTTGCTAATTTTTTTAATCAGATTAACCAAACTCTCATCATCGTCAAAATCTACATAGACCGTATTTTTCTCCAGCTTTTCATTGTTTAAATCTTCTACTATTCGGAAATTATAATCGTATTGATGGCAAAAATTTTTAAAAGATTCTACAATTTCATTTGGTATTGTATTATTCTTTGGTAAAATCAGTTTAATCGTTTTGTATTTTTTCCAATGTTTTTCTAATACTTCTAAAACCTCAAAAAAATCAGTTTCCAGATTTTGATAAACACAAGCCACTTCTTCTCTTAGTTGTTGCGGATTTCCGTTAAGTAAAATCAACTTATCAACTGGAATTTCATTTTTAATAAAATTGATATAATTCTCATCTTCAAAATTGGTGGCCAAAACATAGTGAGTATATTCTTTTGAAATATTATCTAAAATGTGATTTTTAAATTGCTCATAATCGTTTTGATAGATATAAAAATCAATACTTGCTTTATCCTGTAATGCTTCTGCAAAAGCATCATAAATTTTTTTCATTTGCGGACTCAAACTATTGAATAACAAAAAAACTTTTGCCTTATACTTAGTAGTTATAGACTTTATATAATAACCTTTTCCTGGAACCGAATCTATAATATCATTCTCTTTCAAAAAAGCATAAGCTCTTACCACAGTATCTCTCGAAATATTATAATCAATCGACAATTCATTTACCGAAGGTAATTTGTCATTCAACTTCAATGAACCTATTGTTGTAGCACTCAAAACAGAATTAATAATCTGTCTGTGTTTACGAACTCTGGAATAATCACTTATAGATAAGATATCTTTAAAACTGTTATAATTTTCCATCTGAATGATACTTTAAATTACTACTCCTCGAATTTTTAACCCTAATTATTATTTTCAAAAATGCTTTTAAAAGTAGACTCTTTTAATAAAACAGTTGCCGATAAAATTGAATCAACAACTGTTTTTGAAAAACTACAAACTAACCATTTTTGCGTTTCCTAACTAAGTCAACCATTCAAACTACACACTGTTAATAGTAAATAATAAATTAACCTTAGATTAACATTTTATCCGATTATCAACATACCAAAATTACTCAGAATGCCTTTTTAAGATGATAAATTATAATTCATTCTCTATAAATTATCATCCATTTTTAACTTAAACACATAAAAATCAATGTATTTTTTATGATAATGTATTTTTAATCAGAAATAAATCAATTTTACATATTCTAAAACTTCAGTAATTGAAATCTAATTTTTTAAGAATCCGATTCCTTTAAAATTCTAAAATTTAAGTTAATTTTTAATATTTTTGAAGTAACTAAATTGAAAAATAAAAAGGCTTATCACTTTATTTATTGAAAAATAAAATGATAAGCCTTTGCCTAAAAATAGAGTTGTAATTAAGTTGGTTTTTAAACCAAATGAAATCTCTTATTTCTCTCCCTGATTCTGTTCTACAAATTGAGTTGGTGTCATTCCAAAAAGTTCTTTAAAAGTTTTAGTAAAATAAGCCGACGAATTAAATCCACACAAATGCGTTAATTCTTTAACTGAATATTTTTGAGTTAATAACATTTCAGATGCATATTTTAATCGGATGGTTCGAATAAAATTGCTTGGGTTTTGTCCTGTAATCGAACTAATTTTTCTATAAAATTGCGATCGACCAATACCTAATAATTTGATAATATCTTCCAGACTAAAATCGGGATCTGAAATGTTATCCATTACAATCTTAGTAGTTTTATCTAAAAAGGCTTCATCAATCGAGTTGGTGGTAATTTCGCTCGAAGGCAAAATCGTTCCTATAGAAGCAAATCGTTCTTTTGCTCTTTTTCGGGCTTCCAGAAGATTCTTGATTCGGGCTTTTAAAACATTAATATTAAAGGGTTTTGACAAATATTCATCTGCTCCGGTGTCATAACCTTCAATTCGATCCTCTTCTAGACTTCTTGCCGTTAATAAAATAATAGGAATATGACTGGTTTCAATATCATTTTTAGCCTGGCGACACATTTCGAAACCATCCATTTCTGGCATCATTACATCGCTAATAACAATATCTGGATAAAACTTCTTAATCATTTTTAAACCTAAAAGTCCATTAGCTGCTTCTTTTACCTGAAATTGATGACTCAACTCACTTTTTAAATGATTCCGTAACTCTTTATTATCTTCTACAATAAGCACTACAGGACGATTTTTATTTGTCGGAATTGCTTCATTATCCACTTCATCATTAGAAATCGAAATTTCATATTCGGCGGAAGTAATCGAAATTTTATCTATTTCATAATTTCCAGATTCATTTAAATGTGCTGCTTGGTTTTTCTCTACAGCTAAATCAGCAGGCAATCTTACTATAAAAGTAGAACCAACCTCATATTCACTTTCGACCAAAATCTCTCCCTGATGCAATTCGACCAGACTTTTAATAAAATTCAGTCCAATTCCAGTTCCCGATTTAGAACTGTCAGCGTGAAAAAAGCGCTGAAAAACTTCATTCAACTGCTCTTTCTTCAATCCTATTCCCGTATCAGCTACTTTAATTTCGACTTCACGTTCTATTTCTTTTTTAGAAAAAAACCATAAAAATGTTCTACTCTTCTCTGCTTTGATTTCCGAAATGGACAAACGAACCTTCCCTCCACTATCTGTAAATTTAAGCGCATTAGAAAGCAGATTGGTCAATATTTTTTCGATTTTGTCTGGATCAAACATACCATACAATTCTTTCTTTGGTGCATCAAAAACAAAGTCGATTCCTTTGGCTTTAGCCAAATCTTCAAAAAGCAAAAAGATGTCTTTACTAAACTTCACAATATTCATTTGTGAAATTTCTAAAGGTTTTTTACCCAAATCCATTTTTCTCAAGTCTAATAACTGATTGACAAGATGTAAAAGTCGTCGGCTGCTTCTTTGAATAATCAATGCCGATTTTTTAACTTCTTCAGGATCATTAAAAGATGATAAAATTTTATCTACCGGATTCAAAATCAAAGTTAAAGGCGTTCTAAATTCGTGAGACACATTAATAAAGAAATTAAGCTTCATTTGATCCAACTCCTGCTCTTTCTCTTCCCTCACTTTTTTAGTGTAGAAATAAATACCATAGGAGAGAGCTGATACAAATGCTAAAAAATACAAGGTATATGCCCACCAGGTTTTCCAAGGCGGAGATTGAACATGAATTAAAATAATCGATTTTTTTGCCTGATCCCATTGTCCATCAACTGATGCGATAACTTCAAAAGTATAAGATCCTGGTTCTAAATTCGAATAATTAGCTACTCTGCTAATATCGGCATTGATAAAGTTTTCATCTAATCCGTCCATTCTGTAAGCATACTTTACTCGTTCCGGATTTTGATAATGCAAGGCTACAAAACCAAATGAAATATAGCCTTCATTATACTTCAAATTAATTTCTTTAGTTGCAGAAATCGATTCATTCAACAAAATTCTTCCGTTAATGGTATCTCCAGCATCAATCTTCTTATTAAATAATCGAATTTCTGAAATAACAGGAGAAACACTATTGGATTTAAGCGAAATATCCTTTGGATTAAAAATATTAAATCCATTGATTCCGCCTACTATAATTCGCCCATCATGCGTTTTAGCAATTGATTTACTCTGAAACTCTGTTCCTTGTAAACCATCGTGTAAATTGAAGTTTTTAAAAGTCTGCGTTTTAGGATTTAACAAAGACAATCCACTTTTGGTACTAATCCATAAATTATGATTGTTGTCTTCCTGAATTCCCACCACCAAATTATTTGGCAATCCATTCAATGAAGAATAGGATTTTTTTAATTTCAAATTAGAATCCAGTTCATACAATCCAATATCAGATCCAATCCATAAATTTCCTTGATAATCTTCAATGATGTAATTGATTCGGTTTCCCTGAATGTTTTTAATTTTAATTTCTGAGAAATTAATTTTTTCAGGAATAGTTCCCTTAACTGTATTTAATGAAGTAACACACAAACCCTGCGAAGTACCTACAAACAAGCGGTTTTTAGAATCAATAAAAAGCGAAAAGACAAAATTACTAATCAAACTGTGAGCATCGCCCGGAATGTTCTTGTACTGATAAAACTTTTCGGTAGCAGGATCAAACAAATTCAAACCAGCGGTAGAAGTTCCTAACCACAATCTATTATTTGAATCTTTCTCGGCGCACCAAACCGTATTTTGTCCAATAGAAAAAGGATTGTTTCGATTGTATTGGTAAGATTTTGAAGTTCCGGTGTTTGTATTAAATTTATTCAAACCTCCATCCCAGGTACAAACCCACAAAACATCATTATTTCCTTCTAAGAGATAAACAATTTTATCTGAACTTAAAAAATTAGCATCCCCTGACTTCGATCTGTAATGCTTAAAAGTGGCTGTTTTTTCATCAAAAAGATTCAATCCTCCACCATCAGTTCCTATCCAGATTCTTTTTTTACTATCCTCTAAAACCGATTGAGCAATTTTAGCACTCAAACCCGTTCTACTTCCTGGTTGGTAAAAATAATGCCCAAAAGAAGCTTTGGCTACAGCCAATTTACTCACACCTGCATTATAAGATGCAATCCAAAAAACACCGTTGCTATCTTCTAAAACTTTAGACGGTTGATTGTTTGATAACGAAAATGGATCGCTCGGATTTTGTTTTAAGTGTTGAACTAATCCTTTCTTTTTATCCAATAAATAAATTCCGTCACCGTCTGTAGAAACCCAAATAGTTCCTTTTTTGTCCTGATACAAATCAAAAATTGGAATGCTTTTATTTACAACTGAGATCTTTTTAAATGTATTTTGACGTTTATTATATAAAAATAAATGCGATAAATCGTTACCAATCCAAAAATCGCCATCCGTATCAATCAGAAACTGTTTTGGCAAATGATTCAAATATTGATTGTTTTCAAAATCGATAGAAAATCGAGAAAAATTATTGGTATTATCATTGTAACGATGCAAATTGCTTGACTTTGTTCCTAGCCAAATATTTCCTTGTGCATCTTTTAAAACACTTGTAACATCATTATTATCTAATGATTTATTGTCTGTAGGATTGTGTGTGTATTGAACTGATTTGAGCTTTGAATAATTAGAATTATTGTTATGATCCAAAGACAATTTGATGGCTCCATTTTTAGAAGCTACCCACAATGAATTTGTTTTTTTATCGAATAATAGTCCGTTGATTACTTCTCTAAAATTTCCATCAGCTGACTTGGTTTGGTATAAATTTATCTTATAAAATTTTTCTGTGTTTTTATCAAAGACATTCAAGCCATTATCCGTTCCTACCCATAAATTGCCTTTACTATCTTCGGTAATAGCATTGATTCTATTGTTACT
>Ga0247814_10000801_pt1 | contig 21702 bp, 17 predicted proteins | sample UWRJL179409R1_FD_179947 | JGI IMG/M metagenome (GOLD analysis project Ga0247814, IMG submission 179947) | Plant litter microbial communities from Arlington Agricultural Research Station in Wisconsin, United States - UWRJ-L179-409R-1 | ecosystem: Environmental > Terrestrial > Plant litter >... | reverse complement strand
TGGAAGAAGGGAGATCTGGTAGATTTGGAGTTGCCGATGGAAGTGGAGAAGGTTTTGGCTCATGAAAAGGTGAAAGACGATGTGGGTAAGTTTGCATTCCAACGTGGTCCTATTGTTTACTGCCTGGAGGGGCCCGACAATAAAGATGGTCTCGTTCAAAACATTATGGTGGAGAAAGATGCCAAGGCAAATGTTGTTTTTAGTAAAGGGAAACTGAACGACGTTGAAGAGATACAAGTGATGGGGACCAGTACCAGAAGAATTATCAATTCTGATGAACTTGAAAAAGTTAGTCAATCTGTAACTGCGATACCATATTATGCCTGGGCGAATAGAGGACCCAGTGACATGACCGTTTGGATACCTTACGAAGCATCTGCCGCCAGGCCTCAACCTGCACCAACCATTGCCTCAAAAAGTAAAGTCACTTCCTCATTGAAGAATCCACAATTGCTGGAATCCATCCGCGATCAGTATGAACCTGCAGATTCTAAAGATACCAATTACCCATACTTGCACTGGTGGCCTAAAAAGAACACCTTGGAGTTTGTAAGTTATGAGTTTGATACCGAACAAAAGGTCTCCGAATCCAGTGTATATTGGTACGACGATAGTCCCTGGGGTGGGTGCAGCATACCTTCAAATTACAAAGTTTTGTACCTGAAGGATGGTGACTGGACCCCTGTAGAAGTTCTGAGTGATACTGGTATTAAAAAAGACAATTATAATACGGTTAAGTTTAAGCCTATAGTCACTGGTGCGATCAAACTTGAGGTACAATTGCCAGTCGAGCATGCTTCAGGAATTCACGAGTGGAAGGTTAAGTAAATATTTTTCAGCAAAATGCCGAAATCCTGAACGGAAGTGACACCTTTTAAATACTTAGGGCCTCAAAACCATATAATTTACGGAAATCAGGATGAAGGTTGATTCACTTCTTATTTGTGCAGACTTTTGTTGCCTATGAACGACACTATTTACCTGGATAACGCAGCAACTACTTCACTAGACCCTCAAGTGCTCAATGCAATGTTGCCTTACCTGCAGCAACATTATGGGAATCCTTCCTCCACCTATTCTATTGGCAGGAGTTCCCGCTCAGCGATTGAGACGGCCAGAGGTAGTGTCGCCAAAATTCTAGGTGTAAAGCCGTCTACGCTTTTTTTTACAAGTGGGGGAACAGAGAGTAACAATACAGCGATCGCCGCTGCGGTGAATCATCTGGGCTGTGTGCATATCATTACCTCCCCAATCGAACACCATGCTGTGCTCCATACTGTTGCGCATTATGCACATGTTAAGCAAATTACGTATTCGTTTGTTAAACTGACCACAGATGGAATGGTGGATTATGATGACTTGGAAGCACAGTTAGCTGAACAATCAGCGCAAGGCAGAAAGTGCCTTGTTTCGCTTATGCATGCCAATAATGAAATAGGAAGTCTACTTGATATCTCTGTAGTTGGGAAAATATCCCGTAAATATGATGCATTGTTTCATTCTGACTGCGTTCAAACCATTGGTCACTATCCCATAGACTTGATTGAAACAGGTGCGCATTTTGTTTCTGCTGCCGGACATAAGTTTCACGGTCCAAAAGGCACTGGATTACTGTACGTTAGGCAGGATATCAAAGCGTACCCGTTAATTTTTGGCGGCGGCCAGGAACGCAACGTACGTGCGGGTACTGAAAATGTATACGGAATTGTCGGGTTTGCTAAAGCACTGGAACTGGCAACAGCAGGATTTGAAGCCGATATGAATCACATCAAAGCGTTGAATAGCTTTATGAGGGAGCAGCTGTCTATTGCCATCCCGGGCGTAAAGTTTAACAATCCTGAACATTCTCTATATACAGTGCTAAGCGTTTGTTTTCCAGAAAGCAGACAGAATGATATGCTGGTTACCTTGTTTGATTTTAAAGGTGTTTGTGTTTCCGGAGGAAGTGCTTGTAGCAGTGGTGACGATGCCGGATCTCACGTGATGAAAGCATTGGGGAAAGATAAAGCTTGTGCCACCATTCGTTTTTCGTTCTCCAAACACAATACTAAGGTAGAACTGTTGAAAGCTGTCGAGATTGCCAGAGAGATTTTCGCCAAAGAAGCAGTAACAGCAGTTAGCTAGTCGAAGGCTGCTTTGAACTACCACACATCGCTATAATGGGTAGGAGGTATCGCTTTTGGTTTCCGAAAGCACAAAGAAACTTTGTACGGTAGTAATGTTCGGCAAATTGGCCAGCTTGTTCCGATAGAAGTCGTGATAGCTGTCCATGTCGGCAGTTGCGATTCGAAGTAAGAAATCGAAATTCCCTGTCATCTGAAAACACTCCATCACTTCAGGGAACTTGGCTACTTCTGTTTCAAATTGCAGTAGTGTACTCGCGGCATGGTCGTTCAACAGTACCTGACTAAATGCAATCAAACCTCTGTTAATTTTTTTACGATCCAGGATCGCGACAGTACGTAATATGTAGCCGTTTTCTGTTAGTCTCCTGATACGTTCGTAGATCGTAGCTATTGATTTAAAAAGTTTTATCGAGATTTCCTTATTAGTTAATAAGGCATTCTTCTGCAAAAGTTTTAAAATTTCTACATCGGTTGGATCAAGTTGGCTCATAATAGTACGGTTGCTGCTGAAAATGATAGCTGTTAAGTTTTGTAAATATATTATTAATTTTATAGTGATAGACGGTAATTCCATAAGAATTATGGTTATACCGAGTTTAGTTGCTCTCTGTAATGGGTATTGTGCTTATTTTGAATAAATCCTTCAATTGAACCGATGAAAGTTTCGCTGAGGATTACAGGCGAATTATAAAAAACACAACCTTTCCGAAACTCCTATCCAAAAAAATAACAGTTTAGGTGGTTAATTGCGGCGAGGAGCTATAGAAATGAATAGCAATTTCATTATTTACCATAAAAATCATGGATTTCTGTAAGATACATTGACATGTTTGTTCAATTTGATGAGCTTTACTAAAATTAATAAGCGCTTCAAGTCTCTTACTAAACAAACCAAACCTAACCATGAAAAAAATCTTTCTGGCATTGCTGCTCTTCGTTGCCGTAAAATCAGCGAACAGCCAAATCCTTAAACCTGTAACCTGGAGTTACGCTTCCAAAAAAATCAGTGCTACTGAAGCGATGGTTTATGTCAAAGCAACTATTGACGCGGGGTGGCATATTTATTCTCAGAACATCAAAGAAGGAGGACCTGTTAAAACTACGTTTACTTTTCAGAAATCGCCTGCTTATAGCCTAGTCGGCAAAACTACAGAACCAAAGCCGATCACCAAGTTTGAAGAAACCTTCAGCATGGATGTGAGTTATTTTGACAAAACAGCTTTGTTTGCACAAAAAGTGCGACTAACTGGTAAAACGGCAGTTGTTAAAGGAACCCTGGAGTTCATGACTTGTGATGACAAGCAGTGTCTGCCACCAGAGCAAGTAAGTTTCAGCATTAATATCAATTAGCGCTCCATGATTTTTAAGAAAATTAATCCCTTTATACTTTTTCTGGGAATCATTCTATGTTGTCAGCTGACTTCTTTCGCCCAGACTACCGACTCGCTTGGGCTGGATGATATGGAATTTACTGAAATCGTTGCGGATACTACTGGCGCTGATAGTTTAAGTCAGACAGTGCCTACTATTGTAACGGATTCAGTTGTTAAAGATTCGGTAAGCAAAACTGAAGCAAAAGCAGCCGCCCCGAAGGCAGAAGTACAAAAAACCCTTTGGGAAACGTTCATCGCAGGATTGATCGGTGGTTTTCTTGCCTTCTTTATGCCCTGTATTTTCCCGATGGTGCCCTTGACCATCAGTTATTTTACCAAAAGGGCTGGAAGTAAAAACAAAGGAATTGGTCAGGCCATGATTTATGGGCTTTCCATTATTGTGATCTATGTTGCCTTCGGCTTATTGATTACTGTGCTCTTTGGATCTGCCGGATTGAATGCGTTCAGTTCCAGTGGGTTGTTTAATTTCTTTTTCTTTTTGGTCTTAGTGGTTTTTGCCATCTCGTTTTTTGGCGCTTTCGAAATCACCTTGCCAAGTGCATTTGTCAATAAGATTGATCAGAAAGCAGATACCAGTAAAGGTTTAGGCGGCATATTTTTTATGGCGGCCTCTTTGGCGCTGGTTTCATTTTCTTGTACAGGACCTATTATTGGAACCCTGCTTGTAGAAGCCAGTTCAAAAGGAACATTACTGGGTCCCGCGATAGGTATGTTTGGTTTCGCTTTGGCGTTAGCACTGCCATTTACCATCTCCGCTATTTTCCCTGGATTTTTAAGTGCGATGCCAAAATCCGGTGGTTGGTTGAATAGCGTTAAAGTTTGCCTGGGCTTTTTGGAACTGGCATTTGCGCTGAAGTTTTTATCAGCCGCCGACCTGGTATGGCACTGGGAGTGGTTTGACAGAGAAATCTTCCTGGTGCTTTGGATCGTGATCTTTGTGCTAATGGGCTTTTATCTTTTGGGTAAACTGAAATTTTCGCATGATAGTGATTTGCCCTTCGTTTCAGTTCCAAGGCTATTTCTGGCACTTTTCTCCTTTGCTTTTGCGGTATATATGGTTCCCGGATTATGGGGAGCCCCGGTTAGCGTGTTGAGCGGACTTGCTCCGCCGATGAACACCCAGGATTTCATTTTAACGCCCGGTGGATCGGGAGCGACAGTAACAGATACCGATTTCCCTTCGAAAGTTAAATATGACGATGTGTTTAAGAAGCCGGTAGGCTTTACGCCATTTTTTGATTTAGAAGAAGGACTGGCTTATGCCAAGAAAGTAAACAAACCGGTAATGATCGATTTCACGGGCTGGGCATGTGTGAACTGTCGCAGGATGGAAGACGATGTCTGGGTGAAGCCTGCGGTAGGAAAACTGATCAAAGAATATGTGTTGATCCAGTTATATGTGGATGAACGCGGAATCAAAATGCCTGAAGATAAAATCCATTATTCCAAAATACTAAGACATCAGACGGATGACCTGGGCTGGTGGAACGGCGATTTCCAGGCGACGTATTACAACACGAATTCACAACCTTTTTATGTGCTGGCAGGTCATGACCTGAAGCCATTGGTTACTCCGCAAGGAGCAGTATTTGACCCTGTAGAATATGCAAATTATTTGCAGAGTGGGTTAGATGCCTTTAATAAATAGAAATTTTGTTTGACTGGGTGGATGCCCTAAAATAAATTTAGAGTTAGTAATAATGAGAAGACCGGGCTTGTTCCCGGTTTTTTTATGATTATAAAGCCAGTCACAAGCCATATTTTCTTCGTCTTTCTTTGCTGTGGGTCTGAGGTTTCCAGGGCATCTCCAGGGCCTTTCTAGGGCGTCGGTAGGGCATCTCTAGGGCGATTGGCCCTAGAGATGCCCTAAAGAGGGTTACGGGAGGTGGTAGCAATACGCTGGAGAGCTAAACCTAGGTCCCAACTTTACCCAAGCTTTCAAGTGCCTTATCCTATATCTTTTTGCTACATTGTAGTCTAAACGTGTTCTCTATGAATTTTTTTAAACGATTATTCTCTATCAGACGCAGGCCGTCTGAATTTTCAAATGGAAATGTATATTTTCCCTTTTGGTTTTCTCAAGAATCGACATCTGATTCAGGTTCGGATAGCTACAATTCAACTGATTATTCTGCGGACGACCAAAATTCCTTTAACGGTTTTGGCGGAGGTGATTTTGGTGGGGGAGGAGCCTCTGATAGCTGGGGCGATTCAGGTGGAGGTGATTCATCAGGCGATGGTGGGGGTGGCGACGGCGGTGGCGGCGGCGACTAAAAAATAGTGCTTCGTACGGTTGATAGATTAGTTTAGGCTATTTTAAAACAATCGGGGCAGCAACACATAAAAAGTAGAGCCTTCTCCCTCTATGCTTTCAACGCCCAAAGTTCCCTCGTGATCCTTAACGATTTCTTTACTGATATAGAGTCCCATTCCCAATCCGCCCACCATGTGGTTTTTGTCATCAACCCTATAGAATCGATCAAAGATCTTTTCCTGTTGACCAGCATCCATCCCGATCCCTTTGTCTTCCACCGAGATTCTGATTTGATCAGCCACTGAAATTACCCTGATCTTGATCTCTTTGTTTAATGGGGAATATTTTACAGCATTGTTGATCAAGTTCATAAGTACTTGTTCTAAGCGCTCTGCGTTGCCCATGACACGAACATTAGCTTCTGAAGAATAGCTGATGAGGTAATCTGGGAACATGTGGGATGCATTCTCTGTGCAAATAGCTACCAAGTCATTGATGTTAACTTCAGCGCGACTAAAATCGAGCTTTCCAGCTTGAATTTTACTTACATCTAATAAATCGTTGATTAAGGTATGTAGCTTGTTGAGCGATAATTCAGCTTTAGAGATTAAGTTTTTTACAAGCTCTGGGAGGTCTCCGCCTTTATAATGCGACATCAATTGCAGGTAGGCTTTCAAACTCGTCAAAGGTGTTTTCAGCTCGTGACTCGCAATTCCTATAAACTCATCTTTCTGAGCAATTATTTTACGTTGGCTATTAATGTCAGCTTCGGTTTGTTGCGCTTCTTTTTGTTTTGTTAAATCTGTGCAGATAATGCTTAGCGCAGTGCCATCTTCAAGAGCTAAATTTGTTAAAGACAACAAGACCGGTACCTGCATGCCGTCCGTACGCAATAAAAGGTCCTCCATCTTATGGTCCTTAAGTGTGCCACTGGCCGTAATTAGATGAAGCCTTTCTAAAGTATAACCTTTGATAAACTGATCAAACGGTTTTCCAATGATCTTATCCAATGGAGATTTGGTCATCTCAGAAAAGCAAGGGTTGCAATAAAGAATAATACCGTTCTTATTCAACGTTATGGCACCTTCCTGCATTTTTTCGATGAGAATCCTAAAGGTATGATCCGAGCTTTTTAAGGTGTATAGTTGGTGTCCATCAATACCCTGAACAACAAAGGCATCCACCATACCTGTCCTGATTGCATGTATGGTATCGTTTGCCTCTTCCAATTGCTGCCGAAGTTCTTTGAGCTCTTCGGCTTGTTTGTCAAGATTAAGTTTGCTCATTTTTAGATGGTATAATCAGTAATGTCAAGGCCCCTTAATACCTTTGATGTATCAGACATATCCCCAACAAGTCTCCTAAGTGGACCAGGTTGTCTTTTGATCAAAGTTGGTAAGGCGATAATTTGTTCCTGCTTAGCGAGTTCTGGATTTTGGTAAACATCTACCACCTCAAGTTCATAGCGGTCAGAAAGATACTGGTCGCAAATACTCTTAATATTATTGATGGCGCGAACGGAGTTCGGTGATCCTCCCGTGATGAACAAGGTTAGCTGATATTCAGCGCCGCTACTCACTTACGGGTTGATTTAATGGAATGATGTTTAGTCCAACCAGTACTTTCTCTTCATTGCTTAAATCTCCAATAATCTTGCGGATTGGAACAGGAACTTTCCGAACTAAAGTAGGTACGGCAAATATTTGGTCGCCCTCTGCCAGTTGGGGCTGAAGCAGCAAGTCGATCACTTCAATTTTATATTTGCCTTTAAGGTGCTCTTCGCAGTACTTATTTAAGTTGTTGATGGCACTTACGGATTTTGGGGTTTTTCCTGCAACATACAATCTCAATTCCCAGGTTTGCTCTTCTGTAACCATTATCTTATTCCTTTGTTACCTTTACGTTTATCAATCATCTCCAAGCGGGTCTGTTCGTGTATTGTGGTTCTGAGTTCCTCTTCCAGATATACCTTGTTTAATTCTTCTTCAACAGATTCGAACTCCGTCTGCAAGCCTGCAATCTTCGCTTCCAATAACTTTCGTTTTCTGGAAACTTCCCGATCTTTTCTGCTCAGTGCTTGCCCATGCAATGCTTTGCCGGTTTGCTTATCGAGGATATGACTTTCTCTGGCTGAACCGGTGAGTACTCCATGAGGTCCCAGATAGACGTCGACCAAGTCAAGCCCCTCATTCGTAATGATGAATTCACGAACCTGATTGGAGTGACCTTTACCTCTTGACTTCATCACATATAATCCCCGGTTCCGTTCGCCATTGAATTCGATGTCACGGATAAGCACCCACGCATCTACTAACGATGAAATGCCCTCGTCAGTTTGCTCGTTTAGCGTATTATTTAAGGCCAAAGCCGTAAACATGACCGTGATCTGTTCATTTTGGAGGTAATCAACCAACCTGATCAGCATGCCCTTTACCTCACTAACAGAACCTACAGTGATTAAATTTGTGATCGGGTCAAGGATAACTACATCAGGTTTAAACTTCCTAATCTTCTTGTGTATGGCTACGAGGTGCATCTCCAAGCCGTGAAGTGTTGGCCTGGAAGAATGAAATTCGAGCAATCCCGCTTCCACATGTGTATTTAGGTCCATACCAATAGACTGCATGTTTCTTCGTATTTGCATCGGAGATTCTTCGAAAGCGAAGTAGATACATCTTTTTCCAGCTAGACAGGTAGCGTTTGCGAAGGATGCTGCAATACTCGTTTTACCTGTTCCGGCTGTTCCTGAAACCAATACACTACTCCCTTGGTAGAATCCGCCGCCACCAAGCATGATGTCCAGGCTTTCTATTCCAGAGGAAATGGATTCAGTGGAAACCGGAGCGTTTAATAAAAGAGAAGTCACAGGGAGGACAGAAATTCCTTCTTCATCGATTAAAAAAGGATACTCATTGGTTCCATGCATGGAACCTCTATACTTTACTATCCTTAGTAAGCGGGTGGATATTTGATTGGCGATTCTATTTTCCAATAAAATAACACAATCTGAAACATATTCTTCCAGACCTTGTCTTGTCAACGAGGCTTCACCACGTTCTCCCGTGATAATGGCCGTCACCCCTTTTTCTTTAAGCCATTGAAATAACCGGCGCAATTCAGCGCGCAAAACACTTTGGTTATCCAAACCTGAAAACAGATTCTCAATAGTGTCTAATACCACGCGCTTTGCACCGATGCTATCGATCGCATAGCCCAGGCGGATGAATAATCCATCAAGGTCGTACTCACCAGTTTCCTCGATTTCACTACGTTCGATACGCACATGGTCTACCCGCAACATTTTGTCCGCCACCAGTTGATCGAGGTCGAAACCAAGGGAAGCAACATTAGTAGACAGCTCCTCTGCTTTTTCTTCAAAAGCCATAAATACACCCGGTTCATTGAACTCCAATGCGCCACGAATAATATATTCGATTGACATTAACGTTTTACCACAGCCTGCACTTCCGCAGATCAGAGTAGGCCTACCCAAAGGCAAGCCGCCGCCGGTAATCTCGTCTAGTCCGTTAATTCCTGTAGGTGATTTCTTTAATTCTTGTGCGCCTGGCACCTGTTGATCGTAAGGTTTGTTTATCATAGAAAAATTGTCCCCGGTAGAGGAAAGTACTAATGTAAATAAAATGTATAATAACTTCACAGAAAGCTTAATCTTTCTGTAGCGATACAGGAAGCCGCATATTGCCTCCCTTGTAGCAATTATTGGCATGGAAAACAACAAGCAGGAAGCCAGAAACTCATTGATGGAATGGGTAAGACTTCAACATCAGCATCAAAAGATAAGGCGTTCTGGGGCACCTTATTTTAGCCATGTATTAGCAGTGGCTGAAATGGCCGACCAGGCCAGCCCGCTTGCCTTCGAAATAGGGCTTTGCCATGATCTGCTGGAAGATACGCCTATTACTTCTGAGCAACTACAGCATACATTGTTGGCGTACGGCTATGATCTTTTTGAAAGTGAACATGTTGTTTCCTGTGTACTGGAGCTTACTGATCAGTTTACCAAAACAAAGTTTCCATCATTGAATAAAAAAAGGCGCAAAAAGAAGGAGACAGCGCGCTTGCTAACCATACACCCCGATGCCCAAAGTGTAAAGTATTGTGATTTGATATACAATACACTATGGATGAAAAAATATGATGAAAAGGGTTTTGAAAAATACCTAATCAGAAAAAGCAAGTTCGTGGAAGCGCTGGATGGAGGCGATCCGGAACTGAGAACGAAAGCGCTTTCGTTAATGCATAAAGAGTTGGAATTGCTAAAATGAAACGTAAGTTAGATAAAGTGAAACCGGTATCTTTGCAAGCTATTTTATGAATTCATGCAGCGACTACCTTTTATCTTCCTAGCCAATGCCCAGAAATAAAGCACTTGAGGTGGAGCTGTCTTTTCGCGAACGGTTCTCCGCTTTAGCAAACCTTCACGCACTCTTCCATTTGGTATGGGCAAGCAGTCCGTCTAAAACTATTTTAAGTTTTTCCCTGAGACTGCTAAGGTCGGCAATGCCCATAGCACTGTTGTATGTTGGTAAATTGATTATCGATCAAGTGGTATCCTTACATGGAAACCCAGGCAATCAGCAGTACTTATGGGAACTGGTAGGTGTTGAGTTTTTGCTTGCGATCGTTACAGATGCGCTAAATCGCTCAATTACCTTGATAGATAGCTTATTGGGGGATCTGTTCTCGAACCATACTTCCATACGAATCATGGAACACGCGGCGACTCTGGATTTAGAGCAATTTGAAGATTCTGTATTTTACGATAAGTTAGAACGCGCGCGGCAGCAAACCGTTGGTAGAAGCGCGTTGCTTACCCAGGTAATGACTCAGATTCAAGATTTAGTCTCTATGCTTTTCCTGCTTGCTGGTCTCATTGCGTTCAACCCCTGGCTCATTCTGCTATTGGTGGTAGCCATTCTTCCATCTTTTCTAGGGGAATCGCATTTCAACGGACAAAACTATGCGATGACCAGAAGCCAGACACCAGAACGCCGAGAACTGGATTATGTCAGGTTTTTAGGAGCCAGCGATGAGACCGCTAAGGAAGTAAAAATCTTCGGATTATCGGAGTACATCGTTTCCCGGTTCAAGTCAATTTCCCATAAATTCTACACCGACAATAGTAAATTGGCAATCAGGCGCTCCATCTGGGGCGTGCTGTTCTCGATCATTGGAACTATCGGTTATTACGGAGCTTATGCACTGATTGTTCACCAAACGCTCATCGGCATATTGACGATTGGTACGCTGACTTTCCTCGCTGGATCCTTCCGACAGTTGAGCACATTGATGGAGGTCATGCTCAATCGATTTACGACTGTTTCTCAGGGCGCTGTTTATCTGAATGACTTCCTGGAGTTCTTTGAAATCAAACCTAAGATCACACCGGACGATCGGCCCTTACCTTTTCCTAAGCAGATTTCGCAAGGCTTTGTATTTGAAAACGTAGGCTTCAAATACCACAATTCAGAACGTTGGGCAAATAGACATTTAAGCTTTACCCTTCACCCCGGGGAAAAGCTAGCTCTGGTTGGAGAAAATGGGGCAGACAAAACGACATTGGTAAAACTGCTTGCCAGGTTGTATGATCCAACAGAAGGCCGAATTCTATTGGACGGTGTTGATTTGAAACGTTACGCCCTGGATGAACTTCGCTTTAACATAGGGATTATATTTCAAGATTACATTCGCTATCAGATGACATTGTCTCAAAATATCGCAATTGGTAATATCAATGAAATCGACAATGTGGATTTGATTCACAAGGCGGCTAGGGAAAGTTTAGCGGATTCAGTGGCCAACAAATTGCCTGGCCATTATGAGCAATGGCTGGGTAGAAAGTTCAACAATGGTGTAGAGTTGTCAGGTGGCGAATGGCAGAAAGTCGCTCTTGCCCGGGCTTACATGAAAGACGCACAGCTGTTGATATTAGATGAGCCGACCTCCGCGCTGGATGCCAGGGCTGAATTTGAAGTTTTTCAACGTTTTGCTGAACTCACGAAGGGCAAATCAGCTGTATTAATTTCTCATCGTTTTTCTACCGCCCGACTGGCTGATCGTATACTGGTGCTGCAAAATGGAGAACTTCTTGAATTGGGTAGTCATGAGGAACTTCTTACGAAAAGGGGTCGCTATGCTGAGCTTTTTGAATTGCAGGCAAGGGGATACCAATAAAATTTCCAGCAACTCGCGGGCTATTTCAGGGTTTTTACTAAATTGTGGGTCGTTTAAATACCCATTAATATACGCATCAATGAAATATCTTAAATTGCCGGTTCTCTTCTTCTTACTTATTTTTTCGAATGCTGGTTATGCACAGGAACTTGTACTTCCAGGTGATCACCCTGATCCATCTGTGGTTAAGATCGGCAAAGACTATTGGGCAGCCGCCACTACTTCTAACTGGATGCCTGCCTTCCCAGTTTACCATTCGAAAGATCTGAAAACCTGGACAAAAAAGAGTGTAGCGTTTAAAGTGATGCCGCAATGGGCTGATTTCTATATGTGGGCACCGGAAATTACCTACGATAATGGCAAGGTATATATGTATTACACTGCGCATAAAAAAGGAGGTAATCTCTGTATAGGCGTAGCCGTAGCTGATAAGCCAGACGGATTGTACACTGATCTGGGCCCGTTGATGTGCGAGCCTGCAGGTTCAATCGATGCATTTCCTATGCGCGACAGTGATGGGAAGCTGTACATGATCTGGAAGGAAGACGGCAATAGCATCCAGAAACCAACACCAATCTGGGCAATGGAAATGAAGGAAGATCGCAGCGCTCTGATTGGCGAGAAAAAGGAGCTTTTTAGAGGTGATCAGCCATGGGAAAATGGCCTTGTTGAGGGTGTCTCTATGATCAAGAATGGTGATTATTTTTATGCGATATATGCTGCTGCCGGATGCTGTGGAATCAAATGTAACTATGGAACGGGTATCGCGAGAAGCAAAAGCTTGCTAGGCCCCTGGGAGAAGTATGAAAAGAACCCTGTGTTGGTAAGCACGGCTGACTGGTCTTGTCCGGGTCACGGGACGGCAGTTCAAAAAGACGGAAAAAATTATTTCTTATACCACGGCTATAGCGGTGCAGAAAGTATTTATGCAGGGCGACAAGGTTTGTTGATTGAATTCGATTTCACCCCTGATGGTTGGATCAATTTCAAACAAACCACCAAAAAAACGAGCGTAAAACGTATCGTGAAATCAGATGACTTTTCCTCCAAGAGCCTAAGCTTAGATTGGCAATGGAGTGTATTTAAGGATTTCAAAAGAAACCTGGCTGCTAAATCACTTGAAATCTCGGCTTTGCCTGATGCTTCGGGAGCCTATGTAGGTCAGCCGGTCTACTACGCCGATTATGTGGCTGAAACTACGATAGCACATACTACAGCTGAAGCAGGAATTGCCATTATAGGAGATGATAAGCACATCATTTTCGCATCAGTATCTAAGGATCAAATCCTTTTAAAACAAGTGAGAAATGGAGAAACTAAGGTGCTGAAGTCGATTTCCCTCCCTGCAAGTTTGGCCAATAAACAAATGCCGGTTAAGTTTAAGTTACAAGCTCAGCAGAACCACAACTTTACTTTTTACTATGCGCTGGGCAATGCCCCGTACACGATAATTAATACCGAACCGATAGATGGCAGTTTCCTGCCACCATGGGATAGGGCACTTCGCGTAGGGGTAACCGTCAAAGGTACAACAGATCAATCTGCAAGATTCAGCAGTTTTAGTCTAAAGTAAGCTATTAGACTGGTCGGATTATTAGGGGATTAAGTGCTCTTGTTTTAACTTATCGAATAGGCTGAAAAACGATGCTCTTGTTTCCTGATACACAGTGAAGCCGAGTTTGCGACTTTTAGACATATCGGTCATGACTTCCAGTGGGCGACTAAGGTCTAAGTCCGTGTGCCATGGGGATGCTAGTCGGTCAAGGTTTGTTTCCTTAAGTTGATGTTCGACAGCAATCTTTTTCCATAGTTCATTGTCTGATTGCATCTGTGTCTCCAGTGGCTGTATGGTGCCATTAAAATCTACGGCTGGGATGTCGAAGTAAGCAGCAAGCTGTTTCCACAACCAGCTCCACCGAAACAAATCACCATTTGCGACGTTAAAAGCTTGGTTATATGCTTGTTCATGTGTCGATGCCCAAATCATTTGTGCTGCCAGAACTCTCGCATCAGTTACGTCTGAAAGTCCATTCCACTGCGCTTCAGAGCCTGGGAATTGGAAAGGTTTACCGGTTTGCTTACATATCGATGCAAAGACTGCCAGTGTGGTTCCCATGTTCATTAAGTTTCCGACAGCCATACCGATGACCGTATGTGGACGATGAATGCTCCAGTTGAAGCCATCCCTTGACGCGGCAGCATAGACCTCATCTTCCTGAGCATAATAGAAGTTTTCGATATCCAATCTTGGATGTTCCTCTCTAACTGGTGTTTCCGGTAAAGTGCCTGATTTCGCATAGGCGTCGAATGGGCCTAGGTAATGCTTTAATCCAGTGACCAGGGCGACGTGTTTTAAGGATTGCTTTGGCGATAAGACAGCTAATAGGTTTCTCACCATCTCGCTGTTCACCCTTATATTTTCTGCTTCTGTTTCCCGGCGCATCCAACTGGTAAAAAACACATGAGTGGGTTTAATTTCAGCCAACTTGTTTGTCAAGTCGCCCTTATCCATCAAGTCAGCAGCTACCGGTATTAATCCGGGAATGGTGGTATTCGGTGTACGGGATAGACCATAAGTTTTCCAACCATTTGTGATGAGCGCTTCCGCGAGGGCACTTCCTGAGATCCCAGTGGCGCCAACTACCAGTGCAATGTTTTCCATAGTCAATTTGATATCGATAGCAATTCATATCAGCTATCGTGCTGACAAAAGTAACTGCTGATCAACAAAACACACTTGACCTAGGTCAAGATTTGCAATTATTGAGCAGGGTTTCGTTTGATCTTACGCTTAATCCGACTGATTGTCTCCGGAGCAAGCCCAAGATAGGAGGCAATGAGATTTTGAGGAACCCTTTGTATCAAATCAGGATGAGAATGGGCCAAGGCAAGATACTTTTCTTCGGCGGTATGGGTAGAAGCACTCATTAGCCTGATATCTTTCGTTAGCAGACTGTTCTGATATAAAATACGGAAGTAGCGTTCCATTGCCGGAATCTTTTCCAAAAGTGAATTATAGTTCGCCAGGGATATCATCAAAATATCGGTATCCTCAATGGCATCAATGTTAAAGTTGGCAGGTTTTCCTGTAAAAAAACTGAGCATATCTGAAGCCCACCAACCTTCCCAGGCAAATAAGTTGATGTGTTCATTACCCTTGTCGTCCAGGTTATAGGTTTTAAGTAAGCCTTTAACTACAAATGCCAGGTGCTTACAGTGCTCTGACTGCAGAAGTAGAACTTCTTTTCTGTGAAGTTTTTTAGAAAGGAAAAAGCTTTCCATCAAAACCTTTTCCTGCTGTGTTAGCAATACCTTCCTCTCAATATGATCAAATAGTGTTTCGAACATTTCCCAAGATAATAATTTGGGTTGATAACAATAATGATCGATGAGAATACCTGTATCGCACAATTAAATATTAATAATCGTTAATTTGACGTTTATTGTTTTATTTATATATTTGTCGAGTGTAATAGATTCATCTCTTTTTATTTTATGAGCTAAATCTGTGTTTTAAAATCAGTTCATACTGGTTATACTTGGTTAGGAAAAGGATGTTTGTGGATGCGGACATCCTTTTTCATATTAAAGAAGCAGTGATTCGAAGTCCTATTCCGCGAACCTAACTCAAAAGCTGCCTGATATCTGGAAAAATTAATTCACATGACTGAGCAGGTAATCTTTTGGGGTTCTGCCGGTGATAGACTTGAATTGCTTGTGGAAACAAGAGAAATTATTGAATCCGGATTCAAAACAAATTTGTTTGATGTCCAGTTGGTTTTCTATTAGCAACTTTCTTGCATGACCAATTCTAAGTTCAGTTAAAAACTGCGAAAAGGTTTTGCCGGTTCTATTTTTGAAATACCGACAGAAGGAGTTGGGCACCAAATCAGCAACAGCGGCAATTTCCTCCAGCAGAATCTTCTTTTTGAAGTTGCTCAAGGCAAAGCTATAGATGCTATTTAGTTTTTCTTTTTCTGACGCCCTCATATTATATTTAAACCCAATGGACGACAACGCAGGAAGATTTTTGAAGTTTGCCATGGTCATCAGGCATTCTAACAAAGCGACAACTTTCTCCATGCCATTCGAATGGTAGATCTTCTCCATTTTCTCAGCAATTACCGAAGCCTCTTCACCACTGAGCAATATGCCATTCTTAGCCCGATCCAATAGTGCATTTATACCAGATGCCTCAGGAAGAAATAGAAATTTTTCTCCAATAAAATTGTCCATAAAATGGATCACAGTGGAGTAGGGGGCGCTAGAATCTTCCACTGAGTGGTATTTGGTATCATATTTCCAGTAATGTGGGAGATCTTTGCCGACCAGGACAATGTCCCCCGGTCCGAAAGACTTGATATGATCACCAATAAATTGTGTTCCATACCCTTTATGAAAACAAATGAGTTCTATTTCTTTATGAAAATGCCAGGTGTTATTGATATTTGGTATGGTATCCTTTCGTATGCTGAAAGAGTGGTCAGCTTGATTGGGTATTGTTAAATGTTTTGGCTTCATAAGGAACAGGTAAAACTTACAAAATGTACTGCTTGTTATTTATTGTAACTGATATTCAGTAGAGTAAAGGAATGAGCTGCCAGATTTATCTTGAGCTTTTTACCATTAAGTCTGGCTTTGCTTTCCGTGGGTGAGATCACCGAAGGGGAGTCAAAACTGTTTTTCTCGTTCAGCTTTCCTTGAACCGTAGTCATCTTGACTTGCTTACCAAGTTTCTGCATCCCTTCAAAATTGAGGTCTTTCATTTTCACAGAACCTGCAGTATTCACTAGTTTAATGATGATGCTTTTAGTTTTTTCATCCCTAACAGCTGAAGCGTAAACGCTGTCCGTACCCGCAATTACTTTTCCATGGGTTAATGCAGACAGTACTTGTGTGCCTTTATTGGTAGAAAATAGCTTTTGAACGAAGTAGTTTGGGGTTCCGTAGACTTTTAAATTGTCCACCCAAATTAGATCTGGAGCCCATTGCCAGGCATCGCTATTTGCGAACAAAGGCGCATAAGAAGCCATGTTTATAACGGCTGCATTGCGCTCCAACCCAGTCATAAAAGCCGCTTCAGCCAAAGCTGCCTCCCAAACGTTCTTGTTTGATCCAACAGCGTTACCAGGAATATGCGCTGCATATTCTCCTGCAAATACTTTCGAGCCGTTGCGGTCATAGTTGTCGTAACGACTTGCATTTGTTAAAAACCATTCGGGACTTCTATAATAATGCTCATCAATGATATCTGCTTGCATGGAACGAAGCGATTTGTCTAAATATCGGAAGCCTTCACTATCGGGATCAGTCCCAGAACTAAAGATTAACTTAACTTCGGGATGTTTAGCCTTGATGGCCTTTTTGAATAGTTCGGCTCGCTCAATATACTGCGGACCCCAGTTTTCATTTCCAACGCCAAGAAACTTTAAGTTAAAGGGCTTTGAATGTCCCATTTCTGCTCTTTTCTTTCCCCAGGTTGAATTGACATCGCCGTTTGCGAATTCGATAAGATCCAATGCATCCTGAATATAAGGATCGAGTTGATCCAATGGCACCACCTCCGCAGTGTTAAACTGACAAGCCATGCCGCAGTTCAATATTGGCAGTGGCTCCGCACCGATGTCTTCAGACAACTGAAAATATTCATAGAAACCTAGTCCGAAAGTCTGAAAGTAATCAGGCGCATTTTGGTGCGGGAACTCTGTATTCCAGCGGTTCATAATCAGCTGCCTGTCTTCAATAGGACCAATCGTCTTTTTCCACTGGTACCGGTTTTCCAAATCTATACCTTCCACAATACAACCACCGGGAAACCTAATGAACCCAGGTTTCATGTCTGCCAGCATCTGTATCATGTCGGCACGCATCCCCTGTGGGCGACCTTTCCAGGTATCTTTTGGAAATAGGGAGATCATATCCAGGTTGATTTGACCGTTACCCTCAAACCAGATCGTCAACTTTGCTTTCTGCGCCGTGGCAGTTGCAGTGAATTTGACAGATGCAGTATACCAGTCTGCTCCTGTTATAGTTGGTTTCAAACTAGTAGCCGCAATAACCTTATTTGTTTCGTCGACGAGCTCTAAATGAACGATCATTCCGGCAGGAAGCTGACTGTATTTCATGGAATATTCATATTCCATGCCTTTTTTTATGCCCATGCCCCTGAAGCCTTCGTTTACAATTCCTGCCTCACCCTTCTCCGCATGGTTTACATTTACCCTTAAGAACTTTGGATTTGCCGAGTTGCTTTGTTTTCGGTTAATGACCAACAGGTCACTCATTGACATTTTCTTTCCTGCAATTCTCCATCCAGTAAGTGGCTTAGCGAACTCGAAAGATCGATTCTTAACCATCTCTGCATAGATTCCGCCATCTGCACCAAAATTAATGTCTTCAAAGAAAACCCCCCACATGGTTGGCTGAATCTGAGCTACGGCAACGTCTGTTTTGATGGTGATTTCATTGTTCGTTTGCGCAATGCTACCGAAAGAAATTAGGCTTAAAGCAAAAGCCAACATATTTTTATTGATCATTATCCTATTTTTTTAAACCCTCTGTTGTCATGATTACCCTTTTAATAGTGCCGTCTTTATTGTAATACAGTCTGTCTATACATACAGATCGCCTGTAGCTGCTTCCGCCTGAATCTCGTCCGCCATTGTGGTATATAAAATAATCCTTGCCTTTGAAATCAATAATAGACTGATGGTTCGTGTTGGAGTTGCCTGCCAACTCGTTTAAAATGCCTTTATAAATCCAAGGCCCATTGATGTTTCTACTCATAGAGTAGGCGATCTTTTCCGGAAACTCTACTGCATAAGAAAGGTAATACCAACCTTTGCGTTTGTGTATCCAGGGTGCCTCCGTGAAATTGGTTAGTCCGTTAACTACGTTGATGTCTCCTTTCAGGGTAGTCATGGATTCAGCTAACTTCGCATAATAACAAGCGCTGTTTCCCCAGAATAAATAAGCCTGACCCTCATCAATAATCACGGTGGGATCGATATCATCCCAACTGATTTTAACGGCTGTTGTCATCTCGTTTGTGATGAGCGCCTTGCCCAAAGCATCCTTAAACGGACCTAGTGGCGAGTCTGATACTGCAACTCCGATAGCCTTCCCACCTAAAGCATGCTCAACTGCTACATACCAGTAGAACTTGCCATTTCTTTCAATTACCTGAGATGCCCAGGCATCACCCTTTGCCCAGGAAAATGCTTTTGTAGAAAGGGGAGAAGGGTGTGCCTTCCACGTAATCATATCTGCGGAAGAGTAAACCAGCCACTCATTCATGGCATAAAAAGTAGCATTTGCAGCCGCCTCATCATGTCCAACATATAAGTAAACGCTGTCATTGAAGACCATTGCTGCAGGATCACCAGTGTACTTATCGGTGATCACCGGATTGCCTTTCAACGCATTGGTTTGAGCAAGGGCAACCGTTGAGCCCGAGAGTAGGACCAGAAACAGTATGCTCTTTATGTTTAATTTCATGAAGCTAATGTAATCAATAAACATTAATCGTCAACTTAACGTTTATTATTTTTCAGTTCTTTTGACTATTCCTGTAAATCAAAGCTATATTTGGCCATAAAATTAATTTTCTAGTTAAAGAACAATGTCTAAATATTCTCGGCAGTCACATGTCTTACTTGCGGTGGATTGTATCATCTTTGGTTTTGATGGCAATGACCTGAAAATTCTATTGATAAAAAGAAGTTTTGAGCCAGCCACCGATCACTGGAGTTTGATGGGTGGTTTCGTAGGTGCCACTGAAGATGTTGATGGCGCTGCCGCTCGAATCCTATTGGAGTTGACCGGGCTAAACGATGTATATCTGGAACAATTTAAGACTTACGGCCTTCCAGAGAGAGATCCAATGGAAAGGACTGTTTCTGTCGCATACTTCTCCCTAATAGACATTCATAAATACGAAGCTCAGATCAACGACAGGTATCATGCTGAGTGGTTCCTATTAAGTGAGGCACCTTCACTCATCTTCGATCACGACCAGATGGTGGAGGATGCCAAAAGTAAACTTCGTTATAAAGCGGCGCTTCATCCCATCTTATTTGAGTTGCTGCCAGAGAAGTTTACCATCCCACAATTGCAGAGTTTATACGAGCAAGTGTATAATACAGAAATCGACAACCGCAACTTTATCAGAAAGTTAAGCTCAACTGGTTTATTGATCAAATTAGCTGAAAAGGACAAGTCGGCCTCCAAAAGAGGGGCTTTCTATTTCCAGCTTGACCATATAAAGTATAAGGAGAAATTCCACTCTTTCCTGAACTTCATGCCCAACCCTGAAAACATGAGTAGCTAATTTTTTAAAAATACTTTAAAAGAAATTCTTAAATCATAAATATTAAACGTTAATTAGACGTTTAATATGATTATGACTACAACCAAATATGTAATCGGTATCGATTACGGATCTGATTCCGTAAGATCGGTGATCGTCGATGCCAGCAATGGGCAAGAAGTTTCTTCTTCCGTTCACTACTATTCGAGGTGGCAAAAAGGGCTTTACTGTGATCCTTCAGCCAATCAGTTCAGACAACATCCACTTGATTATGTCGAGGGATTAGAAATCACCATCAAGGATTGTATTGAAAAAGCGGGAGGTAAAAGTATTGCCGGCTTAATCAAAGGAATTGCGGTGGATACCACTGGCTCAACCCCTGTAGCGGTAAATGAGCAAGGTGTTCCTTTGGCATTGGTTCCCGGTTTCGAAGAAAATCCACATGCGATGTTTGTGTTATGGAAAGACCATACTGCAATTAAGGAAGCAGCTCAGATCAATGAACACGCCCTAAAATTCGATACCAATTACCTGAAGTATGTAGGTAGCATCTACTCCTCTGAATGGTTTTGGGCAAAGTTGCTTCGTACCCTCAGGGTAGATGAAGAAGTGCGGTCTGCCTGTTATTCTTGGGTTGAGCACTGTGATTGGATTCCTTTTCTGCTAACAGGTGGGGTGGATGCTAAAGAAATGAAACGTAGTCGCTGCGCCGCTGGGCACAAAGCACTATGGGCGGAAGAGTTTGATGGTTTACCACCCAATGAGTTCTTCGCTTCCCTGGATCCGCTACTTGATGGATTCAGAGCGCGCTTATTTGACGAAACGTATACTTCTGATCATGCTGCTGGTCATTTGAGTGCAGAATGGGCAGAAAGGTTAGGCCTGGATCAATCTGTAGTGGTTGGTGTTGGTGCCTTTGATGCACATATGGGTGCTGTAGGCGGACAAATTGAACCCTATCACCTGAGTAAAGTAATGGGCACCTCTACCTGCGACATCCTGGTTGCACCTACCGCAGACATCGATGGTAAACTGATCAAAGGAATATGCGGACAAGTTAATGGTTCAGTTATCCCAGGAATGGCAGGCTTAGAGGCCGGTCAGTCCGCATTCGGTGACGTCTATGCCTGGTTTAAAAGCATTCTTGCCTGGCCAATAAAGAATCTGTTAGCAGACTCATCTATAGTTGATCCCTCTAAACTGGCTGCACTGGAGGAAGAAATGCTGGAAAAAATCATTCCACTGTTAAGCGAACAGGCTGCTTTATTGCCAAATGGCGAAGAAGATGAAATGGCGATCGACTGGTTGAATGGTCGTAGGACTCCTGATGCCAATCAGGGATTAAAAGGAGCGATCTTCCAACTGGATCTGGGTACTGATGCACCTAAAATGTTTAAAGCATTGGCCGAAGCAACCTGTTGGAGC
>Ga0247814_10000799_pt1 | contig 21842 bp, 26 predicted proteins | sample UWRJL179409R1_FD_179947 | JGI IMG/M metagenome (GOLD analysis project Ga0247814, IMG submission 179947) | Plant litter microbial communities from Arlington Agricultural Research Station in Wisconsin, United States - UWRJ-L179-409R-1 | ecosystem: Environmental > Terrestrial > Plant litter >... | reverse complement strand
AAGTGTAATAACTTTGCCCAAAATAGTTTATAAAAATGCAAGCAAAAGATTTACTGCAGTTAGCAGACCAATTTGGAAGTCCATTATATGTTTATGATGCCGAAAAAATCCAATCACAGTACAACAGATTAACTAAAGCTTTCTCTAAGGTAGAAAACTTGAGAGTTAATTACGCCATGAAGGCATTGTCAAACGTTGCGATTCTTCAGTTATTAAAGAACATGGGGTCTGGCTTAGATACTGTATCTATTCAGGAAGTTTTATTAGGACTTCATGCTGGCTATGATCCTGACAAAATTTTCTTTACACCAAACGGAGTTTCTCTTGAAGAAATCGAAGAGGTTGCCGCAATGGGTGTACAAATCAATATTGACAACTTATCTATTCTGGAGCAATTCGGAACAAAATATCCACAAATTCCGGTATGTATCCGTATCAATCCGCACGTAATGGCGGGAGGAAATGCAAATATTTCTGTAGGACATATCGATAGTAAATTCGGAATCTCGGTACATCAAATACCACATATATTGCGAATTGTAGAGAATACAAAAATGAGCATCGTGGGAATCCACATGCACACAGGATCTGATATCCTTGATATCGAAGTATTCTTGTATGCTGCCGAAATCTTGTTTGATACGGCAAAACACTTCAAAGATCTTGAATTTTTAGATTTCGGAAGCGGATTTAAAGTTCCTTACAAAAAAGACGATATCGAAACAGATATTGAAGAATTAGGTAAAAAATTATCAAAAAGATTCAATGCTTTCTGTACAGAATATGGTAGAGATTTAACGTTGATTTTCGAACCAGGAAAATTCCTTGTGAGCGAAGCAGGTTTCTTCTTAGCGAAAGTAAACGTAGTAAAACAAACAACTTCGACAGTTTTTGCCGGAATCGATAGTGGTTTCAACCACTTAATTCGTCCTATGTTTTACGGTTCACAACATTATATCGAAAACATCTCAAACCCTAAAGGAAAAGAGCGTTTTTACTCGGTTGTAGGATACATTTGCGAAACAGATACTTTTGCCAACAACCGCAGAATTTCAGAAATTACCGAAGGTGATATCTTAGCGTTCAGAAATGCCGGAGCGTATTGTTTCTCTATGGCATCGAACTACAATTCAAGATACAAACCAGCCGAAGTTTTATGGAAAGACGGTAAAGGAATCTTAATTCGTCAACACGAAACATTCGAAGATTTGCTTAAAAATCAAATTCCGTTGCCACAAGAAGTTGCTGCAACAGTTTAAAAATAAAAAAAAAGAGAATATCTATTGAATCCCGTTTCTTAATTGAGGTGGGATTTTTTTATTGCAGATTTTAGATTTCTGATTTTAGATTGGTAAACATTTGTCAGGCTGAGCGAAGTCGAAGCTCATACAAAGTTGAATTACCAATAATAGAACGCGGATGACGCGGATTTACTTTGCAAAAACACGGATTAAAACGGATTTTTTATGACAATATTCTAGACTCAATTTTGTCAGGCTGAGCGAAGTCGAAGCTTCAGCGCAATCTTTTCATTTCTGAAATGACAAGATTGCGGATAATTGGGACTTTAAATCTGAAATTTTATTTTTTGGGCATCTCCCTTCGGGCCGGGCTTTCGGCTATATCTTTTGTGCCGTTTCACTTCACAAAAGGATACCGCCTCTATCCCTGATGCAAAATTGGTTTAATAAGAATTCACCCAAAGTAACCACAGACTTCCTCATAAAACAACAAAATTATGGATACTGAGACTTGAAATATAAATTTTACAAAAGTACAAGTTTTCAACTTTGTGCATTTTTTATGAACGAAAACGTCGCTCGTGAACATAATCCTGTCAAATAATAAAATTAAACAACTTGCAGTTATAGGCTAGACGCATGAGTGTGCGAAACTTTTAAAAATGGGCTGAAAGCCCTAAAAAGCAATAGCGTAGTGCAACGCACTATGAATTAAATTAAAAGTGGGAATTGCCCTGAAAGGGCAAAAGAAAGTTAGAATAAAGATTTAAAGAAAAAGAGTTTTCTTTTTAGAGAATATCATGCAAAATATGGTAAACGTGCTTTTTGAAATTATGCTTTCGCCCTTACAGGGCTTAAAATTATAATCGTTTTTCCCTCATAGTGCTTCGCACCATGCTATTGCTAAGGCTCTTTCAGAGCAACAAGGTTTGAGCACTTATAGCGAGACGCTCGCGGTAGCATGCTAATATTTTTTTCTCAACAAAAAATCCAAACTCAAATAAAAAAACTATTTTAGCTCGACAAACCTAACCCCAAAAACCAATGAAAATTACGATTCCCCTATCGCTATTATTCCTTTTACTTACTACCAATATATTCAGCCAAACTATTGCTGATTTAAACCTAAAACCAAAAGAAATCCCAAAAGGTTATACCTTAAATGATGGTAATATTTGTATTACACCTCAGGCCTGCACTTTCTATAATGATATCGAAACTTACAGCAATCTTGTTGGAACCTTAAAGAGTAAATCGATTCAAAGTTTTAAAAATAAAACAGATCGCGGATCTATCATGTATTTTGAATTCGAACACACTTTCAAAGGCGATAGATTTTTGCAAGGATTACTTTGGGGAAAAGAAGGTCAGCCAACTGACGAACGTCCGGAAGAGTATCTTGCAAAAGGAAAATTTCTCGTAATCTGGAGTTTTCGTCCGGACAGCGCTTTAAAGGAAAAATCTGAAACTAAAATAGAAGGGATTTTAAAGTAAGTAAATATGACACAGCAAATGGAACAAGAAAAAATTGCTACAAAACCAAATCTTAGAAAAAGAATATTTGCAGGATTAATTGACTATTCTTTAATGTTTGGAATGTCTGTGGTTATGTTTATCTATTTTGGAGAAGAAACTTCAACGGGATACAAACTAGAGGGATTTCCGGCATTAACAACGTCACTAATTTGGTGTTTTTATATGATTGGATTTGAATTAAAATTTGGAGGTACTCTTGGTAATCTTGTGTTTGATTTACAAGTCGTTTCTATACGGGATAATAGTACTTCAAGTTTGACTTTTGGACAATCCTTTAAAAGACATTTGGTAGATTTATTAGACATTTGGTTTTTTGGATTGCTGGGAATATTATTAATAAAAAACACAAAATACAATCAAAGACTGGGAGATTTGTGGGCAAAAACAATTGTAATCGATTCAACAGATCATCAGCAATTTTATAAACGATTCATTTAAACTTCGCAACAACAATTATAAACAAAAAACGTTTTTTAAATCCATCCTAATTACAGCTTCATTTTTAATTCGTAATTTCGCCAAAGCAAAATAAATTTCAAATGAAACCACAAATAAGAATTCTAATTTATTCGATCCTATTTTTTCTTTATCTTTCTACAACTTCACCTTTACTTTCGCTAGGAGAATTATTAAAAACAGATCCCTACATTACTTTAGGCTGTGGTTTTGCCGTTTTAAATCTTGTTTACGCTTTCTTAGCTCTCAAATGGACGCCTTTATTAAATATAATTTGTTCTATCGCAATTGCAGCAGCATCGTTATTTTTAGCCGTGCAATTTGCCAATTTACATTTGTTGGCAAAATATGATCCGTATTTGGTTAAAACAGCAATATTTACAAATGCTGTTTTATCAATACTCTTTTGGGAAATGGTGTATCAGGTAAAAAGCAGGAAATCATAAAATACATTCTCTGTAATAAATGTTATCCTTTTACTTTTTTAATTGCTGCAAAAAACAGCAAGAAACTAACTGTATGTCAAGACTAAAAACGGCTTCAAAATTTAAAACTTCCAATAGAATTCTTTACATCTTTGGAATTCTTTTTTTTTGCTCTTTAAGTCTTCTTTCATTTTCTAAATTCAATGTCAAATACCCGAATACATTTCCGAATTTAATTCCCGGAATTTGCTTTATCTTTTTTGCACTATTCGTTTTTTACTATATTATTTCTTTACCCGGAATTTATGTGTACGCTGACAAAATAGAATTGCATCGCTATTTTGGTTTATCAAAACGAACCTTGTTTTTGAGCGAAATAGAAAACTGGATCGCCATAGAAAAAGAAAGTAAATATGGTAATTATGAAGAACTATATCTCACTTTAAACAATAAAGAAATAGTAAAATTAAGCAGTTATGATTATGCTAACTTCTATGAAGTACAATCGGAAATAACTAGAAATAAACCCAAAAACAATGTCTTAAAAGAGCAATTAAACAAAAAAGAAAATTTAAAATACGCTATTGCTTTTTTCCTCATAGGCTGTCTTTTTATTTATATTGCTTGCCAGTTTTACAAAGACACTAGTCTTACTACAAACGATGTATATGTAATAAAAGAAAGATTAGCAGACGATATAAAACTAGAACGGAGTAAAAAATCTACGTCTCTGGTTTTTAGACTTGAAAACCTTAGTGATTTCAAATTCAAGATTGGAAACCTGGCACTAAAAGAAACGTATTATGAAGATTTAATGAGCGATTTTAAAAAAGGCGATCTCATTTATCTTACGATCGAAAAAGAGCAATATCAAAAGAAAATAAGTAAAAAGATTCCAATGTCAGTTTTAGACGAATACTTTTATTATGAAAAAATTGATGTCGTCGAAGTCGAAAATAAAACTTTTAAATATTTATCCTTATCTGACTATAATAAGACTCAGCGACAAAATGATTATTGGGGAATTGGATTTTTTGGGATTTTTGGAATTGCGCTCACAATTGCCGGAATTTATATTTATCTAAAAACCACCAAAAATTTAGGAGCCGATAAAAAACCAGAAAACCGAAAAGCATAAAATCCGGATTGTCTGAATTTCAATCTCCAAGAGTTGCTATTTATACCAACCGGACATTTTTCCTAATGAATATAATACCTCTCTCCTAGCCTTGACGAGGTCTGGTTTTCGAAAGAAATTTAAATCTTACATTATGACTTGTAAGAATTATTTTTTGATATTTTTACAGGAGCATTCTACTTTTTGTTCGCAACCTGATAAACCATAATTATAGAAATGAAATCACTACGAAAACTATTTTTGAATTTCTTTATCACCCTTTTTACTGCACTTATTTTCGTTTCCTGTCAGTCAAGATCCGAGAACAAAGAACAAATTGAAATTATAGACAAAACTATCCCCTCTAAAAAATCTGCTGCAATTGATAATTCAAAAAATCTGAAAGAAAAAGTTTTGCTTGACTACATTATTTCGGCCTCTAGCATACAACCAAACTCAAAAAACGGCACGCCTTTCGACAAACTTGACTACGACAAAATTATAGCATATGACTTTGAAGGAAGCGAGGAACCCTACCCGAGTGTAATTGATAAACATGGAAAATTTGTTCCTGTTGTATTAGCACAAAAAGCGCTTTCGCAAATTCAGGCAGACAAAATACTTTTGGCTCTCACGCAAAAATCGACATATGGCGAAGGAACAGCTGCTTGCTTTAATCCTCATTTTGCACTTGTTTTTTACAAAAACAATAAAATGATCAACCAAATAAACATTTGCCTTGATTGCAATTATTTAATAGCAGACATTGATATTCCAGCAGAAACACATTTTAAAATAAACAAAAGAACTCCAGACGAATATGCCTTAACAGGATTTACAAAATCAGGAAAAACAGCAATAATAAATTTGTGCAAAAAATTAGGGTTTTATTATAAAAACCAATAGAAATAAACAAAAAATAAGATCTACTTAAAAGCAAGATACTAACTTCATAAGCGAAAAGTAAACAGAAGGTTTATTTAAGAATCGATCAATAAAAACATAGCAATTGCATGGGAAAATTTAATCTAAAAAAATTACCAAAAAATTTTCGGTATTTATTTTCGTTAAAAGAGATTAAAGAAATTGAAAATTTTGCAGGATTGAAATTCAAAAATATAACTAACGGAAGCTTAACAAACTCGAAAAAAATTAATAAGGATGCATACATCCAAGGTAATTTTCGGAGCTTCTCAATTCACAGTATTAAAACAGAATTAAATTGGGAGTTTAGTTTACATCAGGATGGCTTTAGAGAAGAATTACTGCCCGCTAAATATGAAGAAGAACTAAAAACATTATTATCAAAGAAAATAAAAGATTATTTACATCAGATATACTATTCAAAAGAAACTGATTGCTATAAAAATCCTAAACTTTGGGCATTTATTATGATAATAGAAAATGAACTGGAAGTTTCCTGGAAAGAAACACGATAGTGCGTATTCGCAATTCATACCCTCAAAATGACCTGCTCTAGCAGCCGTTATAGAAGTATTACTAGTGTCGTTTTAGCTCTAAAAAAAATATAAAATGAAACCCCTTTTTAAATCCATTTTAATAAAACAATTAATGCTGTCGCTTTTAGTACTGTTTTTATTTTCATGCAAAAAGAATGAAGAAAAATCAGATTCAAAAATTTCAAACGAAAAAGCAACAGACACTCTAAAAACCGAAGAAGAAAACGAGGGTTTTGAAAAACAGGATACTTTAAAAATTAATTATCTCGAGCATAAAAACTTATTGGATATTCTTACTATTTTACCAGATAGCTCAATGGGAAGTTGGGAATGGAATAAAATGGAAAGGGTTGAATTTGTAAAAAAAATACAAAAAAACAACTATACAATGCCTCCCAGATCGCGTTTTTCTACAATATCACTTATACAACCCAACACGCTTAGCATTCAAGTCGTAGATGGGCATTGGGTCTTATCGATTTATAAAGTAAGACCTAATAATTATATTGTGATTACTGATGATGTGGTTGGTGACGGAAATCAGTTTATGGCATTTGAATATCTCAATGGAGAATTAAAATACATCCCGTTCAAAAATATCTTCGATCACTTTTTGACGACATTAATAATTGATCCTAATGACGAAAAATGTGTAGAATTTTTTGAAGACAATTACATTGGTTTTGAATATGATTTCATTGGAACAAAAAAAATACATATTACAAATTCATTGCTCGAAGAATCGAAAAGCTGTTTTAAAGGAAATACTTTGGATTATGAATTTAATCCGGCAATTAAAAAATTCGAATTAGTAAATACCGAATACGTAAAACCATGAAAAAATATCTATTTGCTCTGATGCTTTGCTTTCAGTTTTCGTTTTCTCAAAATACAGATCACTTGAATACTGTTTTAAAACAGCTTAAAATTAAAAAAAGCGAAGTACATCAGGAACTTTTTACTCAAAAAGTTTTACCGTATGACAAGGGTAAGAGTATTTTGGTTATTCCTAAATATGATATTAACGAACAAGATAATGAAGGTCATGATTATTTTGTGTTGGATGCCTATATAGTTATAATCGATAATGCAACAGGTAAAATAATCTGCAAATTTATTGAACCCAATGCATGGACATCTGATGCATTAATGTTAAGCAGTATTTCGATTGATACCGGATTATATCACCTTAATAACACTACAAGAGCCTTTGGAGTTAGGGTATCTTATAATGGCAGCAGCAGGCCTAATCCTTTTAGTGAAACGCACTTATCATTGTACATTATAGACAAAAATTCTTTGAAACTGGTGCTCAACAATTATTCTGTTTCGCGATCTGGCGGAGAATGGGATACCAATTGTGCAGGAGAATTTGAGGATCGTAATTCGACTTTTGATATAGACAAAACGCAAACCAATAATTACAACAATATCATAGTGAAGACCACAACTGTAAAAAGCATCAGCACTCCTACAAATGATGATTGTGTCTCTAAGGAAACGACTAAAAAATCGACATCAAAATTAATTTTTAATGGAAAAGAATATAAATAAATATGACGTTCTCGAAAAATTCTATTATTTTGAAAATGAATATTGTGAACCTCAATTAATCGATGTTGATAAACCTGAAATAAAGGCTTTGACTGATGATTATTGTGCTGCACTTTGGAGTGAATATATATCAGAAAGTAAAAGACATTTGATGCTTATCAATCATCCTGAAGAATTGAAAATAAAAAATGAGATTAAAAAGGAATATAACTGGCAAAACGACTGGAATGAATCTAATATTGACGCATTCGACAAAAATGTAAAAAATCTTATTGATTGGAAAGAAGAAGATTCAGTTATCTTTTTTTGGAACAAAACTTCGGGAATAGAATCTAAATGGGCTTTGATTTGCAAATACTGGATTTCGTTTTTATATGAAGATGAAGCCAATATTATTATCAATCCTAAAAGCAGGAAAGCCATTATTTTAAGCACAAACGGAAACTTGTCTCTTGCTGATCGTTTATAAATGAACCTTTTATGGATATTAAAAGCTTGATACCAAAAGATAAATTTGATCTTGAAACTGTTGAAAAACTAAAACAGCATTCTTTTGAAGATATCGAACCTATTATTCCGGATTTATTAGAATGGCTGCAAGATATGAACTGGCCCGTTAGTCAACCCATTGCTTCATTTTTACTTCCGTTCTCTGAAAAAATTGCTCCTGAAATAGTAAAAATATTAAAAGCCAAAGACGAAATGTGGAAGTATTGGATTCTTGTAGTTTTTGGAAAAAACATCAAAAATAAATGGGTCGTTCAGGAGATTACTCGAATTGCCGAAAATCCAACGCAGGATGAAATAGATCATGAACTTAATGTGATTGCAAACGAAATAAATCACTAATTAATTTGGAAACTATATCGAATTGAATCCTTTTTTTTTAAGGTTCCATTTGATGAGACATGAATTATAAATTCATAAATTTACTATTAGATGTAATGATTATCAATCTCTTAAAGTAAATACTATGAAAACTAAAAAAATATGGGCCAACTTAGGCGTAGAAGATTTGGCAAGAACTACCAAATTTTATAGCGAATTAGGCTTTCAGCCTAATGGTACTAATGATATGCTGACAAGTTTTACGTTTGGACAGGACAATTTTATCATTCATTTTTTTACAAAAGAAAGATTTAAATGGGCGGTTAATGATGAAGCGTCTGACTTAAAACTTGGAAATGAAATCATATTCTCTCTCTCGGCCGAAAGTGTAGATGAAGTACATCAATGGTTACTAGCAGTTAAAAATGCAGGAGGAAGAGTTTTTGCAGAGCCACAAAGTTTTGAAAAAGGATATTTCTTTGGGTTTGCTGATCCTGATGGTCACAAATTTAATGTTTTGTATTGGCCGGAATAAAAAAATATATTCCTTAATGTTAGACGCACTGCTGTGCGTCTCTACAGCTTACTTTCTATGAAAGACTAAATTTCTAATCTAACATTCTCTAAAAATTTATTGTAAAAAAATGCGTAGATATCATCTTGACTTTGCGCTTTTTTTATTTTAATTTAATTTTTTTTGTTCTAAAGCACTCTACGTTGTAAACTTCTAAATGAATAAATTATTCTTTATTTTTTGAAAGATTAATTTATTCCTCATCATTTAATTTGAGATACGAAAACCATTTGTCTTCCATAGACTTTTCTATATCAATATCGTGATAATTTGCGAATAATAAAATCTGTCCCAGAATGTCAGCCACTTCATTCGACATATTTTGCTTTAATTCTTCTGGTGTTAGATTTCTTTTCCTTCCTCTAAGCGTATAGGAAAGATAATTCTGTGTCAATTCTCCAACTTCTTCATGTAATTTTAAAATATACCAATCTGCATCTCTTTTAATATCACAGTTTTTTTCATACTGATCAGATACCATTACCACTTTTTTTGTTATTGTTTTTAAATCCATTAGATTTTATTTGTTTTAAATTATTTAATGACTGCCCGTTGATCTCTTTTTATTGCTCTCAAAAACGAAATAACAAAGTTATCAAAGATAAGAATTCGATCTATTTTTTGTAAAAATTTTTTTACATTATCTAATTATTTTTTTATACTTTAATTTTTTGACATTAATTCAATTTTAAAGACATTCTATTAGATAATATTTTTCTTACTTTTTAACATTGTGTATTGATTATTTTTATTAATTTTCTTACTTATTAATTTAATTAAAAATAATTATGAAAATAGCAGTTATTTATCCCGAAGTAATGGAGATTGCAAGATATAAAACCAAAAGAAAAGAATTCCCTCCATTTGGAGCACTCTATATTGCCGCAGCATTAGAAGAACATGGATATATCGTCGAAATTATAAAACTTACCACAGATAATTTAATTTACGATTTCTCTGATTATGATGCATTAGCTTTTAGTATATCATCTTCTGCAACTTTTAATATGTTTGTTGAATGTAGGTTTAAGAGTAAAATAAAGGATAAAACCTTAATAATGGTTGGGGGAATACACGCAAATCTATTTCCTGAACAGACTTTAATAGATCTAAAACCTCATGTTGTAGGAATTGGAGAAGGTGAAATCACAATTATCGAAATACTTAAAGAAATTCACACAAAGAATTTTAATAAAATTGAAGGTGTTTGTTTTATTAAAGATGGTAAACCATTTAGAACCTTACCACGAAAATTAAATAAGAATATTGATGGTTTTCCTTTGCCTGCCCGACATTTGATCCCACAGGATGATTTTATTATGAATAATAGAATGTCTAATACGGATTTACTAATGACTCATATCATGCCTGGAAGAGGATGTCCCTTTCCTTGTAGGTTTTGTGCATCTTCACAAACTCAAGTTCAATATAGAAGTGGAAAAAATATAAGACAAGAGTTAGTCCATTTAATAGAAAATTACAAAATTGAAGGCTTTTCTGTAGTTGGAAATGATTTTATTTTGAATAAAGGAAATGTTCAAGACATATGTGATTCTATACAGGATTTAAATCTTTCATGGTCGACATTATCCAGAGTTGATAGAGTTGACTCAGATATCTTACTAAGAATGAAAAATTCAGGATGTTATGAATTAGACCTAGGAGTAGAAACTGGAAGTCAAAAGATTTTAGATGCTATGAAGAAAAAAATTAATATTTCACAAATAAAGGAATCTCTTAAGCTGACTTTTGAAACTGGTATAAAAAATAAAATATTCCTAATTCATGGCTTTCCGGGTGAAAATCATGAAACAACAATGGAAACAATAAATTTATTAGAAAAGGTTGGGCATTTAATTGATAGAATATCCCTATTCCGCTTTGTTCCTCTTCCTGGTACATATGTATATAATAACCCTAAAGAATATAATTTGAGAGGCACACTAAATAGTCCAAATTGGGATGGTGACTGGGGCAAATTTCATATACACCATAATCATTATCATTGGTGGGGTAACGACAACGACTTTAAAGAAACTAGTGATTCATACGAAATTTTAAGCAAGTATATTGAAAGTAAATGGCCTCCAAAATATGAAATTTAAGCCTTAACATTATATAAAAATTCATGTATAAAATAGATTTAAAAAAAGTTCAACTCTATAACAATAATAAGCATTGTTTAATAAAAACGGAAACATCTATCTTTAAAGTCATAAATAACTTAATTGGATTGCATTCCGCGCGATTAATTACTCCATTTTCAACCTTAAATACAAGACTAGATAATTTTACACCAGAAGAACTAATTTCTGAAACTTTTACAAAAAATAGCTTAATTAAATTACGTTGTATGCGAACTACATTACATACCGTAAATCTTGATATGGCACCAATAGTTCATCAATCAACAAAAAAAATAAGAAATACCCTTTGTTTAGGAATTTTAAAAAAATTGAATGTAGACAATTCACTAATTGCAAAAACTGAAGAATTAATTAAGAACCTTTTAGAAGAAAGTGAACTAAATTCTAAAGAAATAGAAATTTATCTTACTATTAAAAAAAACATACACATTAATGTTACGAGAGCTATTATTAAAAAACTTTGGGAAGATGGGATCATTTGTTATCTAAATAAAAGTACATACTGGGGAGCTGAAAAACGCGTCTATGCCTTAACGGAAAAAAGATATCCAACACTTTTTTTAGAAGGTATTTCAGAAACTGAATCTCTCAGAAAACTAATACATATATACATAAAACAATATGGCCCAGTAACTGAACAAGATATTGTATGGTGGACTGGATTATCTGTCTCATTAATTAGAAAATCTTTAGAGTTCCTAAAAAAAGAACTTTGCGTAATTCATATAAATGAAGTAAAATCTGCTTTTTTTTTATTGCATGACGATTTAGATTCCTTGGAAAAAACTAAAAATCAAGATGATTTTAATAATATTAAGTTACTTGCTTATGAGGATCCATTTCTGAAAGGCTATTTTGAAAGTCGATCAAGATATGTTTTGGAAAACAATTATTCAAAATTATTTAATCCGATTGGAGAAGCAAGATCAAGTATTATTAAAAACGGAATGGTTGTGGGTTTATGGAAATGGAACAAAAAATTAAATACTGTCGAAACAGAATTATTTGAAAAATTTTCAAAAACTGATACTGAAATATTAAATAACGAAATTTTTAAAACTATTAAATGTTTATCAAAGAATGAAAAACATTAAAATGATTTCAATTGATCTGGATGGAACATTACTGAAAAGTGATAAAACAATCTGTGAAAAAAGTTTAAACTCTATATACTCGCTTAAGGAAAAAGGTATAATTGTCGTTTTTAACACAGGCAGGCCATTTAAACTTATTCCCAAAGAGTTGTTGTCTAGAAATGATTACTTTATTTTATCAAATGGAACTTATTGTATTAACGACAACCAAAAAATGTTCGATAATCAAATTGCATACTTTGATTCTAAAAACATTATTAATTATTTTAGTAATAAATACGAAGATATCTTTTTTTCAATAGAATCTGGAGATAATATTTATTCTTGCCATAAGGATCATTCTAAATGTAAATTATATTATGCTGAAAAGATTAAAAAAGAGCATTTAGTAGAAAAAGATATTAGAAAGTTTTTAATTATAAATGAAAAAGATAATTATATAGATATAAAAGATTTAGAAAAAAACATTCCAAAAGACACTAAAATTTTGATAACAGAAAAAGGAAAATATATACAAATAATGCCTTTTTTTTCATCAAAATTAACTGGCATTGAATTTTTGTGTGAAAAACATGGTATAGATTTAGATAACGTTTTGGCATTTGGAGATGATTTTAATGATTTTGAGGCTATTAAAGAAGTGGGGATTGGTGTTGCAATGGCAAATGCAGATATTGAAATAAAAAAAATTGCCGATTATATAGCCCTATCCAATGATAACAATGGAATACACCACTTCATACAAAAACATTTTCTCTAATATCAAGAATTTACAACTACTTATTAAGACACTTTTGTAAACACCAAATCGTGATCAAAGATAAATAAGCATTGTTATTATCTCTGTAAAAACTAGTTGCAAAAAATAAAACTCAAAATAAAACTCAAAATAAATTCGCGAGATATTTTTGTGATAACGAAGAGATATTTACTCGGAAAAATTACTGTTCATCTTATAAAAAACCAAATTTCTAACCTAGCCCCGATAGAGCCGGTATCCTCGTATCCCGATGGCTATCGGGAGAAGAGATAAAGGTGAAAGCGGGACGACTTATTCTTGTGGAAACAGAAATTTCTGCTCCTGAAATTTAAAATTTACATTATCTGAATTCATCCAAAAACTGATATATTTACAGCTTCAAAATCAATTGGTCTTTAGGATGAAAAAAATTACTTTACTGTTTTCTATATTATTTTTAGCACTTTCGTCATGCGGTGTAAAAACCACTCAATCGTTGCTAAGCGACGGAAATTATGATGCTGCAATAGACCGCGCCGTAGAGGCATTGAGAACCAAAAAAGATTCGAAAGGGAAACAAGATTATGTTTTTTTGCTCGAAGAGGCTTTTGCAAAAGCAAAGGACAGGGATTTACGCAATCTTGATTTGATGATAAAAGAAGCTACTCCGGCCAATGCAGAACGAGTTTACAACACTTATTTGCAATTGAATAATCGTCAGGAAAAAATTAGGCCTTTACTGCCGTTGCCATTATTAAAGCAGGGAAAAAATGCCTCGTTTGTATTTGATAATTATTCGGATCAGATTGTGAGCAGTAAAATTGCGCTTTCGAAGTATTTATATGAAAATGCTTCGGCACTTTTAAAATCAAAAAACAAACTGGATTTTAGAAAAGCATATGATGATTTTTTCTATTTGGAAAGTCTGAGTCCAAATTATAAAAACACCAGAAAATTGATGGAGGATGCACAGTTTAAAGGAACTGATTTTGTGGATGTTTATGCAAAGAATGAAACCAATATGGTGATTCCGAAGGTGCTTCAGGATGATTTACTGGATTTTAAAACCTACGGATTAAATGATAAATGGACGGTTTACCACAACCTGAGACAAAAAAACGTTACGTACGATTATAGTCTTGTGATCAATTTTAGACAAATTAATATTTCGCCGGAACAAATTAAGGAGAAAGAATTTATTAAAGAAAGACAGGTAAAAGATGGTGTAAAAACACTATTGGACAGCAGAGGAAGACCTGTAAAAGATAGTTTGGGCAAGGAAATAAAAGTCGATAACTACAGAATGCTTCGTGCGAATGTGTATGAATTCAGACAATTTAAATCCTGTCAGGTAACGGCTCAAATAGATTATGTTGATGTGAAAACAAATCAGTTACTACAATCATTTCCGATAACAAGCGAATTTATTTTTGAGAATATTTATTCTACTTATAAAGGAGACAGAAGCGCTTGCGAGGAGAATTATATGTCGTATTTTAATAAACGCGCAGTGCCTTTCCCTAATAATGAACAAATGGTTTTTGATACGGGAGAAGATTTAAAAGCGAGACTTAAAAATATAATTGTCAGTAATAAAATTAGGGGATAAAATCATATTCTGCGGTATTCCAACATGGATTTTAGAATATTTTCGGCATGCTAAAAAATAAAAAAAAGAACCTTAGTTATGAAAAAAATAAAACTGATTGTTGTAACCCTCCTGGTCTTTTCTTTGAGTAGCTGTTTTTCGGAATCAAAACCAAAACAAGTCCTTCCTTCACCAGAAGTTGTGGATGAATTTTATGATGCTGTTTTTGCAAATAATACTCAAAAAGCACTTAAAATGATTGGTACAAAATTCCCTGCCAATTATAAACCCAAAAATAAAATTGCGCCTCTGCAGGCTGCTATCTGGCAAAATAATCTCGCGGTGGTTAAGGCTCTTGTAGAAGGCGGAGCGGTAATTAACAAGCCTAAAAGCGACGAATCGTATGTTGAAACTGCGGCTGATAAAGGAACTTTGGAAATCTTGAAATACCTAATAGAAAAAGGAGGAAATACAAGCAACTCTGATGCTTTTAACACTGCTGGTTTTGGTAATTTTTACGACTGTGCAAAACTGCTTTTATTAAAAGGTGCCAATCAGGAAAAAGGAGATATTCGAGGGAAATTTCATGTATTTGAAGAAGCTGTAAGAAGGTCTGATTATGAGGTTTTGAATGCTTTAAAATTCAATAAAGGCGATATAGATTATCATAATTACGACGGAGAAACGACATTGATAATTGCTGTAAAAAAGAATAATCCGGAGATGGTGAAATACCTTTTGAAAAAAGGTGCAGATAAAAACAAACCTGAAACTTTTGATGCCGGAGATGATATTTCGTACGGAGAAAAACCAATTCAAATTGCTGCAAAAATGAAATTTACAGAGATTGTTAAAGAGTTGAAATAAGTTTTTAAAAATCTTATGTTATTCAAAAAAAAACAAATTATGAAAATTAGAATTCTGGTAATTATTACGCTTCTTTTCATTTCGTGCAAGAAAGAAGAGAAACAACAAACAGAAGTAAAAACTGTAAAAACCGACAGTATAAAAAAGCCAGTTGAAAATACAAACAATGCCGACACCATCGTTATTTCGACAAAGCATAAAGTAAATAAAATTGTCTGTGATCTTGACGGAGATAATATCAATGAAACTGTCGAAATTGTACGAAGCACAAAAAGTGGAAAAAGCGGTTTGAGAATAATATTTGGCAACGGAAATAAAACGGATTATTTAGGGCTAGGAAATAATGTTTTGCAACAGGGTTTTGATGAAATTGACTGGGCAGGAATATTCGAAAAAGCACCTAAAAATGAGGTCTACTGGAACAATGTAAATGACGATGGCGAAATAATGGCCGATGAAGAAATCAAAGAAGAAGATAAGATAAAACTCCTGAATGACGGAATATTTATTCATGCCGAAGAAAGCTGCGGCGGTGGCGTGATTTATCTGAAAGACGGTAAATACGAATGGATTCAGCAGGAATAAATCATTTTTTTAAACACTTTTCTATGAAGAATATTGCCTTTTTATGCCTGTTAGCTATTACTTTTTCGAACTGCAGGTTAGATAAAAAAGATTCCCGAGAAGAATCTCAAACCTTACCATTAACAGAGGCTAAAGATTTTTCTTTAGTTGTAAATAAAATCGATTCTACTCAATTTCCTGCTTCTATAAAATACGAAGGTTTTATAAAAAATGCCGTTCGCTGGAAAGATAAATCCGGTGATAATATTGTCATTACAACCGAAACCGGAATCTACAGAAATGAAAAACTGAAACATGAATTTGAAGATGGTAGTGATGCTGAATTATATGCCTATCACTTTACACTTTCAAATAATGTAGCAACCCAAACCTGGAGAGTCAAGGATTTTATTGCTGATTGTCCCGTGGATATTACTGCTTCTTTTGTTAAAAATACTTTTAAAATCACCGACTTAAATAAAAACGGAATTGCCGAAATATGGCTTATGTATAAAACCGTTTGCCATGGTGATGTGAGTCCGTCTAACATGAAAATAATCATGTACGAAGGGAATAATAAATATGCCATGCGCGGAGAAAACAAAGTTCAGGTTGGAAGCGATGTAAACGATAAGGCATCCTTTATTGGCGGCGAATATAAATTGGATGCCAACTTTAAAAATGGCCCAAAAGTATTCAAAGAATATGCTCAAAATTTGTGGAAAGAAAATCTCATGGAAAAATGGGATAACTAAAATATATTAGTTAGTCCCGGCACAAAAAATCTGAATCGTTACTCGCTTTTTCATTCGATTATTATAACATTTCAATACTATTAAAGACGCAACATTGCGTCTTTTTTTTGTCTATAATAATCTGTTTCAAAAAAAAACAAAAAAAAAAAAAACATCACTCAAAACCAATACATTACGTATATTTGCAACTGATTGGTTGCTAATTAAAATACATCAAAAAATGAAACGAGATATTTTTCAGGCTATTGCTGACCCAACCCGCAGGGCTATTTTAGTATTGGTGGCTACAAATGCACTGACACCCAATGCGATTGCAGAGCAATTTAATACCACAAGACAAGCCGTTTCTAAACACATCAAAATCCTTAATGAATGCGACTTGTTAGCCGAGAAAAAAATAGGCCGTGAGATATATTATCAACTCAAAATTCACAAAATGAAAGAAGTAGACAAATGGCTGGAACAGTTTAAAGCAATTTGGGAAAATCGTTTCAGTCAGCTCGATCAGGTATTAATGAATCTAAAATCTAAAGAAAATGAAATCTAATCTTTTAATGAATTTTTCCGTGAATAAAGAGACTATCACGGTAAATATAAAACGGGAGTTCAATGCATCGCTTGCCAATGTTTGGTCGGCCTGGACAGAAGCTGAAATTTTAGATCAATGGTGGGCTCCTGCCCCATTTACATCTAAAACAAAACGGATGGATTTTACAGAAGGCGGACATAGATTGTACGCCATGGTTGGGCCTGAAAATCAGGAACGATGGGGTATTCTTGATTATAGTTCGATTTCTCCAAAAACGAATTTTAAATACGCTTCTACTTTTTGTGATTCTGAAGGTAATCCGGATTCCATTTTTGGAAGTTCTTATTGGAGTGTCAATTTCTCTGAGCAAGGAGATTCCGTAATTGTTGATATTGAAATCAAACGCGATAGCTTATCTGATTTAGAAAAAATAATCGAAATGGGCTTTAAAGAAGGCTTTACAAACACTTTGGAAACTTTGGATAAAATCCTTGAAGCACAGAAGTAAACAGTGCAATAAGCCAGGTAAAATAGTAATGAATTTAAAATCTTAAGAAAATGAAATCTAACTTATTAATGAATTTTACTGTAAACAAAGAAACTAGTACGGTAAATGTAAAACGTGAGTTCAATGCATCACTTGCCAACGTTTGGTTGGCTTGGACAGAAGCTGAAATTTTAGATCAATGGTGGGCTCCTGCCCCTTGGAAATCTAAAACAAAAAGAATGGAATTTAAAGAAGGCGGGCAAAGACTTTACGCAATGGTTGGTCCTCAACGAGAAGAACATTGGGCTTTGGCTGATTTTACTTCGATAACTCCAAAGACAAATTTTAAATATCTGGATGCTTTTTGCGATAACGAAGGGAATCTAAACAATGATTTTCCGCGTTCTGAGTGGGATGTTAATTTTTCAGAACAAGGCGATACTACTTTTGTAGACATTGCTATTAAACACGAAAAACTATCCGATTTAGAGAAAATTATCGAAATGGGATTCAAAGAAGGTTTCACCATGGCTTTGGAAGGCCTGGACAAAGTTTTTGCTTCGAAAGCTTAATAGTTTTTTATATTTATGAAATCCCGTTTCGATTGAAACGGGATTTTTTTATTCAGTTTATTAAAGTTGTATTCTGATTAAAGTCAGGTAAAATCAATCATTTTAGACAATGCTAAATTTAATTTGTATTTTCGTGTAGCAGAAATATTCTATCAAACTGCGAGGCTCGCAAACTGCAAAATATTTACCCTTTGAAAAAATAATATGATCAACATACAAACGCTTTATCAAAAAGCAATAAAATTTGCCGCAAAAAAACATGCAGATATCAATCAATTAATTCCAGGAACTAACTTACCCTACGTTGTTCATTTAAGTAATGTAGATATGGAAATTTTGGTTGCTTCACAAAACACAAAAGAGTTTAATGCTGAATTTGCTGTTCAGGTGGCTTTACTTCATGATATTTTAGAAGATACAAATACCACATTTGATGAACTTTCTCAAGAATTTAGTCCCGAAATTGCTAAGGCTGTTTTAGCATTGACAAAGAATGCAGAAATTCCAAAAGAAAGCAGAATGACCGACAGCTTAAATCGTATCAAACAACTACCAAAAGAAGTTTGGGCTGTAAAACTGGCGGACAGAATAACAAATCTACAAACTCCACCTCAACTTTGGGGCATAGAAAAAATTAGTGCATATCAAAAAGAAGCGATTCAGATAGCTGATGCTTTAAAAGGAAGTAATGATTTTTTAGAAAAAAGACTTCAGGAAAAAATTGTAGATTATTTAGAATACTGCGTTACCTCTCATAACCAAAATTAGACAACCAATAATAAAAGCATTAGAAAGAAGTTGTTAATAAAAAATACGTTAAGTGTATTATGAGAAATCATACTAGACATAAAATACCACAAAATGAATAAAATTATTGCCCTTGCTTTTTTTCTTTTTACCTCAACAATTTCCTTTAGTCAAACGAGTAAATCTAAATCAATAGATACCAGTAAACCTTTTGTGTTAGGTGTTATAGACGAAATACAATCGAAAGAACTGGGCGAAAAAAGAATCCTGAACATTTATCTTCCTGAAGGTTACAAACCAGAAGATGCTACAAAATATCCTGTAATTTATTTATTAGACGGTTCGGCAGATGAAGATTTTATTCATATCGCTGGTTTGGTACAATTTAATAGTTTCGAATGGGTCAATCAGGTTCCGAAATCAATTGTGGTGGGAATTGCAACGGTTGACAGAAGGAGAGATTTCACCTTTCCAACCGCTATAGAAAAAGATCAAAAACGTTTTACAACTTCCGGACATTCCGATAAGTTTATTGCTTTTATCGAAAAAGAATTACAGCCTTTTATAGATAAAAAATACAAAACAACCGATTCCAAAACTATCATCGGACAATCGTTAGGAGGATTATTAGAAACCGAAATTTTATTAAAGAAGCCAACACTTTTTAATAAGTACGTTATTGTTAGCCCAAGTATTTGGTGGAATAATGGGTCTATACTAAATCAGGATAGCGTCATTTTTCAGAAAAATTTCAATCAAAACACTGATATTTATATCGCGGTAGGCAAAGAGGGCCTTACACCTACTGAAATTCCGCGAGTGATGGAAGTAGATGCTAACTTAATAACTGAAAAAATCCAGGCATCAAAAAGCAAAAACATAAAAGTTTATTTTGATTATTTCCCTCTCGAAAATCATGGTACTATATTGCATCCGGCAGTTTCAAATTCTTTCAAATTCTTTTATCCTCAAATTAAGGAATAAAACATACAAATTAAACATTGTGATAGACACTAATGGCATGCTATTACGAAACCTCATCTTTGATAAAATCAAATTCGTCTCAAAACATAAAAACAAATGAAACTACTTAAATTTTTATTTATTGGATTCTTTATAATTTCATGTTCTAATGAAGATAAACCAAATAATCCTGATAATAATGAACGATTAATATCTGAAATAAATGCTAATTTATTTGTACCAGATAATTTACCAGTTCAACAAGGATCAAAGTTTACGTTTGAATATGATATCAACCAAAGACTAACGAAAAAAAAGGGCGGATTCTTAGCCATTGCTGCTGCTTCTGGTTTTAGCCAGATTTTTTCAAATGAAATTTATACATCTTTAATTTACGCCAACAATAATGTTACAGTCGAAAATTTTTACACTTCGGCTGATCTTACTGTTCCAAAAGACACTAAATTATTCCATTTAAATTCTCTAAATCAAATTGAAACAAAGGAAATTCCAAATTTATTGAGTAATTATCTTTCTAAAAAACAGCTATTTAGATACAGCGAAAATAAACTTGTAGAAATCATAACAAGCTATCCCAATATGCCTTATGATGCTACAGAACCTACTGACTACATTTGGACTTTTGTAGAGAATTTTTATTACGATTCAAATGATAACCTGACAAAAACAGAATATTTTGAACAGCAAAACGGCGTAAATAAAGGCCAAAAAATTGTACGAACTTTTGAAGATTATGACAACTCGGTAAACCCTTGTAAAAGATTCCAATTATTAGATGAGTTTTTCTACCGCTCGCTTTCAAAAAATAATTTTAGAAAATATACAGAAGTTCAGTATAATGATGGTGTTAAATCTGAAAGCAAGACTATTTGGACTTTTCGATATGATTCTAATGGGCAGATTATAGTCAATTAGAAATCATAATAGCTCTTATATTCTCAGAGAAAAGATAAAACATAAAAAAATACACAAAGCAGATAAAAGAATGAAAAATGCAAACGAAAGCAAACTAGACAATCCAGTTTGGAATTCACTTTCAGAAACTCATGGAGGTTTTGTTTTGGATTATGGAAACACCAAATTTTACAATCCTGATTATTGTCCTTTTGGAGGTTTTATAAATCCCGAAAGTACTTTAGATGCATCAGATCAATATTCAGTAGCAACAGAAAATTTCTTTATTGTTGGAGAAAAACCTGAAATATCGAAATCATTAAAAATTGTAAAAGAATTAGTTTGCCTGCAAATGATTATTTACAATAAAATAGAACTATCAATAACTGATACAATTACAAAACTTACCGAAGAACATAATCAAGAATTGGTTCATTTGGTCAATTTAGTTCAGCCTGGATATTTTAAAAACAAGACAGCTGAATTAGGCAATTATTACGGGATTTTCAAAGAAAATCAATTAGTTGCCATAACAGGCGAGCGTATGAAAATGGATAATTTTACAGAAGTCAGCGCTATTATTACCCATCCTGACCATATTGGAAAAGGCTACGCAAAACAATTAATTGCTCACTGCGTGAATAACATTTTTAGCGAAAATAAAATTCCGTATTTACACGTAGT
>Ga0247814_10000798_pt1 | contig 21847 bp, 16 predicted proteins | sample UWRJL179409R1_FD_179947 | JGI IMG/M metagenome (GOLD analysis project Ga0247814, IMG submission 179947) | Plant litter microbial communities from Arlington Agricultural Research Station in Wisconsin, United States - UWRJ-L179-409R-1 | ecosystem: Environmental > Terrestrial > Plant litter >... | reverse complement strand
TGCTGGAGTCTTACAGATCCCAATGGCTATTTCTATCTGGGATGATGCCTATGGTATCTCCGTTCCAGCTAAATTCCAAACGACAAAAGAAGATATCTCTGAAGTCCTTAAAGGCTTTCAAAGAGAGAAAGGTGCTCCTGGCGTGGAGATTTACAAGGTGAAAGCCTGGGATTATCCATCGCTCTGCGAATTGTATGAAACTGCAATAGCTGTTTGTCGCACAGAACATGTTCCTGTTATGATTCATGTTACAGAGGTTACTCAACCTCTTGGACATTCTACATCGGGCTCACATGAGCGCTATAAAGATAAAACACGTTTAGATTGGGAGAAGGAATATGATTGCATCGTTCAGATGCGAAAATGGATGATCGAATCAGCAATCTCTACCGATGAAGCAATCTCTGAAATTGAAAAAACTGCTACAACATTTGTCCGTGAAACCCAGCGTGAAGCCTGGAATGAATTTTTAGCGTCAATTAAAATCGAGAAGGATCAGGCAGTGGCATTAATTGTAAGCGTAGCTGACGGTAATCCTGCAATCAATAAAATTGCTTCAAGTCTTTCGTCAACGCCTGACGCCTTAAGAAAGGAGATTATTTCTTCCGTACGTAAAACCCTAAGATTGGTAGCATCGAAGGACTCTCCGGAAAGAAATGCGCTTATCGACTGGTATCGCGCCCAAGACCTAATAAATGAAGACCGCTACCATACTAAACTTTTCACAGATGGTGCAGAAAGTCCATCATTAGTACCAAATGTTGAAGCTATATATGCTGAATCCAGCAAAATGGTAGATGGGCGTGAGATATTGAATGCTTGCTTCGATGCTAATTTCGCCAGAGATATGCGTTTGGTAGCTTTTGGAGAAGACTTAGGAGCTATTGGCGATGTAAACCAAGGTTTCGCAGGCCTACAAGCTAAATATGGAGAATTAAGGATCTCCGATACCGGCATTAGAGAAATGACTATTATTGGTCAGGGCATTGGCTTGGCCTTACGTGGACTAAAGCCTATCGCAGAAATTCAATACATGGATTATTTGCTATATGCTTTGAATGTAATGAGCGATGACCTTGCAAGTCTCTCTTACCGTACAAAAGCTGGGCAAAAGGCTCCAGTAATCATAAGAACTCGTGGACATCGTCTAGAAGGTGTTTGGCATTCTGGATCGCCTATATCTATGATTTTAGGTTCGCTTAGAGGATTACATCTTTGTGTACCTAGGAACATGACACAAGCTGCTGGAATGTATAATACTTTGTTCAGGGCAGATGAACCTGCACTTATGGTAGAATGTTTGAATGGCTATAGGCTGAAAGAAAAGCTACCAGAAAATGTTGGAGAATATACTGTTCCACTTGGTAAGGCAGAAATAATTAAAGAGGGAACCGATATTACAGTGGTTTCTTATGGTGCAACTTTACGAATTGTAGAAGAAGCTGCCGTCGAACTGGCAACATTTGGCATTTCTGTAGAGATCATTGATCCTCAAACCTTGATGCCATTTGACCTGGATCACTTGTGCGCAACATCTCTTAGAAAAACCAATAAGCTACTTGTGGTTGATGAGGATGTACCAGGAGGCGGTGCTGCATACATTACACAACACATTCTGGAAGAGCAAAATGGCTACTACTTTTTAGATGGACAGCCTAGAACATTAACTGCTAAGGCACATCGCCCACCTTACGGCTCTGACGGTGATTATTTCAGCAAACCATCTGTTGATGATGTAATAGAGGCGGTTTATAAAATGATGCATGATAATAATGCTTCAAAATTCCCCGCCATATTTTAAAACCGAGATTAAAGTTTACTTACCTTATTTCTTAAGAAGTGATCAGCCAAAACTAACGCTGCCATCGCCTCAACAATTACCACTGCTCTTGGAACAACACAAGGATCATGTCTTCCTTTGCCCTTAATCTCAGCAGCTTCACCTACAGCATTTATAGTTTGCTGGTTATGCATGATCGTAGCAACTGGTTTGAACGCAACAGTGAAGTTGATCTCCATTCCATTCGATATCCCGCCCTGTATACCCCCAGAAAAGTTTGTTAAAGTTTTAGGTTGATCAGTGCCGATTAAAAAAATATCATTGTGTTCCGAACCTTTCATTTCGCTGCCCCCAAATCCAGAACCATATTCAAACCCATGTACTGCATTGATGCTCAACATCGCTTTACCGAGATCCGCATGAAGTTTATCAAAGACAGGCTCACCTAATCCTACAGGACAGTTTCGAACAATGCAATTGATCTTTCCACCAACAGTATCTCCATCTTTCCTAACACCATCAATAAATTCAATCATCTGATTCGCTGTCGCTGGATCAGCGCAACGAACAATGTTCTCCTCTCTAATATCCAACAGGTTCGAAATAGAATCATCGTTTAGATTAGGTGCGACAATTTTACCGACTGAAGATACATGTGCAAATATTTCTATACCATGGTGCTTCAACAAAAGCTTTGCAATAGCTCCGGCCGCTACTCTTGCCGCGGTTTCACGGGCAGACGATCGGCCACCACCACGATGATCCCTAATACCGTACTTTGCGTCGTAGGTATAATCGGCATGAGAAGGACGATAAACGTCGGTATTGTGGCTGTAGTCCTTACTCCGTTGGTCCTCATTGGGAATGAGCATCATAATAGGCGTTCCTGTACTTTTCCCCTCAAATGTTCCAGAGAGAATTTGCACCGTATCACTTTCCTTACGCTGCGTAGTTATTTTGGATTGGCCAGGCTTACGTTTGTCAAGTTCAGACTGAATGAAATCTAAATCAATAGGAAGTTGCGCTGGACAGCCATCGAGTATCACTCCAATAGCAATTCCATGAGACTCTCCAAAAGTACTTATGCGAAATAACTGACCAAATGAATTGCCTGCCATATATCTTTATTTTAATGTTCTGTAATAGTAAAACCTGCTTTCTCTAAATCCTTCCAGAAGTCAGGGTATGATTTCTCGACGACGTCCATATCCTCAAGCTCAACTTCTTTAATCATCAATGCAAGCGGTGCAAAAGCCATCGCCATTCTATGATCATCGTAAGTGCAAAAGGTTATTTTTTCCGGCAAGTGTAAGCTGTCGCAGTTCAAAGTGTAAATAAAGTTTTCTTCGGTTAGCAGAACTCCAAGTTTTCCAAGTTCATTCTGCAATGCTAACACGCGGTCCGTCTCTTTAATCTTCAAAGTCTCTAGCCCTGTAAACTGTAGATTTTTTCCAAGTATGGCGGCACATACAATGATAGTTTGTGCCAAATCCGGACAATCTTTCAAGTCCATAACTTCATTTGAAAAGTTCTTTGGAACGGTATTTAAGCTTATTCCATTTTCAATCGAACTGGTTTCTACTCCAAAGTTGACCATGATCTCGCGAATGCGGCTATCACCTTGCAAGCTTTTAGTTTTTAAATACGGAAGATCAATATGTGCACTATCTGCCAATGCGGCAATGCTATACCAATAAGAAGCTGCACTCCAATCTGGCTCAACTCCCAAAGTAGAACTAATGAATTCCTGGTTCTTTATGCTAATGTTATTCCCAGACCAATCATAAGAGATACCTGCTGTAGAAAGCATATCCAACGTCATTTTAACATATGGAAGTGAAGTAAGTTCGCCTTCAATTTCAAGCTTCAAACCATGCTCAAGCGTAGGGGCGACCATCAACAAAGCAGAAATATACTGGCTGCTGATATCTCCCTTGATCTTAACTTTATCAGAAGACTGCCTTAATGGCCCTTGTATTAAAATTGGAGGGAAGCCCTCTTGTTCCGCATAAACGATATCTGCTCCAATAGCTTTCAAAGCCTCTGCTAAAATCCCAATAGGACGCTGCTTCATTCTTTCAGATCCGGTTAGTAAAAACCGACCATCTTTAGCTGCTAAAAAAGCAGTCAAAAACCGCATCGCTGTTCCCGCAGGTCCTACATCAACGGTTTGTTGATGTAGGCTATTTTGCGAAAGTTCGTTTAGTATCCGATTTAAAGTTATGGTATCAGCTGCGTTAGATAAATTTTCTACCACTACTGAGCCTTTGCTCAGCGCGCTGATAATTAGCGCCCTATTGCACTCACTCTTTGATCCCGTAAGGTTAATTTCCGTACGGATATGTTTGTCGCCAGTAAAGGAAACAAGCGCATTTTTCATATTTCCTGACTAAGATTGAACTGTATTTGTGTGTGCTTCTGCAGCAATACCTTTCTCAGCTTCTCCAGCATTCATTATTTCTGTTTGTTTACGAATAGACTCTCCATGAACAAGTTCTAAAAACTTCTCTGTAAAGTTTAAGTCTAATTTTAATGCTTTTGCAAAAGAAGAACCTTTTTTAATAATCTCTTCCCAACGGTTCACTTGCAAAATAGTAACCTGATTGTCGCGTTTGTATTCGCCAATCTTACCAACGATAGCCATACGCTCACCAAGTTTTTGCAATAACAAATCATCTATTTTATCAATCTGTTTACGAAGGTCAGCCAATTGGTCAACAAATACTTCATTAGCAGATTCTGGTTCGCGAATTGTTAAACGCTCAGCCAAATCAGCTAAAGCAGCAGGAGTCAATTGTTGTTTCGCATCAGTCCAGGCAACTGAAGGATCAACGTGAGCCTCAATCATTAAACCTTGCATGTCAAGGTCTAATGCCTTTTGAGAAATGTAAGGAATCAATTCTCTATTACCACAAATATGACTTGGATCGTTGATGATTGGTAATTCAGGACATAAAGTTTTCAATTGAATAGCAAGTTCCCACATTGGTTCGTTACGGAATGAAGTTTTTTCGTACGATGAGAAACCACGGTGAATAGCGCCCAATTTAGTGATACCAGCACCATTGATTCGCTCTAAAGCACCGATCCACAGTTGCAAGTCAGGATTAATTGGGTTCTTAACTAAAACAGGAATGTCAACACCTTTTAATGCATCAGCAATTTCCTGTACAGTGAAAGGATTTACTGTTGAACGGGCACCAATCCATAAAATATCAACACCAGCAGCTAAAGCTTCTTCCACGTGCTTTGCATTAGCAACCTCTACAGCAGTAGGTAGACCTGTCTCTGCTTTAGCTCTTTTTAACCATTCTAATCCGATGCTTCCGATACCTTCAAATTCTCCCGGACGAGTACGTGGTTTCCAGATTCCAGCTCTTAACACTGATACTTTACCTGTTGCTGCTAAAAGATGAGCAGTAGTTAATAGTTGTTCTTCAGTTTCTGCACTACAAGGTCCAGAGATGATTAAAGGCTCATTCTTGATGTCTAACCAGGTGCTCAACGGCTGGATGTTTAATTCTAATTTCATTGTTTTGGGGTTTATCTTGTTATATTTTGTTTAAAGGAGAGTTAGACTTTACTGTTTTGTTTGTACTCTCCAAGTATGTTGAAATTTGATGTATATTTTAATGCTTGTCGTATTGCCTTATCGTATTTCTCCGTATTTGGCCATTCCAGATCAACATAAAAATAGTATTCATTTCGCTTACCCAGCACAGGTAGGGATTGGATCTTTGTAAGACTTACTTCTTGTTCTGCAAAAATGTTCAGCACAGTAGCTAACGAACCTGGCTTATTTCCAACTTGAAAGCAAATTGATGCCTTATCTATTTCTTTCCCTTCATCTGTTCTTTCCTTTTTAAGGATGAGAAACCTGGTGTAGTTCTTTTTATTGGATTCAACGCGACGTTCTAAAATGTTTAATCCATAAAGCTCAGCAGCAAGATTATTTGCGATAGCCATCGTATCAGTAAGTTGTTCCTCTTTTATGCGTTTCGCACAAGCAGCAGTGTCGTTGCTCTCTACAATTTTAATGTTTGGATAATCATAAAAGAAGTCAATACACTGGCGAATAGCGATAGGGTGGGAGGTTACCGTTTTTATATCCTCAAACTTTACTCCTGGTAACGCCATTAGATGAAGCTGGATAGCAAGATAAACTTCGCCAACAACTGAAAAACCGAAGTCTCTTATTAAAGTGTAGTTTGGCAAAAGGCTACCAGCAATGGAGTTTTCTATTGCCATTACAACAAAGTCAGCATCCTTATGCTCTAATTTGTCGCAAGTTTCTTTAAAGGAGTTGCACTCAACAGTTTCTATCTCGTTTCCAAAAAACTTGTAAGCAGCCTCTTCATGAAATGACGCTTTGATACCCTGTATTGCAACTCTTGTTTTCGTTTTCATTCTATTGATGATCGGTGGTTTGGCTTTAAAGCAAAAAAAGTCCCGGCTTTAGGCCGGGACTTTCTTATACAATTATCTTAGTTGAATATGTGCATATCAGTCCCGGCTCTTACCAAAGTAATAGAAGTAACCAAACCAATATGTAGTGATGTTTTTCAAAATTTTCTTTTTTCGTTTTTTCAAATGTACTAACAAAATTTAATTTGTCAATAGCTAATTAAAAAAAATATAAAATCTTATGCCTTGACCTGTTTATTGAAATAGTCCAGGCTGTCAAGGATGTCTTGCGTCGCCACTCTGCAATTGTAAGCACACGAACCTATAGAATTTAGCAACGAAAACATGATTTGACCATCTTCATTCTTTTTATCGCTTTGCATAAATTGAAGTAAGTCAGCAAAACTCTTCTTCTTGATCTGATATTTTGGATATAGCCCAAGAAGATAATTGCTGATCTCTTCCAGCTCTTCCCCTTTTAACTTGTTGTTTTTCACAGACAAGAAAGCTTCGCAAATCATCCCGATAGCAATTGCTTCCCCGTGATTTAATGGCTTTTTATCATTGATAAGCGAGTAGGTCTCCACAGCATGACCAATGGTATGTCCATAGTTGAGAATCTTTCTTAAGCCTTTTTCCAAAGGATCTTCAGTAACTACCTCATTTTTAATTTCAACAGATCTATAGATTGAAGCAGCATTAACATTTTTATACTCCAAAGATGTCAGCTCATTAAAATATTTTGAATCAGCAATAAGGCCATGCTTAATCATCTCCGCAAAACCAGATAGCAACTCCCTTTCAGGTAATGTTTTAAGAAATATCGTCTCAATGAATACCGCTTGAGGTAAGCTAAACGTACCAACCATATTCTTCACATTGTCGATATCAATACCAGTTTTACCGCCGACAGAAGCATCTACTTGCGATAATAATGTGGTAGGTATATTTATAAAATCAATTCCTCGTTTGTAGGTAGAGGCAACAAATCCACCCATATCGGTAATTACACCGCCACCAAGATTGATCATTAAACACTTTCTATCAGCTTCAAAATCAAGTAGCGTCTTCCAAATTCCTATACAGAAATCTATGTTTTTATTCTCCTCACCCGGATCTGTTTCAATTAAATCAAACCCAGTGTAATCATCAAGCATCTGCTGAAAAATCGGCAAACACGACTCTGCGGTGTTCCTATCAACAAAAACAAACACCTTACTATACTTTTCAGAATTTATGATCTCAGCTAATGGCTTCAATTCTGTCTCAAAATAGATTGAATGCCCGGCGCTTTCCAGTGCTTTCATTAAATGACTTTTATCTTGTGGCCCATGAAATCTACCAAATCTCCAACACGAACTTTTAACCTCTTGCGGTAGTCTACTTTTCCATTGTACTTTACCAAGCCATCTTCCACAACAGTTTGTGCTTCACCACCGCTTTGTACTGTACCTGTTGCCTTTAACAACGCAATAAGCGGTATAAATTCGCCTTCTAGTTTAAATTCTATCATCGTAAAGCAAACTTACAATTATTTATAAAGTGTTTTACCACTCCTTGCGAGGGATTGCATATTTTTGCGCAAAAAAGAAACTGACTTAATGAAATTGTCCCCAAGAAAAGAACTGAACTTCGACAATACTGAGATTGCGTTTAAAAATAAGTCTAACGCTGAACTAAACGCTGCGTTTTTACTCTTCAAAATCATTAGTAGTAACTTCCTGACCAGAGTTGGTCCGCCAATCACTAATTTTCTACTTAACATTGGTTTACCTATCAAAGGTCTCATCAAAGCAACGATATTCAAACACTTCTGCGGTGGAGAAACCATTGCAGAATGTGAGCATACTATTGAGCAATTGCATACTGGAAAGGTAGGTACTATCCTGGATTACTCTGTTGAGGGCGAAGATGAAGAAGGGGTTTTTGACTTTACATGCGAGGAGATCATAAGAACGATTGTTCGTGGCGCAGGCGATACTCGCGTTCCCATCACAGTGTTCAAAGTCACCGGCATAGGACGCTTCGGTTTACTAGAGAAATTGGATGCTAAACAACCATTGAATCCAAATGAGCAACAGGAATTTATAAGGGTTCAAGCTAGATGCGATAAGATTTGCAAAGCGGCATTCGATAATAAAGTGCCTGTAATGATTGATGCTGAAGAAACCTGGATTCAGGATACTATCGATCAATTGGCTTTGGAAATGATGCGAAAGTTCAATAAGGAAGGTATCATTGTTTATAACACTTATCAAATGTACAGACATGATAAGCTTGCAGATTTGAAAGCAGATCATGAGATTGCAAAAAGAGAAGGGTTCATTCTTGGAGTAAAAATGGTAAGAGGTGCTTACATGGAGAAAGAAAGAAAACGTGCTGAAGAAATGGGTTATGCCTCCCCAATTCAACCTTCAAAACAAGCTTCGGATGACGATTATGATGAATCTCTGAGATATTCAGTCGACAATATCAAAGATATTGCCTTCGTGTGTGGAACACACAATGAACAAAGCTGCAGCTTATTAGCAAAACTTCTTGATCAACATAAGATTCAACACAACCATCCGCACGTATACTTTGCGCAATTGCTTGGTATGAGTGATAACCTAAGTTTCAATTTATCTGACAGTAGTTACAATGTCGCGAAATACGTTCCTTACGGTCCTATTAAAGCCGTTATGCCTTATCTTTTCAGAAGGGCACAGGAGAATACCTCAATTGCAGGACAAACAAATAGAGAATTGGGTTTGATTATAAAAGAGAAGAAACGCCGTAAGCTGTAGTTTGCAGGGGCTCTGATTGTTTCCGACTTGAATGTGCCATGCTTCCGCCTTCAATACGCCTTTTTCTAGGTAAAAGGCGTAAATGCTCCGCATTCATTCCATTCCCTTGGTAGATTGATTGAAACGGCTAATAGGATCGAAGATCAGTTAAATCCTGACCATAGCAATATACCAATAACGAAAGGAAAGACACAAAAAAAAGCTTAATCTGCGAGGATTAAGCTTTTTTTTTAAGTGGGCCATGATGGGCTCGAACCATCGACCAAAAGATTATGAGTCTTCTACTCTAACCAACTGAGCTAATGGCCCTGAAAAATCTATTAGATTTTGCGAGTGCAATGTTACATATTTGTATCCAATTATGGAAACAGTTTCAATACAAAAAATAAAAAACATTATTTTCGATTATGGCAACGTCATCTTCGAAATCGACTTCCTAAAGGCTCAAAATGCTCTTTCACAATTAGGTATCCCTAATATTGAGTCGTTCTTCGGTCACAAGGGTCACGCCGAATTATTTTCTCAGCTGGAAACAGGTTCCATATCACCTGCAGAATTTAGGGCGGGAATAAGAAAAGCAGCAAGTAATGAATCTCTTAGCGATGAAGAAATCGATAGTGCATGGAACAGTATTTTTGTAGGTGTGCCACCAAACGTACATGATACGCTGCTTGAAATGAAAAGCAAGTACAGGACATTTCTTCTAAGCAATACCAACGAAATCCATTACAACTTCTTCCTGGATTATCTAAAGAAAGAATACGCAATTGACAACAATGACCACCTTTTTGAGAAAGCATATTATTCACAACTTATGTTTCTTAGAAAACCTCATGTCGAGATATTCCAACGCGTATTGACAGAAAATAACCTTCTTCCGGAAGAAACTCTTTTTATTGACGATAGTCCGCAACACCTGGTAGGTGCAGCACACGCCGGCATGCATACCCTTTTAATGGATAGAAAGCCTGCTGAATTAAGACAATTCCTTATTGACCATAAATTGCTTTAGTAGCTAAAATATGAAGCGTATTTACTGCACCATCTTTCTCCTTTTGCCTTTCCTTTGGCATGCAGAAAGTCAAGCTCCTTCAAGTACCCAAACTATTGCAACAGAGCAGTTGTCTAATCCACTACTGCCTTCCGGTGCAGATCCCTGGACAATCTATAAGGATGGCTTTTATTATTACACCAGTACTTCAGGAAATAGGTTAGAGATTCGGAAGACAGCAAACCTTGCAGACCTTAAATCTGCTGAACGTAAAGTAATCTGGCGACCACCAGCAGGTACTAATTATTCTAAGGAACTTTGGGCTCCAGAACTCCATTTCATTAAAGGTAAATGGTATATGTATTTCGCTGCAGATGATGGGAACAATATTAATCACAGAATGTATGTGGTGGAAAACGCTTCAGAAGATCCTATGCTGGGCGAATGGGTTTTTAAAGGTAAAGTAGCAGATGATACGGATAGGTGGGCAATAGATGGAACTATATTTGAGCACAAAAATCAGCTGTACATGCTTTGGTCTGGTTGGGAAGGCGATAAAAACGGTCAGCAAAACATCTACATTGCAAAAATGTCTGACCCATGGACGATCTCTTCCAAGCGTCAGCTTTTGTCTTCACCAGAACTCGAATGGGAGAAAGTAGGCTCATTCAAAGATCCTTATGTAAGTGTGAACGAAGGGCCTCAAATCTTGATTAATAAGTCCAAAATCTTCCTGATATATTCAGCCAGCGGTTGCTGGACAGATTCCTATAACTTAGGAATGCTAACTTTCAACGGTAAAGATGATTTACTTGATGCTAAAGCCTGGACTAAAAATAAAACGTCAGTCTTCGGTAAGTCTGAACAAAACGGCGTGTACGCCCCAGGCCACAATTCATTTTTTAAATCTAAAGATGGTAAGGAAGACTGGATTTTGTACCACGCAAACGACAATCCTGGACAAGGTTGCGGTAACTTTAGATCTCCCAGAGCACAGCGCTTTACCTGGAACAAAGACGGATCACCAAACTTCGGACAACCAGTAAGCCTAAAGCAGAAAATGCATGCTCCTAACTAATTATAGAATAAAGTATTTCTTCAAAAGTTCTTCCAGTTCCTTTGGATACAAAGGCTTTTTCAATAGTTTGATCACGTATGGATTTGCTTCTGCCTTTTTTATATCTCCAAAATCAAGTGTTGAAGAGAGAATGGCAATCACACATTTCTCCTTCACTTCTTTTGGAAATTTCTTATAAACTTCCAAAAAGTCGAAGCCGTCCATTTCGGGCATCTGGATGTCAAGCAGAATGAAATCTGGTAACTCATCTACCTTATCAATATGATTACTCAGATAAGATAAACCTTCTTCAGCAGATTGGCAGCGCACAATATCGTCGAAAAGTCCAGACAGGGTAATAATCTTTGAATTGACTTTCAGATCAATGTTATTATCATCAATCAACAATACTTTTCTTCGCTTACTTGACATTTGGGATGGTGATTTTAAAGGTAGTTCCGTCTGAAGAGTTTGACCTTACAGATATTTTACCGTCAATTTTGTTTAAAGCTTCCTTTACAATAAACAGGCCAAGACCACTGCCTTGGTTCGTTTTGATCTTAAAGAACTGGGTAAATATCTTCTCCAAATGCTCATTTAAAATACCCATACCATTATCACTGATACTGATTTCTACCTCAGCAGCATTAACGTGAATTTGGACGTCAACCTTCTTGTTTACAGAACCTTCCTTCTGATACTTGATTGCATTTGAGATCAAATTACCTAAAATTACTTCAATACGGAAAGCATCGCCATAGAATGGAACATCCTGAACAATATCGGTATGAAAATAGGTTTCTTTGTCGGTATAGGAATACAAATCGATAAGAGAGGTAACCAATACTTTGAAATCAATTGGCGTCTGTTCAGAAACCTCTTTGCTGTTTTTATAATACTGAAGCGTCTTTTGAACGTAGTAGTCAAGCTTATTTGCGCAGGTTTCAATCAAACTCCAATACTCGCCGCTAGAGTTGAACAACCCTTCCATCTTAACAAGATTAACAATTCCTAGGGCAGAGACAAGGGGAGCCCGAAGCTCATGAGAGATGCTATAGATAAACCTATTTAGTTCATCATTGGTCTTCTCCAGTTCAGCAATCTTATTTCTAAGGTCGATCTTAGTTTTATAGGCATCATAAGCATTCTTGATGGAGTTATGAAGCTCAAGATCATTCCATGGCTTAGTGATGTATCTATAGATATCACCGTGATTTATGGCATCAGCCAATGCTTCAATATCTGTATATCCTGTTAACAGGATCCTGATCGGATCTGGATAGGTGTGTATAATGCTTTTAAAGAATTCAACGCCTGTGGTTTGAGGCATCTTTTGATCCGCAATAATTACATGAACCGAAATGTTTTCAAGGATCTTTAATCCTTCCGCAGCTGAATTAGCGGTATATATTTCATATTGCCTTCTAAATCCTGCTTTGAAAGCATGAAGGTTATTTTCTTCATCATCAATGTACAATACCCGTACGGTTGTTGCATTCATTTCTACGTTTACTTAGAGTTTATAGGCAATGTAATAATAAATTCTGTACCCTGATTTAATTTTGTAATAACATCTATATTACCGTTGTGATTCTCTATAATTCTAAATACAATAGATAATCCAAGTCCAGTTCCCTCACCCACATCCTTTGTGGTAAAAAACGGTTCAAATATTTTTGCCTTAACTTCATCAGGCATTCCTGTCCCAGAATCCTTTATGCTAACCTTCGCATTATCGCCATCCTGCCAGGTTTTAATGGTCAGCACACCTTGTTCATCTTTCGGCTCCTTAGACTTGATAGCCTGCACTGCATTGGTAATCAAGTTCATAAATACCTGATTGATCTTGCCAGGAAGACATTCTACCAATGGTAACTCAGAAAATTCTTTGATTACCTGTAAGTGATCAGGGAACGTATTCTTAACCAGAACCAAAGTAGAGGCTATTCCCTCATTTAAATCTACAGGTTTTGTGTCATTTTCATCAAGGCGGCTAAAGTTTTTCAGACTCCTGATAATCTCGGCAGTTCTTCTTGCACCCTCACCAATCCCGGAGAGCAGTGATTTTATTTCTTCTCTAACAAAAACAATATCTATCTGTTTTTTAAAAGATTCAATTTTAGCGATCTGAGGAGGCAGATCGGAAAGCGGATCCAAATTCTCATACATGGCGATTACCGCATCAAGGTCAAGGATGTCCAGTTCCAATGGTTTAATGTTAGAAGTCACAAAATTAATAGGGTTATTAATTTCATGTGCAATACCGGCAGTAAGCTGACCTAGTCCAGCCATTTTTTCTGAATCTACCAATTGACTTTGCGCTTCTTTTAAGTTCGTTAGTGCCAGTTCCAACTCTTCTGTTCTTTCTTTTACTTTGACCTCCAACACTGTATTTTGCTCACGAACCAAACGCTCATTTTCAGTGATCACTCTAAGTGCTTCTGCTTGAGATTCCTCCTTTTCCTTCTTGAAAGTATTGATCTTATCTGCCAGAGCAAATGAAAGTAAGGTCACTTCCAAAGCGGATCCAAAAGGCATCATGTTGTAAGTAAGGGTATTATATGGAAGGATATTCAAGTCCTTCAAAACAAAAATGAACAGGCCGGTTAAAAATACGCTCCATGCAAGAATAAAATATCTTGCTGGTCGGTAACCCTTTTTGGAAATTTCATAGGCAACATACAGCATAAAAATGGCTGCTGCCATTGCGGTATATTGTAACATCTGATAACAAATATTGAAATACCCAAACAATAGTATCACCAATGCAATTGAGTAGGGAACATAAAATACGTTAAGCCATTTGTGCTTCTGTGGCAACAGCTCCTTTGTATGAAGAAACTTCTTCATAAATTCGATAGCCGATAACGCCGCCATAGGGGTTAGAATATAAACTGCATAGGTAGACAACCACATGTTATTTGGCCATAAATAACGGAACGGAAAGCCTTGAAAATTGGCCTGTAACAAACCTATAAAGAAGATATAAACACAATAATATAAATAGGTGCTATCCTTCGTAGATATGTATAAAAACAAGTTGTAAACAAACATTACGCAGATCACTCCTGCATAAAATCCGAAAATAATAAAGGAATCAGAGTTCGATTCCATGATTGTTTGATCGCTTGCCAGCGTTAAAGGAACCTGCAGCTGCTCCCCGCCAGAGATTCTTAAAATGATCATTGTCTCCGTGCCAGGTTTAACCTTAAACTCGAAGGTGCTAAAAGGATTATCGAAACTTCTTTTGAAATAGGGGCGACGATCACCTATCGATTCCTTTTTTATAATCTTCTTTGTAGAATCAATCTGATAGAAGTCAACAAAATCAATAGTCGGCAATGGGATTTGAATGGCCAGATTGGAATCAATAGAGTTGTTTTTTATGGTTAGCTTAAGCCAGTTTGCATCATTAGTTGCGCCTAGATTGGGGACAAGACTTTCCAGCTTTTCAAACTTTTGACTTTCTACAACATCTTTCAAAGACATGTTGTGGTCTTTGTCTTTCAGCAGATAAAGATGAGTTCCAAAATTAGTAAGCTTCTCCCCGGTATTTAGCTCAACAACCTCCTGAGCCATCAAAGCGCTTATATTAAATAAGCACAAAGCTAAAAACAAATACAGTATTCTTTTAGTCATATGTAGGTATTAACAACTGATAATCAATTTCGACCTCCCCCTTCGGACCCATTTCAAAGGTATGTTGTACTGGATTGTTTCTCAAATCAAAAATTCTATTCCTGTCGTATTCTTCTGCGGTCTCTAAAGTTTCTGCATTCATTTTCCTAAGTACTCTGGCAATATAGCTATCATTAGGATAGACAAACTCGCCATCCCTGCCAAGAGAATCTTCAACAACGAAACCCACCTTTCTCACCATTGGAAGGGTATAATCTGCACAGATGGTAAATAGTGACGCTAATCTCACTTGATTTACAATCGCTATCCCAGCCCGAACCAACAAAATGCTAATGCCAATTCCGGCTACACTTTTTGCATTCCAAAGACCGCAAAGTTCACCCGTACCGTCGTCGAAATATTCATTGATTATGGTAGCAACATTTGGATCCATAGCCCCAACAGCTTTTTCAACTGGAAGGGGATGAACACCATCAGCGATATGTACCCTCACGCCGCCAACTACCTCGCCATCTTCAGTTTCCGCAACAATCCCATGTACATTTGGCAATGACATCCATTGCCGGTTATTGGTCGTAATGTTTGTGATTCCGTAATCTTTTAAAACCTGGACATGACCGTCCAGGTATTTTTCGCATGTTTCAGCATCCTTTATAGCAGTGAAAGACCTAAATCTTAGTTTCGTCATACTTCGCTGAACTGTAGAATTTCATTTAATGGCTTTCTCATTGACCTGATTGAAGCTTCATCCGCATAGGATAATCTAAACATAAATATTCCTTGGTTTTCTTTAAGTGCAGGAAACACTTGTTGTAATTTTTGTTCCAAAGCATAAAGTTCATCGACCATTAAAGCGGTCATACCTTCTCCATTGCTCTGTTTCATACGCTCAATCATGAACAATGGAGCTGTTAACGGTTGAAACGAAAGGCCGTTTACATTAGCATCCAACCATACTCTCTGTAAAGCCTCGCCACCTTTTATAAAGTTGTAACTGGAATAGGTCGGTAGTACGATTAATCCAATTGCAGAAGATGATGCAATTGATTTCTTCGACAACTTCTCGAAAGCAGAGCCACCGCCCCATTTGTTGAGTAGTTTTATTACCTCCGGACTAGAAGCGACAATCAAACCGGTCTTGTCACTTTCTGACAATTCCAAAGTCTTAATATCTAAACCTTCACTCACAGGTCCGTCTTTATCTTTTGTCCACCGGATCTCTCTAGAATAAAAGTCATGGTGACCTTGAGGATGAAGGAACCTTATACGCTCAGATGCGGAAACTACATCAGCAATCAGCTGCACATCTTCCTCTTTCTGGGTCAAATAAAGAACAGCATTTTCATCCAGCTCAACCGCTGATTTTAAGGACGCTGAAACCTCCTCAGTTAAAGGCCTTCTATCTCCTTTTTTACGGTTCGTTAAACGCATGGTCATGCCTTTTTCAAGACTACCATAACGTTCTGTTTTATGTTGTAAATCTTTAAATGTAAACACTGCAGTTAGTTTGCTCTCCTCACCATTTGGAAATAAGGTATAATCTGCAGACAATTGCAATGATTCTGCTTTGATTTTAAGGTTTTCAATCGCGGCACCGAGGGCTACGTAAGATGCACTATGTTTGAAATCTATCCATGAGGCAGATTCCTTTTCATCATGAAATAAAAACAAGGCATTGCTGTGTGCTAACCATTTCCATGGCTGCGTATTTCCGCCCGAAGGAGCAAGCGATGCTGCTTCAACCAATTGTTCTACCTGATCATTTGAAAGGCTGATCACTCCCTCAGCAATAGCAACCGTATTGGCCTCTTTTTCTTGCTGATCTATCGTAAGTTCAGGAGCAGTAAAATCAATTACCTGGTATTCTTTGTCATCCTTACTATCCTTATCGCCAATCAAATCAGACATGTCAACCCAATACCTTCCCGAATCATGGTACTGACCTAAGCTTATTCTTCTGCAAACATCAGCTCCCAATGCACCGCCCAACGTCACTGCCGAAGCAAGTTGTGGCCAGGTAGTTATGGTTTGTCCGACCTCTATCATCGATGCCTTTAATCTTGTAGATACGGTATCAATACCAATCATTGCCAATAGAAAAGGAACTTTTTCTTCATTAGTTTTTAAATGTTTGACCTGAGTGTAATCTAAATGATCGATTAATCCGTGAAGTATCGGACGATCCGGTTCTAAATCGAAACGTTCTACATCTAACGTTCCTCTATCGCTCGTATCCATTACTACAGGTATTCCTAATGGCTTTGCAACACCACGAAGCTGAATTTTAATATCAAGACTATCACATTCATCAACCACAATATCCAGGTTGCCGCCTTCTGTAAAATAGCGTTGCATGTTATCTTCGGTTAACCCATCGTAAAAACATGTAACTTTAAGGTAGGGGTCTATTTCTTTGATCTCGCGAGCAACTAACGTCACTTTTGGAATACCCAGATTATGCACGCCTGTTCTGATTCTATTGATATTTGTAAGCTCTAGTGTATCGAAATCTGCAAGTCTGATCTCCCCAAAACTACGCTCCATTGCCATCGTAATGGAGATAGATTGTCCTACTGATAAGCCAACAACTCCGATCTTTTGTCGGCCTAAAAGGTCACGCTCTTCACGTGTAATTTTATAGATATTTCTGTTCGTTCTAACCTCAATATATTCTTCTTCATCGAGGATGTGTACCAGCCTTTCAGACCATGGAAAGTATGCCCATACGCCATATTCTTGCATCGAATAATTTCCAATGTGCTCAGCCTTTAAAGCTTCAAGTTCTGAAGGTTCAGGTTTCCGTTTTGGATGCTTGGATTTTATCAAATCATCCAGTTGAGTATTGATCTCATCGTGAATCTTAATGTGCGGTTTCTGAGTCAGTAAGGCCTCCAAATTTGCTTTATCGGCGGCTAAATAGATTCTAAAAAGTACGGGTTCCACAGCGTAGTGATCTTCTGCCGTCTGATTTTCAAGTAGTAACATTTTGTGTGAGGGTTTTAACTATTGCGTTTCATTCAATTATTACAAAATTAACTATATTTACCAAATAAATAAGGGTAATCGTCGGCAATAAGCCAATTATGCTTAATATGATTTTTCTATGGAAAAACAATTCATAAACATCTTATATGTAGATGATGAAGTACATAATTTAAATGCTTTTAAGGCTTCATTCAGACGAATATTTAATGTCTTTACCGCAGAGTCTGCAAAAGAAGCAATGGGTATCCTTGAAACGCAACAAATGCACATTATTGTATCCGATCAAAGAATGCCTGTAATGTCTGGCGTGGAGTTTCTACAATCCATTATTCCCATCTATCCTGATCCAATTCGAATATTACTTACAGGTTATGCCGATATCTCCGCAGTTATTGATGCGATTAATAAAGGTCAGGTCTATTTATATATCACCAAACCTTGGCAAGAAGATGAACTTCGTCAAAACCTTGAACGTGCTTTCGAAATATTTTCACTGAGAAAAGAGAACAAAAATCTTACTGATCAACTAATTGTCGTAAATGAACAACTTGAATTTATGTTCAGACAAAAATTAATTTCATAAAATCATTTGTTTGTCAAAATTATTGATGAACTTTCTACTAGATAAGAAAAATTTCCCTGCAGTTCCCTCGAACTTACCATTAACATTTTTCTTCAAATAACTTACTTAAACCTATGAGTGCCGACGTATCAATAAATGTTTTATACGTAGATGATGAAGTTCATAACCTGAACGCTTTTAAAGCGAGCTTCAGAAGGCTTTTTAATGTGTTTATTGCAGAATCAGCGGTAGAGGGCCGGAAAGTTCTTGAAAATGAGCTCATTCATGTGATCATCACAGATCAAAGAATGCCAGTAACCACAGGTATTGAGTTTTTGGAGTCTATCATTCCCGATTTCCCTGAACCAATCAGAATCTTACTTACTGGCTATGCTGATATCAATGCGGTAATTGATGCAATCAATAGGGGACAGGTCTATAAATATATTCAGAAGCCATGGATGGAAGATGACCTTCGTATCAATATCCAAAAAGCCTTCGAGATCTATTCTCTTAGAAAAGAGAATCGCGAGCTTACAGAAACCCTAATGCTTGCAAATAAACAATTAGAATTTCTACTAAGACAAAATCCACCCGAATAGTAATTTTCCCGTATATTATGTATTGGTATGAAAAAGTGGGGATTGCTTATCTTAATGTTTTGCAGCTTTGCCATTGTAAATTGCGCGAAAGGGCAGAACATTTCTAATGAAGGAACAGACTTTTGGGCAGTCTTCCCAACTCATGATCCTTCAGGCACAAACCTGGCTAAAATCAGATTATACATCACATCAAAATCCTCTTCAGAGGTTAGCGTTTATGTTGGCAACACACGAATACTAACCCAATCTGTCGAACCCAATGTAGCAGTACCAATTGATGTTCCAAGAAATCTGGCTTACATCGATGCGGGAGAGTCCCTTAGAACCCTATCCGGTAGGGGCATTCGAGTTTTGGTAACAGAAGGCCGACCTAAAGTTGCCGTCTACGCACATATCTACGCAGGGTTCAGGTCTGCAGCTACTCTAGTTCTTCCAGTCGAGGCTTTAGGGCAGAATTACTATTCAATGAACTATACGCAGTCATTGAACTCTAACTCTGCCAATAGAAACTTCATCGTTTTAGTGGCAACTGAGGATGATACAAGACTGCTTATTCACATGAAAGACAGTTCCCAAAAGATCTCTATTCATCTTCCAAAAGCTGGTGATGTTTACGAGTATTTACCAAATGGTCTACAGGATCTTACGGGTACCTTTGTGGAGATCGATAAATCATACGCAAACAACTGCGATAAGCGGTTCGCTATGTTTTCAGGGAGTACTTCTGTTACGATAGGGGGCGATTGCGCTCAATCCTTAGATCCGCTCTATCAACAACTTTACCCTACAACCAGTTGGGGCAAAACCTATGGAGTGGTCCCTTTTATTGGAAGGTATTATGCATTACGTATTGTTGCGGAGGAAGATGGTACTATAGTCGATTTTAACAATCGAACCTTCACGCTAAATAAAGGTGATTTCTACAATACAGACCAATTCTTAAGTACGCCAATGTTCGTGAAGGCGAATAAAAATGTGAGCGTTGCGCAATATGCCTTATCCCAGGCATGTGGTAATGTAGCTGGTCCTCCATTAGGTGATCCGGAAATGGTGATCCTCAACCCGGTCGAATTCAATATCAAAGCAGTTACCTTATTCTCTTCAAAGCTGGAGAGAATCACAGAACAATATCTGAACGTATTTATTAAAACTTCTGCAGCCAATTCTTTTAGAATAGATGGAAGAGCCGTAGGTAATTGGCAGCGAATGCCTTCGGATCCAAATTATTCCTATGTTCAATTTAGGGTAATAGACAGTACATTCAGAATAACAGCAAACGAAGGTTTTAACGCCATGGCTTATGGCTTCGGGCCAACAGAATCCTATGCCTATTCTGCTGGTACAAACTTAGCCGCTAACAATTTTCTATTAATTAAAAACGGGACAACAAAGAATGACGCGCCCAATGCTTGTATCAATCAAGAATCTAGCTTCAAGATTACCCTTGACTATAAAGCGATAAACATTAAATGGAAACTAGATGATCTGCCAGCAAGGGATTATACGCCTGTTCCATTGGAGGTGCAAACTTCAAGAGGGACTAGTTATGTCTATGAGTATGATATAAAATCCACTTTTACAGAGATAAAAAAACATCAAATGGTAGTCACCGTTCAAAAACCTGATGATGGAAATTGCTTCTCGGGAGCGGTAGATTATGAATTTACATTCGATGTATATCCACTTCCTAAGCCCAGGTCAAATGTTCCGGAGTTTGGTTGTCCCGATACAGAGATCCAGCTTTCTGATCGCGATAGTGATTCACAGATACCAGACAAGCCGGTTAACAAATGGCTATGGGACTTTGGCGATGGTACAACCTCTACAGAGCAAAATCCTGTACATACCTATACCAAATCAGGTGATTTTTTAGTCAAGTTCTTTGCAGGTGTGGATGATGGTTGTTTGTCTGATGTCCTGGTCAAAAAAATCACGATCAGGCCTAAGATCAACCCTAAAATGGAGCTTAATTCAATTGGCTGTGTTGATGTGGACCTATTGTTTAAAGACCTCTCTACAGTAGAATCTGGAGGTACTATTGCAAGTAGAGAATGGGATTTCGGAGATGGTAATAAATCCATATTGGAGACCGTCAATCACAAATATGCAGCAAGCGGCACTTATACCGTATTACTCACCGTTACTTCCAATACAGGATGTGTGAATGTGATAAGCCAAACTGTTCTCATCAATAACAGTCCCAAACCAGATTTCATTTTACCAGATGCCTGTACAAAGGACGTTGCTATCTTCAAAAATACTAGCGTAGATGGAGAAAGTGGCTCCGGAGTACTAAATTATGTTTGGGACTTTGGTGATAATACTGCACCCGCTGCAAGTAATAGGTCGACCGCAACAGATGGTTCACACAACTATAAAAATGCTGGAACATACACAGTAACCCTGACGGCAACAAACAGTAACGGTTGCGTCTTTGTAAAAACGCAAACCTTTACGGTAAACGGCTCGGTGATCACTCCAGATTTTACTATAAAAAATGCAGGTGATTTATGCAGCAACCAACAAATTATCTTGGTAAGCAACTCGACGGTGAACTCAGGACGAATATCGAAAATTGAATTTTACATGGGGGCGGAGAGTGTCAGTTCTGGAAAAGCAGACATCACCGATACAAATCCTAATTCTACAAAAGAATATACCAGCTATAAATATCCTGCTTTTCAAAGCGCAGCATCTCAAACTTTTACCATCACCATGATCGCCTACTCAGGAACCGATTGTTATGCGCAGATTACCAAGACAATTACCGTTAAGCCTTCGCCCGCTCTGGTATTTGATGTAGTCCCTCCGATATGTGTTAATGCTGGAATCACAAAGATTACACAAGCTTCAGAAAAACTTGGTGTTCCAGGCGTCGGACAGTTCTCTGGCAACGGCATAACCCCAGATGGGATGTTCGATCCGGCCACTGCAGGAATTGGAACACATGTAATTACCTATACTTTCAGTGGCCAAAACGCTTGTACCGAATCCCTGACTCAAAATGTAGTCGTCTTTCCCGCGCCAACGGTTACGATTGA
>Ga0247814_10000797_pt1 | contig 21868 bp, 16 predicted proteins | sample UWRJL179409R1_FD_179947 | JGI IMG/M metagenome (GOLD analysis project Ga0247814, IMG submission 179947) | Plant litter microbial communities from Arlington Agricultural Research Station in Wisconsin, United States - UWRJ-L179-409R-1 | ecosystem: Environmental > Terrestrial > Plant litter >... | reverse complement strand
TTTTTTTTTTTCGTAATCGTTTACGATGATTATTGAATTTTTTTTTATAGAATTATTTGCTATCGGTGTTAATGATTTTAGGCCACTAATTCAATAATTATAGTTTGATTATATGTTATGAAATTATACTAATTTTAATCGACGAAGTCGATGTTCGTGTAATAATATCACGAAAATTATTCGTGAATTTGTGGCTTAAAACACAGTGCTTATTTGAAAGGGGATAGTCATGTTTTAGTTCTTTTTTGAAGATTCTCTTTTGATTAATGTTGGAGTCAGTATTCTTTTTTGATGGTTTGTTTTTTCTCCTTTTTTCGAAATCAACTCATAAATAAGATGGAAGGCTTCTTCGCCCATTTGTACTGTTTTTTGATCCACAGTAGATAGGGAAGGAGTAATGTGTTCCCCAAATAAGTCATTGCAAAAACCAATGACTCCAAACTCATTAGGAACCTGAATTGCTCTTTCTTTTAATTCTTTCAAAACGCCAAGCGCTGTAAAATCTTCCACTGCAAAAATAGCATCAGGCTTATTTTCTAAATTTAAAAAATAGGCTGCACCTTTTCTTCCGGCTTCAATACTGATGTCTCCGCTGTAAATTAAGTTGGTGTTAAAAAGAATATTATATTGTTCCAATGCGGCTTTGTAACCACGAATCCTTTCCGAAAAAGCTTTAATGTGTTGCGGACCGGAAATGTGAGCAATGCTTTTGTATCCTGATTTTATAAGGGATTCAGTTGCCATGAATGCTCCTAAATAATCGTCAATACAAACGGATGAGATTTCTAAACTATCATTAGTACGGTCAAAAAAAGCAATGGGAATATTTTTCTCTTTTACGGATTTGAAATGAGAAAAATCAGTCGTATTTTTAGAAATGGAAACCAGAATACCATCGACTCTGGCACCAATAAAAGTGTCAATTCCCTTTTTTTCAAATTCTTCTGATTCATTTGATTGGTAAATCAAAACGTCATAACCATGCTGACTTGCTAAATTGGATATGCCGTGAATTACGGATCCAAAGAATAAATGCTCGGCTGTTGGAATCAAAACTCCAATTAGTTTTGTTTTTCCAGAACGTAGTGATGAAGCTATTTTGTTAGGCATATAATCCAAACGTTCGGCAACGGCTTTTACTTTTTTCTTCGTACTCGCACTTATTTCAGGATGATTGCTTAAGGCACGGGAAACCGTTGCAGGAGCAATTCCTAATTCTTTGGCAATATCGCTAATGGTTATTTTATTCTTCATATTTCCGTAATCGTTTACGAAAATAGAATTTTATTTTGAAATGGCGAAATTGAAGTAAGTTAAATTTTGTAGATTGTTGTTTACGAATGCTTTTTCATATCCTTTACCAAATTAGCACTAAAAAACACAATTGCAATTCCACCTAAGCCAATGCAAAGCCACATAAACCAGGCTTGTTGCCAGAAAGACTGGGTTTTTATTTGGTTTTTCTTAGGAGTAAGATGCTGGATGTCATGAATTGTAGCTTCAGGCAAATCAGTATTAATGTTGTTTTTGAAATTCTCTAAATCGTATTCTGGGCGATTGAGTTCAGGATTACCTGTTTGGATATTATAATTTTCATTTGCTTTCAAATCAGCAATTATAGTTATTGGATTTTGAAAAAACTGAATTTTAGTAAAAGTCAGAGGTTGGTTATCGTGATTTTCAATTTCTATAAAAAAATCTTTCTCAAAAAGCAGAGGAACAGTAAAGCTGTTCTTTTGATTGGAATTCACTTCGAAATTGAATAACGTTTCTTGGTGCTTTTTGGTTTTGTTTTTTACAAGGCTTTTTTTGTTGACATAAATTCGGGCATTTCGTTGGAATAAATTCGGATTGGATACCGTGAAATTAATTTGGTTAACAATTTGCGGATGACTAAAAGCAATATGAATCAGCGTTTTTTTCTGCGCCTGAATTTGCATTGTTTTAATACTTCTTTTCGTGATTTCTACTAAATCTGCTGCATTGATTTTATGAGTAAAAAAACCAATTTTCAAGATGTTTATTGGTAATGATATACTGTCGTTTAAATCTATTTTTAAATAGCGATAGGATGAAAGTGGTAACGGAATTGTCTTGAAAACACTAACATCTTCACTGTTTTTAAGTTCACTTAAAACAGCTTTGTTAACCAATCCAAACCATTCTTTTTGATTGTTACTACCACTAATGCTGTATGGTTTTGTAACATCAGAATTGTTTATTGACAGTGTGATTTCGGAAAGAGATGTTTTATCGTTTTCGAAAACAATGGTGGTTTCTTTCTTTGGAATTGTTGTTCTGGAAAGTATTTTAAATTCCGTAAAAAGGCTGGATGTGATTTCGTTATTTCCTTGCAGGATGTAATAAGGTATTTCGGTTCCTTTGCTGTCAAGGATTCTAAAATCACTCAAATCTTCTTTCGAAAAAGAACGAATTTCGGCAGCTAAACTTATTTTATGCAAACCATTTTTGGCTACAGCATTGATTTTTGCAGTAGTGTTGGATTGTGCAAAAATACCATTGGTAAGCAAAACTAAAAAGGCTAAAAATTTATTCGGTTTCATTGTTGGTGCTGTTTTTATTGTCATCCTGAACCAAGATTTTTAATTTTTGGTACACAAATGAAATAATTAGAATTAGAACTCCTAATAAGATAAAGGCAATTATTTTTCCAGTTTCGGAAGCATTGCTGATGTCGAACAAAAACAATTTAAGAATAGTAATTCCTAATAAAATTAAAGCTGCTATTCGTAAGTTTTTAATGTGTTTTCGAATTCCAATAATTAGGAAAACAAAAGCAAGAATTCCCCATAAAATTGGATATCCGGTTTTTATAATTTGGTTTCGGCTGAGTTGTATTTGATCAAAAGCAATTTGTTCTTTTAGATACTGTAAATTGCTTGCGGTGTAATTTTTATAAAATGGACTAGATTGAACATCTTGTACTGTAACTGGAGAATTTGAAAACACCAATCCGTGGAGCATTAATTCGGTACTGGCTAAATAGACAATGAAAAATGCGGCAATCCAAATAATAAATTTCTTTTGAAAAATTCCAAAAACAGGATTCTCAGAATTGATTTGGTACAACTTATAGCCAAAAAATAACGTAATAATTAATGAAATGTAGTGTAAGTAGAATCCAATTCTTTGATGAATTCCTGTTGTAATGTATTGCTCGTGTTCGTAAAACGAATAGTTGGAGAAGAAAAATGTAAACAATACAATATTGATAATCGCCAGAATATTTGCAAGTTGGTTAGCGACTATGTTTTTTATTTTACAAAAATGAGTGGAAATAAAAACACTAAAGATAAAATGGTAAGTGACAGGAAGTGTAAATGCCGAATTCATCCCTTCAATATGAAGATTAGCCTGGTAATTTACTTCAAATAATCCAACCAAATAACCGATTAGAATTCCAATAATACTTATAAAATAGCGGTACTCTTTTGGGTTAAAAGTGATTCCGAATTCTTGTTGATTTTCTTCTTCATTTTTTAATAAATAAAAGGAAGCAAATAAGGAAGCAACAGCAAAAATACCCGTTAAAAATATTTTGTTGAATACAATTGGTAACGTAACATCAGATAGATAAATTGCTTTCCAGTCCATCAACAAGCTAATGGTCATCAAGGCTTGAACAATAACTGAAGCAAATCGGTAATAATTTATTTTTGATTTTTGAGCCAGCCATAATAAAATTACGGCTTCTGCTGCCCAAAATAAAGTAATGAAATTCCCCTCAAATTGTATTGGAATGGCAAGTGTTATAAATGTAAGTGTTAATCCAATTAATAAATAAACGGCTGTTTTGTCCAGACCCATTTTTTTGTATAAAAACCAGGCGTAAGTAAAATTCAATAATCCCAATGCGGTGGTGAATATTCCTTTAAGTTCAGGATGGAAATTTTCTAAAATCACCATTCCGGAAGCATAAAACAAAAAGCTATTACTGGCTAGGATACTCAACTCTGTTACAGAAAAAAGTCCTTTGGTTCTAATATTGTTGATGATATTAATGAGTATGAAAACAAAATAAAATGCAAATCCAAAAATTAACGCACCAAGATAATGTGGCGTTTTTTCGTCGAGTTCATTGAACAACCAACCTCCATACAACAATACCGTAAAAGCATAAGATAAGATGTTTATAATTCCCCATTTTTTATGATAAGCTAAAGCTAGAATACCAATGTTTAAAATAAGGATATAGCTAAACAATACCACATAATTTCCTTCGCCTGTGCTAAGCATAAATGGAACTGCAAATCCGCCAATTAATGATAATACAGCCAGTTCTTTTCGGTTATAAGAAAGTGAAATAAGGGAGCTAAATGTGGTGATAAGTACCATAATGATAAATGCCACGGTTTGCCCAAATAAATGATAACTGTGAAAAGCAATAGCGATAGTAAAGTAAAAAACGGCAATGGCACCAGATACAAAAACAGAGCTGAAAGCGGCATATTTTTTGCGCAATTTATGTGCAACTCCCAGGATTAATGCGCCAGCAAGAATACCAATTCCTACACGGGCCGGTTCGTTAATCCAATCTTTGTCAATAGCATATTTTACAAAATAGCTAATCCCTAAAACCAGAATTAAAATTCCAATTTTGTTAATTAGGTTTTCGCCAATGAATTTCTCTAAGTCAGGATTGTTTTCTCTAAATTTTTCCCAAAAAGTTTTCTCGGGTTCTACAGGGATGTATGGTTTTGGTTCTTCAAATTTTGGGGTAGAAATTGTCTCTATTGGCTGAATAATTTTTTCTATCTTTTCGGGAATTATTTCTTTTTCAATAGGAGTAACTACTATTGGTTTTTCGGTTTCAACAGCTATTGGAGGTTTAATTTCTTCAGGGGTAATAATTGGCTTTTCAGCAGGTTTTTGGGCTGCTTTTAATAAATCGAGTTTTCTGCTCAATTCTCTAAATTCATATTCTGATCTATCAAATCTTGAGTCAATATTGGTTTTGATATAGAATAAAAAACCAAAAAGTAATAGCAATAAGAAAATAGTCATAGCACCGATTTTTGAAAAATTATGAGTTGTAAATATAATAACATTTAGAAAGTAAGTGTCATTTTTTTCTGATATCTTAATTTAAGTGCAGGAAATAGATTTTTACCGTTTTGATTATCTGGTGTTTTATAAGTAGTAGTTAGTTATAAATAAAAAATGCAGCTAAGAATTGAATTGTTCTGTAGCTGCGTTTTGTTTGTTTTTCTGTTTAGTTAAATATATAAACCTACAAGGTTTTTAAAACCTTGCAGGATTAGGCTAATGTATGATAATCAAATTAGAGACTATTTCTTAATATAAAGTACTCCCGTTTTTATAGCTTTCTTCTTTAGCTTTCCTTCGGTAGAAAGTTGTTCTAGTATTGATTGGGATTCTGCATAGTTTTTATCCAGAATTATGGCATATTCTTTTGCTGTAAGTGTTGGAGAAATATCAAAAAGCGCCATTGGATCAGTATGGTTTATAAAGGTCTTTTTTTGTGCCTGAGGATAAAGTTCTAATATGGCATTTTCATATAATGCATAAGGTTTTGATCCATAAATAGTCAATGATTTTTCAGCTCCATTAGAGAAAAAAAGAGTTGGAAAACCACGTACTCCCAGAGTTCTCGCATAATTAAGATCATCCTGAAAAAGTTGTTGGGCTTTGCCTTCGAAATCTGTTTTTAGTTTTTCAATATCGAGTTGGCTTTCTTTAGCAGCTTCGGCAATGTTTTCCCATTTGGAAATATTCTTTTTATCGAGATAGAGTTTCTCTCTTAGGATTCTCATGAAAATCACAGCTTTTTGCTTGTCTTGTATTTGGGCGGCTTTCATTGCAATGCATGAAGGGTATGAAGAATCCAGAGGATCTTCAAGCCAGACATCTCCGTCAATTGGCATTTGATAATATAGGCTGGCTTCGTCCCAATGATGTGCTACATCAGATGGTTTGCTGATTCCGCCGCTGTTGTAACTCCAATCAGGCAGTAATCCGCCCATTCGATAATCAATCTCAAAATAGTCTCCGTATTCCAGTTTTAACTTTCTTAGTTGCGGTTCAATTCCCCAGCAAGAGGAACAAATTGGATCTGTGTAATAAATAATCTTCAAAGGTTTTTTATCAGCGTCAATTTTGATTTTTTCAAAATTGGTTTGTGTTGTAGGTATTTCGCAGGCTCCTGTTTCAGGATCGCATAGTAAAGGATTTGTTTTGTTTTCGCTCATTTCATTTTTTATTTGAGATTGACATTCGAAACTATTTATTAGTAGTAACAGTACTATTATTACTTTCATTGTTTTTAAAATGGTTTTTCAGCAATTGCAGTTAAAATACTATTTTAAATTTACTGTACTGAATAATTACATAATTTTGATGTAAAGTTGGTGTGTATTTCAATACAAGTCAATTAGTCAAAAAAATGTGACTATGGAAAAAAATGTAGATACGGGCAGTGAATGTCCAGCCGAAGGGCTTTTAAAGCAGTTATCAGGAAAATGGAAACCTCAAATATTTCGTCTTGCCTTGCAGGGAGCAGTGCGTTTTAATGGTTTACTGAGGGAAATTAGCGGAAGCAACAAACAATCTATTGCCACCGCTTTGCGCGAAATGGAAGAATTTGGACTTTTAGAAAAGAAAGTGGTAAAACAGAAACCGCTTCATATTGAATATTCGCTTTCGGACAAAGGCAGGCAGTTAGTTCCTGTTTTTCAGCAATTAGAATTTTTTGCCGAATAATATCTTTGAAATACTATAAAACAAAATCAGTTTTCTTTACAAAATCTTCAATTTAAAAAGGGCATCATTTTTAAAACTATAAAATCTGCAATCTTTGTAGGGATAGTTCTCTGTGTTTAATAAAATTTTATGTTAAATTTTTAAGATATTCGAAAATCAATTATTTATTTTTAGATTTGACGCAATAACAATTAAATGTGTTTTAAATGACATTTGTAAATAAATATACTGATGTAGATCTTGTTAAACGTCTTCAGGAAGGTGAAGAAGAAGCTTTGACTATAATCTATAAGGCATATTGGGAAATTATGTATTTGGCCGCCTATAATCTAGTTAAAGATAGATCGGTGTGCGAAGACATAGTTCAGGAAGTTTTTATTTCGTTGTGGCAAAGAAGAGCAAAGTTGCAGATAAAAGTTTCTTTGAAAAGTTACTTGTATACCAGTACTGTTTACAAAGTGTATGATCATTTTAGCAAAAATAAAAAAATGGCTAAAGATGAGTTGTTTGATAATTTTGAAAATAAAATTGAAACTTCTAATCCTGAAACCAAGTTAATGCATGAAGAGTTAATTTATCTTTTGGATTCTATTATTGATACTTTACCGGAAAAATGCAAAGAGGTTTATAAGCTGAGCCGAGAAAATATGTTGTCCAATAAAGAGATTGCAGAACAATTAAATATTTCGCAACGCACCGTAGAAGGACATATTTCTAAAGCACTTAAAATTTTGAAAGAATCGCTTGGAGTGGCTGTGAGTATTGAGTTTATCTTATTTTTTTTAAAGTAAAAAAATAAGATGTGTAAAAAAAAGTAAAAATAATTACAAATAGAGCAGGTGTGAAACGTTTTTTTGGAGACTTAGTTATATAAGCATCCAAAAAACGAACAAATGAGTTTAAGTCCCCAACATTATTTTTCAGAATTAGTTACTAAACTTCTCGATGGTTCTATTACGAAAGAGGAGTTAGATAAACTGCTGAATTTCTTTTTAAATAATCAGGAAATCGAAAATTGGCCTGCTCACTTAGGATCCAAAGAAGATGTGCAGCAAAGAATGCATGAAAAAATCCGATTGGAATTGGATTTCGATAAAAATGAAGCAACTAAAGTAATTCCTTTATACAAAAAGCCATTCTTTAAATATGTTGTTGCGGCATCAGTAGTGCTATTGATAACATTCACCGCTTTTTTTAATCAACAAAAACCAAATACTGTTGTTGCAACGGTTCCAAATAAAATTGAAGTGGGCACGGATAAAGCCACTTTGACTTTAGAAGATGGTTCGACTGTTGTTTTAGAAAAAGGAAAAGTCTACAATAATAAAAACGTAAATAGTACTGGAAAAGAGTTGTTGTACAACAAATCCAATTCGGATTCCAAAAAAGTGGCATATAATTATTTGACTATTCCACGAGGCGGACAATTTGCTATTACACTTTCTGATGGGACAAAAGTCTGGCTGAACTCAGAAACCCAATTGAAGTTTCCGGTACATTTTGTAGAAGGAAAAACCAGAGGAGTAGAACTAGTTTACGGAGAAGCTTATTTTGAGGTGTCTCCAAGTACAGCTCATAAGGGTGCAGGTTTTACAGTAACTCAGAAATCTCAAAAAATCCACGTGATAGGTACTCAATTTAATGTAAAAGCCTATAAAGACGATTCGAATATTGCTACCACTTTAGTAGAAGGAAAAGTCGAAATGGAATTTGCTAATGTAAAGCAAAATTTAATTCCGAATCAACGTGCCAATTTTGATATAAAAACCAATAAAGTAAAAATAGCCAAGGTTGATGTCTACAATGATATTTGCTGGAAAAATGGTGTTTTTAGTTTTGAAGATAAACCACTGGAAGAAATTATGAAAGTGTTGTCAAGATGGTATGATATTGAAGTAAAATTTGACAACGAATCCATCAAAAAAGAAAAGTTTAATGGCGTTTTGATAAAAGATAGAAATATCGATGAAATTTTAAGATCTATTAAGAACTCAGGAATTATAAATAAATATGAATTTAAAAATAAAACTTTGATACTAAAATAAAAAAAAAGAGGGGCAGTAGTTTAGATAATTTGCGGTTGCCTAACTACTTCCCTCCCATATATTAATTAAACCATTGTCCAACTAACTCCACAAAATTATGAAAATTAATTCTATTAATTGTCGTTTTGTATTTCAAAAACGGCTTCTACTGATTATGATGAAAACATTTTTAATTCTCTTCTGTACAACCGTTTTCAGTTTCAATACTGAAACTACTTTTTCGCAGGAAAAGATATCGATTGCTGAAAATCAATTGGCATCAGTTAAAGAAATTTTTAAAATAATACAAAAACAAACCAGCTACAGTTTTATTTACCCTAACGACTTTTTTAAAGATGCGCCAAAGGTGCAATTGAAAAAAGGTACTATTGAAATCTCAAAATTATTATCGCCAATTTTTAAATCCCGCAACCTGGATTTTGAAATAACAGCAGATAAAAATATTATTATTAAAGAGGCTGCGAAAGTCGAAACCAAAGAAAAACCCATTGAGGAAAAAGAAGAAGCCGTTCAGGAAATAAAAGTTTCCGGAAAAATAACGGATGAGAATAATCAGCCTATTCCGGGAGTAAGTATTCTCGTAAAAGGTACTCAAATAGGAACACAGACAGATCTTGATGGTAAATATTCCATAAAAGTTCCATCAAGCGAAAGTGTTTTAGTAGTTTCATTTATTGGGTATACAACCAAAGAAATGAAAGCGAATAACCAGTCAGTAATCAATTTCCAACTTCTGCCAGAAACCGCAAAATTAGAAGAAGTTGTTGTTGTAGGTTACGGTTCAAGTAAACAAAAAGATTTAACAGGTTCAGTATCTTCTATAAAATCAGAAAATTTTAATAAAGGACCACAATTGAGTGCACAACAGGCTATTCAGGGGAAAATGGCGGGTGTTGTAATTGCTCAGAATAGTGGAAAACCAGGAGGATCTAATAAAGTAATCATTCGAGGAGGAACTTCGTTAACAGGAACAAATGATCCTTTATATGTTATTGATGGTGTGCCTATTTCGACTACAGCCGGAGTGAGTTCAGCGAATATTAGAGGAAATGGAACTGATTTTTTCGATCAGGAACCAACCAATCCTTTGATGACCATTAATCCAAATGATATCGAATCAGTAACGGTTTTAAAAGACGCTTCTTCAACAGCAATTTATGGTTCAAGAGGTGCTAATGGTGTAATTGTGATTACCACTAAAAAAGGAAAATCAGGTAATTTAAAAGTAACGCTGGATGTTACCGGAGGAATTGCTACTGTTTCAAATAAATTAGATGTGCTTTCTGCCGATGAATATAGAAAAGTAAATACCGATTTAGGTTTGACTTTCTCTGATTTAGGCGCAAATACAAACTGGCAGGACGAAATTTACAGAACGGCAAAAATTCAGGATTACAACTTATCTTTTTCTGGTGGTACCGAAAAAACTTCTTATAGAGCTTCGTTAGGATATGGAGACCAGGAAGGGGTTTTGATTGGTTCGAAATTAGAAAGAGCTAATTCAAGAATTAACGTTACGCATTCAGCATTGGATGATAAACTACAATTTGATTTTAGAGTGAATTACGGACAAACTATTTCAAATAATTCGCCAGTATCTAATACTGTAGGAAGTGAGGCTGGAACAAGTATCAATTATGAATCTTATGTTTTTAATCCTACTTACCCAATTTATGATGCTAATGGAAATTACAACCACGTACTTCCATATAGAGTAAATCCGGTTTCATTTTCGAATGATGTATCAGATGAGGTTACTAATAGTCGTTTTTTAGGAAATTTATCTACTACCTATAAGATTTTTAACCCTTTAAGCGTAAATGTGAATTTAGGGTATACGAATCAGGCGATAAACAGAAATTCATACATTAAAAAATCAAATCCATTAGGTCAGGGAATGGGTGGTTATGCTAGTGTTCAGAAATTAGAAGATTCTTCTAAATTATTAGAAACTATTTTAAAATATGATGATCAGTTTGGCAAACATACTATCAATGCTATCGCAGGTTATTCATACCAATATTTTGTAAACGACGGACTTCGTAATGCGGTATCAGGATTCTTATCAGATGAATTTAGATGGTACAGTTTGCAAGCTGCTAGTACAAATTTAGGGGTAACTTCTTTTAAAGGAAGTAATACATTGATTTCGATGTACGGTCGAATGAATTATAATTTTGATGATAAACTTCTTGCTACTGCAACAGTTAGAAGAGACGGTTCAAGCCGTTTTGGTTCAGGTAATCAATGGGGAGTATTTCCATCGGGATCTTTAGCCTGGAGAATTTCTAATATGGAGTTTTTTAAATCAAAAGTAATTTCTGATTTGAAACTTAGAACAAGTTATGGTGTAACCGGAAATCAGGAAATAGGAAACTTAAATTCTATAACCAGACTTGGTGCTACTTCGGCTGGATACATTGTAGGAGGTCAAAGAATTACTACTGTTTTGCCTTTGCAATATGCTAATCCTGATTTGAAATGGGAGCAAACAGCTCAGTTTAATGCAGGAGTTGATTACACCATTTTAGACGGAAGAGTTCGTGGAAGTATCGATTATTACGTTAAAAAAACAACCGATCTTTTATTGAATATTCCAGTTCCATCTCCTACAGCGGTGAGTACACAACTAGCTAACGTAGGAAGTGTACAAAACAAAGGGATTGAATTAGAAATTTCGGCAGATATTATTAAAAAGAATGATTTCTCCTGGACTACTTCTATTAATTATACAAGAAATAGAAATAAAGTTTTAAGCTTATCTAATAGTTTATATAAAGGTGATAATATTCAGGTTGGTCCATTACAGGGACAAGGTTTAACAGCAGGGATTTTTGCACAATTAATACAACCAGGATTGCCAGTTGGAACTTTTTATGGTAGAGAGTTTGTAGGAATTGAGAATGGTGTTGAAATTATTGATCCTGAAATGAAAGTGATTGGTTCAGCCCAGCCAGATTTCACATTTGGTATTACTAACTCGTTAAGCTACAAAAGATTTTCATTAGGATTTAATTTTAGAGGTTCAGTAGGTAATGATGTATTTAATTTAACAGCAAATAATTTAGCTTATCTGAGTAATCTTCCTGGAAGAAATGTACTAAAAGAAGCGCTTACAAGCGGTGTTTTAAGAACACAGCCAAAACAATATTCATCTCGTTGGATCGAAGATGGTTCTTTTGTGAGATTGGACAATGTTACTTTAGGTTATGATATCAATCTTAAAAATTTACCTGCAATCTCTAACGCAAGATTGTTTGTTACAGGACAAAATTTATTGTTGTTTACAAAATATTCAGGTTTAGATCCTGAGGTTAATTCAGATGTGTCAGGTACTGGAATCGCTCCAGTGGGGATTGATTATTTAGCTTATCCTAAAGCTAAAACTGTGAGTATGGGATTAAGCTTGTCATTTTAAAATAACTTCAATTTATAAATTGTATTATCATGAAAATATATAAAATCAAATTAATAGTATGTTCAGTTGTTGTATCGCTTTTATTGCCAGGATGCACTAATTTGGACGAAGAAACATTCGGAAGTTTATCGCCGGATACTTATTATAATAATGAAGCAGAAGCACTTTCTTCTGTAGTAGGAGTTTATCAATCCTTATCACAAGTAGCTCATATTGGTGATCCTTGGCGTATTGCCGAATTTGGAACCGATGAATTTATTGTACCTGGAAGAGCTAGTGGAGGATGGTTTGACCAAAATAATATTGATATTATAAAACATGTTGTTGCTCCAACAAATGCAACTTGTGGAAGAGCCTGGAAAAATATTTTTCAGGAAATTGGTACCGCTAATGCTGTTTTAGAAAGTTTAAAAGCTTCTCCTAATAGTGCTAATTTAAAAGCATTAATAGCCGAAACCAGAGCTTTAAGAGCTTATGGTTATTTTTATGCAATGGATTTTTGGGGAAATGTACCCTTAGTTACGGTAGCACGAATTGATCCTAATAATTTACCTGGAACTACTCCAAGAGCTGAAATATTCAAGTTTGTTGAAACAGAATTGTTAGAATCAGTTGAAGATTTGCCTTCGGTTACTACAGTTACCAGAGCAAGTTATTATCCAAGATTTACAAAAGAAGCCATCTACGGACTTTTAGCAACGATGTATTTGAACGCACAAGTTTATACAGGAACTCCTAAATGGACTGAAGCCGTTGCAATGTGTGATAAAGTTATAAGTACTAATAAATTTTCATTAGAAACTACAGTATTGGATAATTTTAAATCTACTAATAAGCAAAATTTTAAAGAAGTAATATCTTCTTTCTCTGTTTCGCCTTCTAACAATGCAGGAAGCAATCAATTTATTTTATACGCTCAAAACGGATTAGATAAATTAAGATACAATTTGCCTTTTACTCCGGCAAATGGATATAGTACGTATCAGGAAGCTTTAGACCGATATCAAAATCAGGATGTTCGTAAATCCTTACTTCAATATGGGCCACAATTTTATTTAGACGGAACAACACCTCTGGCTTACCCTGACGGAACTCAGTTGAATATTATTGCAGTAAAAGATTTAATTAGTGCTGAAGATAATGAGGGTTATAAAGTTTTGAAATATACTCCGGTAGGAACTTCATGGGCAGGATCTAATGGAGATAATGATTTGGTTTTAATGCGTTATGCTGATATTTTATTAATCAAAGCAGAAGCTTTATTTAGAGGAGGAACTACAACAATTGCTGATACTCCATTAAATTTGATTAATACCGTTAGAGGCAGAAGTAATGCTTCTTTGTTAGCAACGGTAACTTTGAAAAACATAGAAGATGAAAGAGCCAGAGAATTAATCTGGGAAGGTCACCGAAGAAGAGACATGATTCGTTTTGGTACTTATTTTACAGGAACCTGGGCATTCAAAACGACTCCAACAGCTACTTTCAGAGGTTTGTATCCTATTCCACAAGAACAGCGAACTGCAAATCCAAAGTTAGTACAGAATGATGGATACCCACAGAATTAGAGAATAAATTGGTTAATAAATAGTTGGTTAAACCCATGTAAGACTAGAATTTTTCTAAAAATACATGGGTTTTTTTCTTAATTTTTTTTACAATTAATATGAGTATTATGTATTTTACCAAAATATCGATTAGACTTAAATTGGCTTTAATTTTTGTTTCAATAGTATCGCTGAGCAATAGCTATAGTCAATCCTATAAAGGCGTAACTGGAGTTCGAGATACTTCTTATTCTACAAAAAGCGCTTTTAAATATGATGTAAAATCGCATCCGTCTATCAAGATTGTTCCGGAGTTTCATTTTAATTCGGTTAAAGGAAAACGCAATATTATTTATTGCCAAGTTGGAAAACGCAAATTGAATCTTGATGCTTTTTATAATATCGAAAAAACAAATTCGAAAAAAACGGCAATCATCATTATTCACGGTGGTGGCTGGCGTACAGGAAGTCGAGAGCAGCATTATCCTATGGCGCAAAAGTTAGCCAGTTTAGGTTATGTGTGTTTTACGCCAGAATATCGTTTGTCTACCGAAGCACTTTTTCCAGCAGCTATTTATGATCTAAAAGCAGTAATTCGTTGGGTTCGACAAAATGCAGAAATTTATAATTTTGAACCAAATAAAATTGCCGTTTTAGGTTTTTCCGCTGGAGGTGAAATGGCTTCTTTTATGGGAACAACTGGAAATATGCCATTATTTGAAGGAACTTCGTGTAATTTAGAGGCAAAATCGAATGCTAATGCAGTCGTAGATATTGATGGAACCTTATCTTTTGTGCATCCTGACGGACGTGAAGGAGACGATAGTAAAAGCATTTCGGCTGGAACGTATTGGTTTGGTTATTCGAAAGCAGAAAACCCAAAATTGTGGGAAGCAGCATCGCCGTTGAGTTATGTAAGTGCTCAAACGCCGCCAACACTTTTTATCAATAGTTCGGTGCCGTGGATGCATGCAGGACGTGAAGATTATATCAAGATTTTGGATAAAAACGGAATCTATTCTGAGGTTAAAGAATTTGAAGGAGCGCCACATTCGTTCTGTTTGTATGAACCCTGGTTTGCTCCCACAATTCAATATATAGATCATTTTTTGACTAAAGTATTTAATAAATAGACGTTACTTGGAATGTTGAAAACATTCTTATTTTTTAACCATGAAGTGAATTAAGAAATTTAATAATACTGAAAAGCTTAATTTTCTTAAATATCTAGATGGTTTAATTTTTTGTGTTTCACATAAATTTCAGGAGTATTAATAAATTAAAATTTCAATATGAAGCAGTTTTTTCAAAATGTATTTTGGGTAATTCTTTTTGTTTCTTTTTATGCAAAAGCGCAGCAAACGGCTATTAAGATTCCAAAGGACACCTCTTTTACGGTAAAAAATGAATACAAAAAATACCTGAAAAATTTTCCGCAAATAACACCTGCCAAAGATGCATTACCAGAAAATGTAAATGAAAGCAGGAACTTGGTTTATACCACCTTAAAAAATACTCCTTATGGAGACCGGGATTTGCATTTGGATGTTTTTTCGCCAAAGAAAAAAGGAAAATACCCCGCCTTAATTATGATTCATGGCGGAGGATGGAGAGCCGGAGATAAAGCATTGCAAGTGCCAATGGCTCAAAAACTGGCAGCCAAAGGAATTGTAACGGTTTGTGTGGAATACCAATTGTTGCAGGAAGCCCAATATCCAGCAGCGGTTTTTAATATAAAATCGGCAGTGCGATGGGTGCGTGCCAATGCAGATAAATATGGAATTGATCCTAACAAAATAGCCATTTCGGGTTGTTCCGCAGGAGGACAATTGGCTTTGTTGGTTGGACTCACAAACGGAGTGGAAGCCAAGGAAGGAAATCAGGGGAATTTAGGTTTTTCAAGCGATATTCAGGCTATTGTAGATTTGGACGGAGTAGTGGATTTTATGGCTCCTTTGTCTCTTAATCTAAAGCGAGGACCAGATTCACCAGACGTACAATGGTTAGGAGGTACTTTTTATGAAAAACCAGAAATTTGGAAAGATGCTTCTCCTATTTTTTGGGCTAATGAGAAATCTTGTCCTATTTTGTTTGTCAATAGTGGTTTTCCAAGATTTCATGCAGGTCAGGATGAATTAATCGGAATGATGAAAGATTGGAAAATATACACCGAAGTTCATAAATTTGACATTCAATTACATACCTTTTGGTTGTTCAATCCCTGGATTGACCCTACTGTAAATTATATCAATGATTTTTTAATTAAAGTATTTGATAATCAATTGGTGAAAAAATAGAAACAACATTTAAAATAGAATAAGATGGCGAAAACTAAAATTACCCGAATTTCTTTAATTTATTTTATAGCTATTGGCTTATCGCTGGCAGCTTGTAAAAATGGATTTAATAATGCTACAAACAAAAAATCAGCGGAAAAAATTGTTCCTGAAAATTTAAAGTGGTCAGAAAGGATGGTGCTATCAGAAATGCATCGTTTTCCTGAGGCAACAAAATTAGATTTTTCTCCAGTAGCTCAATGGGGATACACAAACGGATTAGTTTTAGGTGCTTGTGCTAAGGTTTATGAAAAAACTAAAAAGCAAAAATATTATGATTACATCTATGCTTATGCAGATCAGATGATTGATAAAACAGGAGAAATAAAAAGATACAATTTAGCCGATCAAAATTTGGACATGATAAAATCAGGCGATGTTTTACTTTATCTGTATCCAAAAACAAAGGAAGAACGTTTTTTAAAGGCTATGAAAACTTTAAATAGCCAGTTAGAATCTCAGCCTAAAACATCTGATGGAGGCTATTGGCATAAAAAAATATACCCTTTTCAAATGTGGCTGGATGGCTTATATATGGCTGAACCTTTTCATGCCCGTTATGTAAAAGAATATGTGAAAGATGCTTCTCAGGCTAATAAAGTTTATGATGATGTTGTACTTCAATTTGATTTAATTCAAAAACACAGCCGAGATCAAAAAACAGGATTGTTATTTCATGGTTGGGATGAGAGCAAAAAGCAACGTTGGGCAAATAAAGAAACAGGAAACTCAGAACATTTCTGGTCGAGAGGAATGGGTTGGTACGGAATGGCTTTGGTAGATGTTTTAGATTTTTTACCTAAAAATCATCCAGGACGAAGCAAATTGATTAAATATTTGAACCAATATGCTGAGGCTGTAATTAAGGTTCAGGATGAATCTGGCGTTTGGTGGCAGGTTTTAGATCAAGGAAACAGAAAGGGAAATTATTTAGAAGCTACTGGAACTGCAATGTTTGTTTACACATTGGCTAAAGGTGCTCATAAAGGCTATATTCCAAATAAGTATTTGAAAAACGCAAATGAAGGTTTTGACGGACTAGTGAAAAATTTAGTTAGTGTTGAAGAAAATGGAGTTGTAAACTTGAATAAATGTTGTGCCGTAGCTGGTTTAGGCGGTAATCCCTATAGAGATGGAACCTATGAATATTACATTGGCGAAAAAATCAGGTCTAATGATCCTAAAGGAACGGGACCTTTTATACTAGCTAGTTTAGAATTAAATAAATAAGTACAAAACGATGAAAATTTTAAAACAACTTTTTTTGATTGTAATTGTGTTTACAATAGCAGCATTTAATTTAATTAGTGAAGAAGATTCCAAAAAAGCAACAGTAGTATATTTAATAGGTGATTCCACAATGGCTGATTATGCTAATAATTACGAGCCAGGCAAAGATTATATGAAAACCAGATATCCAGTTACAGGATGGGGACAGGTTTTTCAGCAATATTTAGTGAAAGATAGCCTGCAAAAAGTAAACAAATTAATTAAAACAGATAGCGCTTTTGTAGATGACAGAGCTCGTGGCGGTCGTAGTACACGAACATTTTTTCAAGAAGGAAGATGGCGTGCCGTGTACGAAAATCTTAAAAAAGATGATTTGGTTTTGATGCAATTTGGACACAACGATGCTGCCGAAGATAGAACCGAAAGATATGTTACCATTGAAGGATATAAAGAATTTTTAAGATTGTTTGTTGACCAAACCAGATCCAAAGGAGCAGTTCCAATTATTTTAACGCCAGTAGCCAGAAATTATCCATGGAAAGATGGGAAACTACAAAATGTTCACGGATTGTACGATCAGGCTGCAAAAGATGTAGCGCAAGAATTGAATGTGAAATGCATCGATTTGAATAAAAAATCAATGGACTTTTTTACTAAAAAAGGAGAAGTTTTTTCGGCTGAAAATTATTTTATGAATTTTCCGCCAGGCAAATATGAAGCTTATCCAGACGGACAAAAAGACAATACCCATTTTCAAACCAAAGGTGCTGTTGAGGTTGCCCGATTTGTTTTTGAAGGAATGAAAGAAATAAACGCTACGATTAAAAATTAATAAAAACTGTTTTCTATGAAAAATACAATCCGACTAAAATATATTTTGTTTTTTCTATTTACTACCCAATTCTTTTTTGCACAAACATCTAATCCTGAAAAATACAAATACCAATTTACTGTTGCTAAAGACGGTAGCGGCGATTACAAATACATTCAGGACGCTATCAATGCATTGCGTGTTTTTCCTTTAGCTCCAATTACTATTTATATTAAAAATGGAGTTTATAATGAAAAAATAGAATTGTCGGCTAATAATACGGATGTTACTTTTATTGGCGAAAGTATAGATAAAACTATCATTACCTACAATGATTATTCTGGTAGAGGTAAGATGGGAACTTTTGATTCTTACACAGCTAAAATATCTGGAAACCGATTCAGGGCAGAGAATATTACGTTTGCCAATTCTGCGGGACGAGTAGGACAGGCGGTTGCTTTGTATGTAGATGCTGATAAAGCAGTTTTTAAGAATTGTAAGTTCTTAGGGAATCAGGACACAATTTATAATGGAGGCGAATATGCAAGACAATTTTTTGTAGACTGTCATATCGAAGGAACTACTGATTTTATCTTTGGACCAGCGACAGCGGTATTTAAAAATTGCACCATTTTTTCGAAAGCAAATTCATATATAACTGCACCCAATACGCCAAAAGACAAAGAATTTGGTTTTGTTTTTCTGGATTGTAAAGTGATTGTAAATGAAGAAGTAGATAAACTTTACCTTGGCCGACCTTGGAGAGCATGGGCAAAATCAGTATTTATAAAATGCGAATTGCCTAAACAAATTGCTCCGCAAGCATGGGACAATTGGGGAAATCCTGAAAATGAAAAAACTGCTTTTTTTGCAGAATATGAATGTACAGGTGAAGGTTTTAAGCCAAAAGAAAGAGCATCATGGACACATCAATTAAAAAAATCAGAAGCCGAAAGATACACGCTTAAGAATATTTTAGGCAGCAATTCAAAATCTTCTGATAAAGAGTGGTATGAATTGTAAAATTCTATTTTAACTAAAAAAAGCTTCAGATTTTCTGAAGCTTTTTTTATGTTTTTTATCAAATTATTTCTGAAGATTCAGATCTGTAAATCCGGAAACTTCAGTAGAAACTTCTCCTAGCCATCCGCCTTCAGCACGGTTTGAAGTATAAACTTTTACAAAATCAATTCCTTTTAATTTTACAGTTTTACCATTTTTATCTACAGCCCAGTCAATATTAATTTGTGCTTTTGGATCAGTATTTGCCCAGTTGTCAGCATAACCCCATTCATAAGGAAGATTAGACCAGTTGTTACCACTACCAGCAATATTTGATTTCAAAAAAGTGCCTTTGTAGGTAATACTTTCACCTTTCCACATTGGGTAATACGCTTGTAAGTTGAAAGCATTTTTAGAAATATAACCTGTTTTTCCTTGGTTGTCCGTCCAACGAATGTATTCGGCTCTGCTTGCTTTGGTTTCTATTTCAGGCTTGTAATAAGTCATTTCATAGTTTTTGATAGTTTCTATGTTAGCGTGCTGAGAACCTGCAATTTCATACCATTCATCATCGGCTTTTCCGTTACCATTGGCATCATAAGAAACCATGATTATTCCTGGTTCAGCCCACGTAGCAAGAGGATTTCCATGAACAATAAAATCATTTCCTTCTTTATTAATGATGGTGTGGTCAAAGCCAAATGTTACATAACCTCCAAAACCACCCAGAGTAACCATACCATTAGTTGTTAAACTAGTTTCAGCCTTTATTCTCATTGTTTCGTCTGTATCTTTATCTATTGCAGCGGGAAGCTTATTGACAGATTGCCCTGGAGCTGGAAGAAAATCAAAAACCTGAGTGATTTTATTCAAATAAGTTTTTTCGTTTACTGTTACGACAAACGTTTTTGAAATTTCACCACCTGCGTTTTTTGCTTTGAGGACGATGTTGTAAGTTCCGGCTTGTCCGAAAGCGTACAATAAATCTGCTGTGTTTGAAATTTCATTTCCTTCTAGTGTCCATGAAAATTTAGCTTCATTGGAATTTTTTATTTCAGGTTGGATGCGAAGCCATTGCATTTTGTCAACTGTATAACCGCCGTTTGGTTCTGTAAGTTCAATTTCTGGTGATGCGATTTCGTCATTAGAACATCCGGTTAAAGATAAGATTACGAATAGTGTCAATAGAATTTTCTTCATTTTTGAATTTTTAAAGTGTTAGTGTTTATTATTGTATTTAATTTGAAAAAGTTAAAAGCGAAAACACCCCAACAAAACGATGAGGTTTGTAAGAAGTAAGTACAGGAAGATGGTACTGCTTGTAGAATAGATTTATAAATAAACCATATGCAAACAGCACTAAACTTCCATGTAATGTAGCGTTACATAGATGCATAAATGTCCTTTACTAAAAATAGTATTGCCGAAAAAATGTAAACCAAATCTAAATTTGATTCTTTTGTGTTGAAAGCTCTGATCCACGAAAGCTTCAGTTTATGTGCAGTGGCAGGTCTCCTGACTTATTCCCATTTTGAGCCGCCTTCCCATCTCGTGTAGAACGAGACAGTGGCAAAAGTTTAGATTTTAAAAAATCTGTCAAAATGTTGAATAGAACTTACAGTAACGGGCTTGCTCAGGATTTACACCTGATTCCCTCTTAGTTGATTTTATCGAAAAATAAAGCCAAACCATTGCGGGCGCAAAAGTAACTAAACTTTTTGGAGTTCAAGAGTTGTTTTGTGAAAAAGTAAAATATTGTTTTTGAAGCTAAACAAAAATATCAATATAAGTAACCTCATCGGTTATGGGAATGATTCCGTGTTTTTGTAAGGCGTTAAAGTAGAGGCTATCACCTGTTTTTAGAATGTATTCGGTGTCGCCAACTTGCATTTTCATTTCGCCTTCTACCACAAAAACAAACTCTTCTCCATCGTGTGATAATTGGTGTGGAATGACTTCGCCTTTTCGGGCAACAAACAAAAAAGGCTGCATCTTTTTTTGGTGGTATTCTGAAGCATACGGAAATATCAGATAACCTTTTTCAGTTTTAACCAGTTTTTCAACAGCTTCTTTACGGCTGGTAACAATTGCTTTGTTCCATCCGTCCTGTTCTAACAAACCCGATATAGTAGTGCCTAATGTTGAAGCAATTTTTACCAAAGTCGCTACTGACGGTATGGTTTTGTTGTTTTCGATCTTAGAAATCATGCTTTTAGATAAGTCGCAGCTGTCTGCCACTTCTTGCAAAGTGCGTTTTTGATTGATACGCAATAGGCGTATTCTTTCTCCTACTTCAAGATTGTTGTCTGTGTTGACTTTAGTTTGTGCTTTTTCGTTTTCCAAAATGCCAGTATTCAAATAGTTTATCGAAACTCATTTTTGCCACAAATTAAGGACAATTAAATTTTAGAATTGTCCAGGTAGACTATTTTTTGTGCCAAAAATTAAATTCGAAAATAAAGATACTGATTATAATGATATCTAATTATTTTTTATCAACTTTGTTGAATAAGAGTAAACATATTGTAAAATTATAAACTTTACGGAAATTCCGTAAGCAATAAACCAACCTATGTATAAACCACTAAAACGATGCCTGTCTGTTATTTTTACTTTCTATACAGCAGCAACATTGCACGCTCAAAATCCTGAAATTAAGGTAGATCTTACCAAAGAAATTGGACCAATGAAACCCGTATGGGCATGGTTTGGTTATGATGAACCAAATTATACCTATA
>Ga0247814_10000795_pt1 | contig 21957 bp, 26 predicted proteins | sample UWRJL179409R1_FD_179947 | JGI IMG/M metagenome (GOLD analysis project Ga0247814, IMG submission 179947) | Plant litter microbial communities from Arlington Agricultural Research Station in Wisconsin, United States - UWRJ-L179-409R-1 | ecosystem: Environmental > Terrestrial > Plant litter >... | reverse complement strand
CTCGCTGGGTGCTTGCCCAACGTGCGCCTGCCGAAGTCTGGCCAGTGGCGCATCAGTATTTCGAAGATAACGGCTTCCGTATTGCCGAAGACCGTCCGCAGACCGGCGAATTCAGCACCACCTGGCAGCGTCTGGACGAGCTTTCCGCATCCGTCGCCAAGCGTCTGAGTGCCACCGGCACTGCTGCTGATGCAGAAACCCGCGTGCGGGTTCGTATCGAGCCGGGTGTGCAGCGCAACACCAGTGAAATCTACGTCGTGAGCATCCAGCGTCCCGCTGGCAGCACCGCAGAAGTCGATTTCCCGGCACGCGCCACCAATCTGGGCCTCGATTCGGCGCTGACCGATGACATGCTTGCGTCCCTGAGCCGCAGCGCAGAGCAAGGCGGTTCGGTATCGCTGGTCGCAGCACGCGACTACGACACTCCAAGCCGTGTCGCCCTGACGGAAGACGGCAGCGGCAACCCGGTTCTGAACGTAGGTTCGGATCTGGATCGCGCGTGGTCCAGCGTCGGTCGTGCCTTGAATCAAGGTGAATGGCGCGTTGAAGACATCAACCGCAGCCTGGGTCTGTACTACATCAACCTTGCCGAGAAAGCCAAGACACCTGAAAACGAGCCCGGCTTCTTCGGTCGAGTTTTCGGCAGCAAGGAAAGCAAGGAAGAGATCGATGCCCGCGCCGAGCGCTATCAGGTTCGCCTGAGCAAAGTGGGTGACAGCGTGCAGGTAACCGTCGAGAAGAACATCAACACCGTCGCGCCGGCAGACATTGCCCGTCGTGTACTGGGTGTCATTCAAGACAACCTGGGTTAAGTGCGTTTCGCAGTATTAGGCAGCGGTAGCCGAGGGAACGGCACGCTGGTCGCCAGCAATGACACGTATGTGCTGGTCGATTGTGGTTTCTCCTTGCGGGAAACCGAGCGGCGTCTGGCTCGACTCGGAATCAGTGCCCATCAGTTGAGCGCGATTCTGGTGACCCACGAACATGCCGATCATGTGCATGGCGTGGGTTTGCTGTCTCGGCGCTACAATCTGCCGGTCTACCTGAGCAGCGGCACCTCGCGCGGGATGCGCAAACCGGTTGAGGCCGCCGGCTTTCTCGTGGGTGGTCAGGCTTTGCAGGTGGGGAGCTTGAATATCGATGTGGTGTCCGTGGCCCACGATGCGCTGGAACCGACGCAGTTCGTCTTCAATGACGGCCAGCGTCGGTTCGGTTTGTTGACTGATCTTGGCTCGTACTGCCCGTCGGTGCTGCAAAGCTATCACGGGCTGGACGCGCTGATGATCGAGGCGAACCACTGCCGGGACATGCTTGCCCGAGGTCACTATCCGTACTTCCTGAAGCAGCGGGTGGGTGGCGACGAAGGACATTTGAACAACCATCAGGCCGCAAACCTGGTGAATGAACTGGGATGGCAGGACCTGCAACATCTGGTTCTGGCCCATCTGAGCAGCAAGAACAATCTGCCGCATCTGGCCCGGCAATGTTTCGTCGACACCCTCGGGTGCGATCCGGACTGGCTACAATTGGCCGATCAAGATTCAGGGCTCGACTGGCGACATATCGCCTAGCCCAACTACTTAGCAAGCGGAGCCCATCATGGAAAAACGTGAAGAACTCTACCGCGGCAAAGCCAAGTCGGTGTACACCACCGACGACGCTGACCGCTTGATCCTGCTGTTTCGCAACGACACTTCGGCGTTCGACGGCAAGCGCATCGAACAGCTGGACCGTAAAGGCATGGTGAACAACAAGTTCAACGCCTTCATCATGCAGAAGCTTGAAGAAGCGGGCGTTCCGACCCAGTTCGACAAGCTGCTGGGCGACAACGAATGCCTGGTCAAGAAACTCGACATGATCCCGGTCGAATGCGTCGTGCGTAACTACGCCGCCGGCAGCCTGGTCAAGCGTCTGGGTATCGAAGAGGGCACCAAGCTCAATCCGTACACCTTCGAGCTGTTCCTGAAGAACGACGCCATGGGCGACCCGTTCATCAACGAATCCCACGTCGTGGCTTTCGGCTGGGGCACCGCCGAGCAACTGGTTCGCATGAAAGAACTGTCGCTCAAGGTCAACGAAGTGCTCAACAAGCTGTTCGACGACGCTGGCCTGCTGCTGGTGGACTTCAAGCTCGAATTCGGCGTATTCCACGGCGAGATCGTCCTGGGCGATGAATTCAGCCCTGACGGCTGCCGCCTGTGGGACAAGGAAACCCGCAAAAAGATGGATAAGGACCGCTTCCGCCAGGGCCTCGGTGACGTTATCGAAGCCTACGAAGAAGTCGCCAACCGTCTGGGCGTTCCGCTTTAACCCGAAAAAACGTGCAAGCGCTTGATAGCACAAAATAAATTAGCAAAAAGGTTCGCCTTCTGCGTTTGAGCTGTTATGATGCGCGCCGTTGGAGAGATGCCAGAGTGGCCGAATGGGACGGATTCGAAATCCGTTGTACTGGCGACAGTACCTAGGGTTCAAATCCCTATCTCTCCGCCATACAAATGAAAGCCCCAGAAGTTTTGCTTCTGGGGCTTTTTTGTTTCCGGCAAGCCAGTAACGCGAAGCGGGAAAAACGTCACGCACTCTGATACGGTCTGCTTGAGTTCTCCAAGGATCGCTGCAATGAACATTCAGCAAGCGCTGACGCACCTGCAAAGTCGGCTACCCGGATTGCAGGCGGTTTATCTATTCGGCAGTCAGCGCACCCCTGATGCTAACGCCAACAGCGATCTGGATCTGGCTGTCCTTGCTTCCGGCGCTATTGACCCTCTGGAGCTTTGGCGCCTCGCTGGCGAATTGGCAGACATTGTCGGTATGCCGGTAGACCTGATTGATTTATGTACCGCGTCGACGGTGATGCAATATCAGATACTGACCAAGGGCGAACGGATTTGGGTGAGTGGCAATGGCGCGGGGATTTTCGAGGCGTATATCCTCAGCGAGAAAACAGCACTGGACGCCGCCAGATCGGCTCTGCTGGAAGATATTCATAAGGATGGGCTGATTCATGGTTGATGACGTACTGATCAACAAGGCCGCGACCATTGAGCGTTGCGTCGCGCGAGCGCGTCAGGAGTACGCCAAGGGACCAGAAACCTTCGCTACCGATTTCACCCGTCAAGACGCCGCGATTCTGAATATTCAACGTGCGTGTGAGGCGGCACTGGATATGGGGCAGCACCTCATTCGAAGGGAGCGCCTCGGTGTTCCTCAAAGCGCCCGCGATGTCTTTGAGCTGCTTTTCCGGGGTGGTTGGCTGGACGCTTCGCTGCTCCCGGTCATGAAAAATATGGTGGGATTCCGCAATATTGCTGTTCATGAATACCAGGCACTGCAGCTTCCCATTACTGTCTCTATCATTACCAATCATCTGGGTGACTTTCTTGATTTTAGTTCAGCAGTCCTGCGCAAGGATTCTAATGGTTGATCCTGTTGGGTTGAGTTACTGAAATAAAAAATCCCGCACAGTACGGGATTTTTTTATCCATAAGATATGGCGATAAATTATTCGGTCAACGGCGTTAGCTCGCCTCTGGTAGATTTACCTGCAACGGCAATCGCGCTCAGGTTGGAATTGACTCCTTCAGGAAGTCGATACATTGCACCCGTAAGCGGATCGACGATCAGCATGCCGATCAGTCCGCCGAACACAATGTTCCCCCAATACCAGCCATTCATATTTGTGTCGAGTACTTCGGTCTTGGACAAATAACCATCTTTGCGATAGTTGACGGTGTATTTTTCGCCATCAAAGTAACCGGCACCGGCTTTGAGCGTTACCTGATTCGGGGTGACGCCGGAGCTTACAACGGCACCGGCTTCGTTACTGATTTCATACGCCGCACCGCTTGGCGCTGACGTGACAGACACTGGGTAACGCGACTCACTGACGATGCTGGCGCAGCCGGTGGCTGCCAAGGCGGCGATCGAAAGCAGGCAGATTTTTAAAAGTATAACCAGGCGCATTACGCACTCCATTGCTTAGTTTGATTTTGCGCGCGGATAGTATCAGTGGAACATTGCTTGCGATATAGCGTGGGGAGTTAATATTGCATTATTTAATGCTTTTTAATGGCGTCAAACTACTAGCGGCATTCACGGGTGGGTGTGGGTGGAAGTTAGCTAGGTAATTAGCGAGTGCTATGCACCAGTTATTTATACTTTAGTGGTTGTTGCTGCGGCTGAACTTGTTTAAACGCCCGACAACCCCGCAGCTTCCCCGTTTCAGCCCCGCATCAATCCAAGACCTTGCGCACTAACCACTGCATTCACGCCCTCATAATTCGCCAGCGTCGAATGTGCTGTCGTAATCGCATGCTCGTGCGTCGCGGTAATCACCATCACACTGGCGCCTGCCGCTTCCGCTGCAGCAATTCCGGCTGGCGCGTCTTCGAAGACCAGACAATCCTTGATATCTACGCCCAGCCGTTTGGCGGCGAGCAGGAAGCAATCCGGCGCGGGTTTGCCTTGGCTGACGTCTTCGGCGGTGATCAGGTTTACGGGTAATTCCAGGCCAGCGGCTTTCAAGCGAGCTTCAGCCAGCGCGCGCGGGGCGGAGGTGACGATGGCCCAGCGTTCCGGTGGGAGCGAGGCGAGCAGGCGGGCTGCACCTTCGATGGAAACAACACCTTCGACATCCTCGATCTCTGCCCGGGATATGCCTTCAGCCTCAAGAACCGGGTCGAGCCCCGGCAGGTTCAGCCGACGGATAGTGTCGACGCTGCGTACGCCATGAATAGTCGGCAAGAATGCCGCGACGTCCAGATCGTGCCGCTGCGCCCAAATCGTCCAGACCCGCTCGGCGGCGATGATCGAGTTGAGGAGAGTGCCGTCCATGTCGAACAGGAAAGCTGAAAAGCGTTTTTGGTCGAGCATGTACTACCTCAGGGTAAAAGTGATTGTGCGGGAACGTCTAAGGCCGTTGAGCGATCAACTTGATTCCCAACGCGTTGAGCACTTTTAACACTGTGTCATAGCGGGGTTTGGCACCTGGAGCCAAAGCTTTGTACAAGCTCTCCCGACCCAGGCCAGTTTCGCGCGCCAATCGGCTCATACCATGCGCTTTAGCCGCCTCGGTCAAGGCCCGCAGGAATACATCGGGGTTTTCATCCTCAAGCGCCGCAGTCAGAAACTCGTGAATGGTTTCTTCATCATTCAGGTAGCTAGACGCCTGGAATGGGGTCAGTTGGCTCATTGCTATAGCTCTCGCTCGATTGTGTTCAAAATCTGCCTGGCGTGTTTTATATCCCGCCATTGCGAGGATTTGTCCCCGCCGCACAGCAGCAGATAAACCGTTGCGTCCCGCCGCGAGTAATACACTCGATAGCCCGGCCCGGTATGGATCCTCATCTCACTGACGCGATCACCGACCATCTGCGTATCACCAAAATTCCCCATTTCGGCAGCAACCAGTCGCGCCGCGATCCTCGCTTTGGCTTTAGGGTCCTTCAGATTGCTCATCCATGAGTTGAACTCTGCTGTGACAAGGAGTGAATATCGGGCCTGAGAAGTGTATTCCTTCGGATACATAATCGACAATGTCTTCTGGTCTGAAAGGTCCTGATCATTTCAGCCTCAAACAGCGAGCCTCGCCAATTTCGCGTATTTGCAAATTAATTCAGGGCTGCTGCTGGCGCTCGTGATGCGCTCGGCGAAGATACTTCGCATTTCTTTTGCCATCCTTTAGCCATGTAGTAGCGGCGAAATGTCGCAACACGATTTGGCGCGAGTAAGATATGCACCTTGATTTCACTGCCCCGATTTTTCTCGGTTGGCCCTGATGCGCTCTTGAAGAGATTCCAGCGGCCAGCCGCAGTGGTATGAACCGAACACGAGTAGACGAGAAAAGGCGATAACTGAAAATGACCAAGACTTCGCGACCTTTATATATTTCCTATGCTGGCCCTTCGCTGCTGGAAATGCCCCTGCTGAACAAGGGCAGTGCTTTCACCCCGCAAGAGCGGGTCGAATTCAATCTGATCGGGCTGTTGCCGCAGAACGTCGAGACCATTGAAGAACAAGTCGCACGGGTCTTCAGCCAGTACAACCAGTGCGCAAGCGATCTGGACAAGCACATCTACCTGCGTTCGATCCAGGACAACAACGAAACGTTGTTCTTCCGCCTGCTGGATTCGCACCTGGATGAAATGCTGCCGATCATCTACACGCCGACAGTTGGCCAGGCGTGTCAGGAATTTTCGAAGATTTACCGCACGCACCGGGGTCTGTTCATTTCCTACCCGGAACGCGACCGTATCGACGACATCCTGCGCAGCGCCACCAAAGATCGCATCAAGATCATCGTGGTCACCGACAGCGAGCGCATTCTGGGTCTGGGCGACCAGGGTATTGGCGGCATGGGCATTCCAATCGGCAAATTGTCCCTGTACACCGCATGCGGCGGGATCAGCCCGGCGTACACCTTGCCGATCGTGCTGGATGTCGGCACCAATAATCAGGAACTGCTCGACGACCCGATGTACATGGGTTGGCGCCACAAGCGGGTGACGGGCAAGGAATACGAAGACTTCGTTGCGCTGTTCATCGAAGCGGTGCAGCGTCGCTGGCCGGACGTGTTGCTGCAGTTCGAAGACTTCGCCCAGACCAACGCCATGCCGCTGCTGGAAAAGTACCGCGACGAGCTGTGCTGCTTCAACGACGACATCCAGGGCACCGCATCGGTTGCCGTGGGTACGCTGCTTGCCGCCTGCAAAGCCAAGAATGAAACCCTGGGCCAGCAACGCGTGGTGTTCCTTGGTGCCGGTTCTGCCGGTTGCGGGATTGCCGAGCACATCATTGCGGCGATGGTGATCGAAGGCTTGAGCGAAGCCGAGGCGCGCAAACGCGTGATGATGGTCGACCGTTTCGGCTTGTTGACCGACAGCATGGATAACCTGCTGGACTTCCAGAAGAACCTGGCCCAAAGGGCGGGCGACATCGCTGGCTGGGCAAGTGGCGACGGCTATCCGGAACTGCTGGACGTGGTCAGCAATGGCAAGCCGACCGTGTTGATCGGTGTATCCGGCCAGCGTGGCCTGTTCACCGAGCAAGTCATTCGCGAAATGCACAAGCACTGCGCCAAGCCTCTGGTCATGCCGCTGTCCAACCCGACGTCGAAAGTGGAAGTGACCCCGCAGGAAGTCCTGACCTGGACCAACGGCGATGCATTGGTCGCGACCGGTAGTCCGTTTGCTCCGGTGACCGTAGGCGATCGCACGTTCCATATCGCACAGTGCAACAACTCCTACATCTTTCCCGGCATTGGCCTCGGTGTCATTGCCTGCAAAGCCACGCGGATCACCGACAAGATGCTGATGGCGGCGTCCAACGCGCTGGCTGAATGCTCGCCGATGGTCACTGGCAAGGGCGATGCGGTATTGCCGCCGCTCAAAGAGATTCAGGAAGTCAGCCGCAAGATCGCCCTGGCGGTGGCCAAGCAGGCCCAGGCCGATGGCGTGGCGCTGGAGACCACTGAAGAGATGTTGGTCGAGGCAATTCAGCGTAACTTCTGGATGCCGAACTATCGGTCGTATCGTCGCAGCGCTGTTTAACGCTCGACGCAGGACCTGAGGCCGCCGCAAGGAAACTTGCGGCGGCCTTTTTTATGTGGCCTGTCTCCCGTTCCCACCAAGGCAACGCTGGAGCGCCGCCTGCAAGCGGCATAAACTCAGCCCATGAACCTACCCATCGAACCCGCGCCGTTGCCCTACGCCGATAAGCTCAAAGCCATGCTGGATGGCGACACGCGCTATGACGGCGAGCTTTTCAGTTCGGCGCCAACGAGTGGCCGCAAGATTGCTGCCCAGGCCAAACCCCGCGAACCGTTGCACTTCATGCGCCTGTCCACGCCGCTGGGGACCATGCTTGCCATGGCAGAACAACGCGGGCTGGTGATGCTGGAGTTTATTGACCGGCCGATCCTGATGCGCGAACTCGAAGAGTTGCGTGCTCGATTCGGCTACGCCATGACGCCGGGGAATAACCCGCATCTGCAGCAGATCGAGGACGAGCTGGCGCGTTATTTCGCTGGCACCTTGACCCGTTTCGAGGTCGCGCTGCATACGCCAGGCAGTGTTTTCCAGAATCAGGTCTGGAGCGCATTGCGCCAGGTGCCGTACGGCACGACCTGCACTTACGGCCAGATCGCGGTTCTATTGGGCAAACCGGGCGCCAGTCGTGCGGTAGGGTTGGCGAATGGCAGTAATCGCATGTCTATCGTCCTGCCTTGTCATCGGGTGATCGGTGCCGATGGTTCGCTGACTGGTTATGGCGGCGGTAAACCGCGCAAGGAGTTCCTCCTGCGTCTGGAACGTGTGGCAATCCAGATCGCGGATCAACAACAACTGGCGTTCTAAGCGGGCTTGTTGCGCTAAGGTTTTGAGTTTTGTGGAATTTTCCTACCTGAAAAGAAGCTGAACAAGACTATTTGTTCTCATCCTTTTCACAAAAAATTGATGGCTGCCTGACTAAAGTTTGCTACGTCGAAGGAGTTGCCTGAATGGCGCCGCTCTGACGTATTTCAACTCATAAAAGCAGACTGTCATGCTGAAAGTTAAAGCCATGCGCCCCGAGCTTGCCACCTTGCTCGCCAGCGGTTTCTTGTTGTTCGCGTTTAACCTGACGCTATGGAAGCACTTGTTTGCAATTACCGCTTCCGACTGGAAGGGCGTTGCCATGCGCGTCGCGTTCGGCGTGATGATCTTTTGTGTGTTTAATATATTTCTGACCCTGTTTGCGTTTAAACGAATATTGAAGCCTGTTCTGATCCTGTTGTTCTTTGTCAGTGCTGGTGTTGCTTACTTTATGAGTGAGTACGGCGTGATGATTGATGCCGGGATGTTTCGTAACTTCGCGGAAACCAACGCCACTGAAGTGCAGGGTTTGTTATCGATAAAGTTAGGTCTCTATATTCTTTTTCTCGGCCTGCTGCCTTCGTTGCTGTTGTTGAAGACGCCGATCAATTATCGGCGCTGGCATCGTGAACTGATCAGCAAGGTGCTCGTGACTGTCGCGTGCGTGGCCGCCATTGGTGGTGTGGCGCTGGCCAATTATCAAGGTCTTTCTTCGCTGTTTCGTAACCACCATGAGCTGCGGTTGATGGTAGTGCCGAGTAATTATATTGGTGCATCGTTGGGCTATTTGAGTGAGCAGGTGATTGCTGCCCAGCGCCCGTTCGTGGCCATTGGTGAAGACGCAAAGCTCTCCCCACAGTGGGCAGCGCGCAAGCGCAAATCACTGACCGTGTTGGTGGTGGGGGAAAGCGCCCGTGCCGAGAACTTCGGCATCCTCGGCTACGGCCGTGACACCACGCCGAACCTGAGCAAGGAACAAGGCCTGATCGCTTTTACCGACGTGCACTCTTGCGGAACCGAGACTGCGGTGTCCGTGCCATGCATGTTTTCCAACATGGGCCGCAAGGATTACAGCGCGACCAAGGCGAAAAACGAGGAGGGCCTGCTGGACGTGATCAAGCATGCGGGTCTGAATGTGGTATGGCGTGACAATCAGTCCGGTTGCAAGGGCACCTGTGATCGGGTGACCTTGCAGGATGTCAGTAACCTCAAAGATCCGATCTTGTGCGCCAATAACGAATGCCGGGACGATATCCTGCTGCAGGGCTTGCAGAGTTTCATTGATAACCTCGATCAGGACACGGTTCTGGTGTTGCACCAGATGGGCAGTCATGGTCCTGAATACTTCAAACGCTATCCCAAGGCGTTCGAGAAATTCACCCCCGTGTGTGAAAGTAACGCGCTGAACAACTGCAGTCGCGAAAGTATCGTCAATGGTTACGACAATACCTTGCTGTATACCGACCACGTGCTGTCGAGCCTTATTGATATCTTGCGCAGTAATCAGGCCAAGGTGGATACCGCGATGCTGTATCTGTCGGACCATGGCGAATCGCTGGGCGAATATAATCTGTTCCTGCATGGCACACCTTATATGTTGGCGCCGGATCAACAGAAGCATGTTCCGATGCTTGCCTGGTTTTCCGATGCCTATAAAGCGTCTTTCTCGGTCGATACAGGTTGCTTGCAAAAAGAGCGTAATGCACCGCTGAGCCAGGACAATCTGTTTCACTCCATGCTCGGTCTGCTGGAGGTCAATACCAAGGTCTACAACCCGAGCCTGGATATGTTTGCCGGCTGCCGTGGCTTGGCCAGCAATAGCGTGCTGGCAAATGAATAACGTGGGCGAGAAGCCGCGACCGGGGTTCGTCCGGCGATTCAGCCTGTGGCGTGACGAGCAATTGGCGCGCCATGCGTTGAAGGCGGCGGGGGAGCCGGGCCTGGTCCTCGATCTGCCGAGTGGTGCCGGGAAGTTCTGGTCGGTGCTGGCCGAACACGCCAATCGCGTCATCCTCGCCGGGGATCAATCCGCAGACAAGCTGGCCCTGGCCGAGAATCACTGCCCAACGGCGGTGCTAAAGCGCATCAAGACATTTCAGACCTCGGCGTTTTCCATCGACCTCAACGACAACGCGGTGGATTGTATTTTCTGCATGCGGCTGTTCCACCATATTGCCGACAGCGACGAACGCTCGGATATCTTGCGCGAGTTCCACCGCGTCAGCCGCGACACCGTGATTGTTGCGCTGTGGGTCGATGGCAATATCCGGTCATGGCGTCGCAAGCGCATGCAGACCCACCGCGACAGTTGCGGACTGCCCGCCGCCAGACGCAGCCGGTTCGTGGTCGGCAGGACCGCGATCAAGGGCGAATTCGAAGCGTCCGGCTTCAGGATTCTGCGCCATTACGACTTTCTTCCCGGGTACGCCATGTGGCGCGTTTACGTGCTGCGCAAGATCAGCCGGTAATCCGGTCAGCGGTCGGTTTCGTGCGGAATTTCGCCAAAAACCCAAGATGAAGATGTTCAACAGGTGTAGGACAGATGCGCGGTAAGCACCCATGGCGATATATACTGCGCGCCATTCTTCATGGGAGAGCCGTGTGGCCATCGATATTCACTGGATTCGCGACGACGCCAGCCTCGCCCGACATTGCGCGCAATGGCAGGCCTTGCCTTTTGTCGCCCTCGACACCGAATTCATGCGGGTCGACACTTTTTATCCCATCGCTGCGCTGCTGCAGATCGGTGACGGTTCCTGCGCCTGGCTGATTGATCCGCTGCTGATCAATGATTGGCGCCCGCTGTCTGCGTTGCTGGAAAACCCGGATGTCATCAAAGTGGTCCATGCGTGCAGCGAGGATCTCGAAGTCCTGCTGCGCCTGACCGGCAGTCTGCCAGCGCCCTTGTTTGACACCCAACTGGCGGCGGCCTATCTGAACCTGGGTTTTTCCATGGGTTATTCGCGACTGGTGCAGGAGGTGTTGAACATCGACCTGCCCAAGGGCGAAACCCGGTCTGACTGGTTGCAGCGTCCGCTGTCGGAAACCCAGATCAGCTATGCCGCAGAAGACGCGGTGCACCTGGCCGAGGTTTACAACATCCTGCGGCCGCGCCTTTCGGACGAGAAGTACGCCTGGGTGCTGGACGATGGCGCCGAGCTGGTCGCCAACCTGCGTCGTGAAGTCGACCCTTACGAGGTGTACCGCGACGCCAAGCTGGCCTGGAAGCTGTCCCGCGCTCAACTGGCGGTGTTGCGTGAGCTGTGTGCGTGGCGTGAACGCGAAGCCCGCGCCCGGAACCTGCCGCGTAACCGCATCGTGCGGGAACATTCGCTGTGGCCGCTGGCCAAGACGCAGCCGGACAATCTCGGTGCGCTGGCAAAAATCGACGACATGCACCCGAAAACCGTGCGCCAGGACGGCGAGTTTCTCCTCGACCTGATCAAACGCTCCGGCAGCGTGCCGCCTGAGCAATGGCCCCAGGCGTTGCCTGAACCGCTGCCAATCGACGCCGCGACCCTGCTCAAAAGCCTGCGCGCCCTGGGTCAACGCTACGCCGAGCAACTGGACATGGCGCCAGAACTGATGCTGCGCAAGAAAACCCTCGAAGCACTGCTCAAGAGCGGTTATCCCGACGGGCCTTATCAATTGCCAGAGTCGTTGCGCGGCTGGCGTCGCGACCTGATGGGCCAGGCGCTGCTCGATCACCTGGCCGGTACCGGAGAACAGTCTTGAAGCGTATTTGTTCGATCTATCGCAGCACCAAGAAAAACGAAATGTACCTGTACGTGCTGAAGAGCGACGTGCTCAAGCGTGTTCCGGTTGAACTGATGGTCGCCTTTGGTACGCCGCATCACGCGTTCGACCTGGTGCTGAGTCCGGAACGGCAGCTTTCCCGGGAGGACATCCACAAGGTGCTGGAGAACCTCGATAAACAGGGTTATCACCTGCAGATGCCGCCGGCCGAAGACGAATACATCGAGCACTTGCCGGAAGAACTGCTGCGTCGCAACGATCCGATGTGAGCAACCAATGCCCCTGCGCCTGCGGGCCAGGGTGTTAAATCTGCTTTTTGCATACGTGACCCGGATTTGATCAGGCCCGATCTGTCTTCGAGTCGCCTGTTTTGTTTTTAAAGGTTTTGAGCCATGCGCGTTCTGATTGCTGAACACGATTACCCTGTTTACACCCAATTGCTGCGCCAGGCCGCTCCGGAACTTGAAGTCATGAGTACCGGCGACTCGGCTGAATTGTCGCGATTGGCGGCCGATTGTCCGGTCTGGCTGGGTCAGCCGGATTTGCTGGCCAACCTGCTACGCCAAGGCCACACCCCGCAGTGGCTGCAGTCGACCTGGGCGGGCGTCACGCCGTTGTTGGTCGACAGCTTGAGCCGGGATTACCGTTTGACCCGTGCCGTGGGCATTTTCGGTCAGGTGATGGCTGAATTCGTCCTGACCTACATGCTCGGTCATGAACGCGAAGTGCTGGCGCGCCTGATGAGTCAGGTCGAGCGCAAGTGGGACAATCGCGCCAGTCACAGCCTGGCGGGGCGCAAGGTGTTGATCGTTGGCGCTGGCGACATCGGCGTGAGCGTTGCGCAATTCCTTGCCCCGTTTGGCGTGCAGGTCTATGGCATTGCGTCCCGGGCACGCACCCAGGCGCCATTTGTTGAAGTGGCGGCGATGGCGGATCTGGAGCGTCTGGTGGGCGAGGTGGATTACGTGATCAACCTTCTGCCCAACACGCCGGAGACCCATGATCTGTTCGATGCGAAGCTGTTCGCCAAATTCAAGCCAACGGGTTTATTCATCAATGTCGGGCGCGGCGTTGCCGTGGTTGACGCGGATCTGGTCGAGGCACTGAAAGAAGGGCATCTGGCGGGCGCGGTCATCGACGTCTGCCGCCAGGAACCGCTGCCGCAGCGCCATCCGTTCTGGACCGCCTGGGGTTTGCTGCTGACCGGGCACAGCGCCGCGCCGACTTCTCCTACAGCCATGGTCGAGTTATTCCTCGCCAACCTGAAGGCTTTCGAAGCGGGTGAAGCGTTGCGTGGGGAAGTGGATTTCTCGCGGGGGTATTGAGGCAGTAACCAACGTGTTAGCGAGGCGGATAAATGGTGTAGCAATACCGGCGCCTCGCGAACAAGTTGGCTCCCACAAGATTTAGAGCGTGAAATCGCCTTCTGCCACCAGCTCTTGCACCGGACGGCGCGGGCTTGGGATTTCTCTACCTTGCAGGAATTCAGGCAGTGTCGATTTATCACCCAGTTTGCCGATCGCGATAGCCGCGTGGATCTCATAGCCTTCTGGAATATTCAGCTCCTGACGGGTTCGCTCCTTGTCGAAACCGGCCATGCCGTGGGTGTACCAGCCGCTCAGGCTCGCTTGCAAGGCCAGATGGCCCCAGGCCGAACCGGTGTCGAAGGTGTGCCACAACGCGGGTGACTCTTCAGTGGCGCCGGGGGCGATGAAGGTGGTCTTGGAAATCACGATGACCAGCGCCGAAGCATGTTGCGCCCAGGACTGGTTGAACTCGACCAGCAGGCTCAGATAACGCGCCCAATTCGGCGTATCGCGACGGGCGTACAGGAAACGCCAAGGCTGCGAGTTGTACGCCGACGGCGCCCAGCGCGCCGCTTCGAAGAAGCTCAACAGGGTTTCCTGGGGGATGCTTTCGCCGGTAAAGGCGCGGGGCGACCAGCGTTCGGTGAATTGCGGGTCGATAGGGTGATCGGCGATGCGTGGATTTGTGCTCATGAGAATCCTGAAGAAAGAGAATTGCAGACGCTCAAGCAGATGGGCCGTGGACGGCAGGCATCGCGGAAGTCCGGAAGGTAGCGGCCTAAAACTACTGCGCTGCTGGCAATCTGACAAGTCCTGGCTACCGGCAGTCGTAAGCGCTTGGCCCGCGCCCCTTGTGCCACTAGACTGGCGACCTTTTCACTGTTGATGCTGATTGCCCGAACCATGGCCGCTAAAGTCGAACCCTTCTGGATACGCAAGACCCTCGATCAGCTCGATGCAACCGAGTGGGAATCGCTGTGCGACGGCTGCGGCCTGTGCTGTCTGCAAAAGCTTGAGGACGAGGACGACAACAGCGTTTATTACACGCGTATCGCCTGCAAGTTGCTGGATCTGAAAACCTGTCAATGCACCGATTACAGCAATCGCCGGGCTTCGGTGCCCGATTGCATTCAGCTCACGCCGGGTCAGGCGGACGAATTCAAATGGTTGCCGCCGACTTGTGGATATCGGCTGGTCAGCGAAGGGAAGGACTTGCCGCTGTGGCATCACCTGGTCTGCGGTGATCGCGATGCAGTGCATCGGGAGCGCATCTCTCAGTCCGGACGCATGCTCAGTGAAAACAGCGTGGCCGAGGATGATTGGGAAGACTATCTGATCTTTCGCGCGGGGTAGGATTGGTAGTCTGTAGGTACCGTCTCGTCTGGGCCCTCATCACACCTTGGACGTCAATCTCGCAGGACCGGCTTTAGCCGGGAGGCGGCCGGTACATTCGCACCCGTTGCGGCGTCAGATTTTGCTCGCTCCCGGCTAAAGCCGGTCCTACGGCTCGAACTTCCTCCCCCGCCCCGCCTCATAACTAACAAGCCCATCGCATTGGTCATCCCATTGTGCTGAACCTTCGCGCAATTGCATTGTAGGAGCGGCTTTAGCCGCGAGAATGTCCTCCCGGCTAAAGCCGGTCCTACGGATTTGCGTGGTAACTGACGCACCCGTTCGCCAACCAGTTGGCTCCTACGCGAGCATCAAACCTCTGCTTTAGGCTTGGTCAGTGCATCAACGCCATCGGCAACGGCGTTCTCGGCAGTCACTTCCGCTTTGGTTTTCAGCAAGCTCAGTTCATCGCCAGCGCGCTTGATGCGGGCTTTGGCGGTGTCCAGGTCGCTGCGGCTTTTCTCGATCAGGCTCTTGGCCGAGCAATGGCCGGTGATGCCGCGTGCCAATACAGCGCCGCCAATGGCCAGCTGGATCAAACCGAAGATGCCACCACGACGCAGGCCTTTGCCCATCATCAATACGCCGCCCGCCAGAGAGCCGACACGCTCCCAGCCATGAACGTTTTGTGGGGTGTGGATTTCTTGCGCTGCGTTGTCAATGCGTTCAATGATCGGGGTGTCGCTCATGATCGTTCTCCATGATGAGATGAATTCGGTTCAGTAAAACTGACTGCCGCCGTTCGGAACTGTTCAATGCATTTGTCAGCAATCGTGCCGCTAGTCGGCTTTTTCTCTGCCGAACTGCGGCCCTGAGCGCGTATTGATGCCTTTGGCCATGCGATCGTAAAGCACGACATTGACGGTCGCGGCAAGGTTCATGCAACCGGTGGTGGGGATGTAGACGACGTCTTCACACCAGTCGCGGATGTCCTGGTCCAGCGAGCCGTCCTCCGGGCCGAAGATATACAGGGCGCGATCGGGATGGGTGTATTCGGGCAGCGGGCGTGCGCCTTCAACCAGTTCCACGGCCACTGGAATACAACCCAGCGGCAGGATGTTTTTCAGGTCATCGATGCCGATCAGGGGAATGTCCTGATGGATTTTCTTGGTGTCGGTGACGAAATCCCGGGCGCGCTCGTAGCGTTTGCCGGTGTAGAACACCGACGCCACGCCATAACAACCCGCCGCACGCATCACGGAGCCGACGTTTTCCGGAGACTTGGGGTTGTACAAGCCAATGCAGGCGTAACGTTTGTTGGCCACGGGGGGAATGCTCGCTGGGAAAAGCGGGCGATTATACGTGCGTCATGTTGGTAGGAGCGGATTTATCCGCGAGCCGAAGGGCGAAGCGGGAACCCGGCTCCCGGCTCCCGGCTGAAGCCGGTCCTACGGCTCGTCTTTCTTCATCAACCCTGCCAGCGCCGCAAACGGGTTGTGGGTTGCCTTGGCGATTTTCGGGCTGCTGGTGGAGCTTTCCGAGAAATACTGCTGATCGGTATAGCGCGAGTGCTCGTTATCGTGACAGTACAGGCACAGCAGCTCCCAGTTGGAGCCGTCCTGCGGGTTGTTGTCGTGATTGTGGTCGCGGTGGTGAACGGTCAGTTCGCTCAGGCGTTTGCCAGCGAACTCACGGGCGCAGCGGCCGCACACATGCGGATACATGCGTAGAGCCTTGTCGCGATAACCCATTTCGCGGTCGCGCTGGGCGTCGGCCAGGATGCGATCCAGCTTGGCGGTGTGGGAAGGGGGGTTGGCCGTGCTCATGGGGTCACCTGTGTCATGTTCATTCGTTGAAAACGGTAATGGGCCAAGTCTAGCGCTTCGCGAAGCGTTCAGCCCTTGAGTTTTTCCGCAATCCAGATGGTGTGGCGCGTGCCCTTGTTGCCGTGGGCGAAGACTTGCACCTCTTCGGCCTTGAAGCCGGCCTTGCGCAGCTTGTCGGAAAACTTCTGATCGGCGCTGGCGGACCATACCGCCAGAATACCTTTGGGACGCAAGGCCTGGGCGCAGGCGGCGAGTCCGCCGGACGAATACAGCCAGCTGTTGGACTTCTGCGTCAGGCCTTCGGGGCCGTTGTCGACGTCGAGCATGATCGCGTCGAAACCGTGGGGTTCACTCTTCAACACTTGGGCGACGTCGCCGATCACCACCTTGGCGCGGGGGTCGAGCAGCGGGTTGCCGGATTTCTCGCCCAGCGGGCCGCGATTCCATTCCACAACGCCCGGCACCAGTTCGGCGACCACCACTTCGGCGTTCTTGCCAAGATGTTTCAAGGCCGAAGCGAGGGTGAAGCCCATGCCCAGCCCGCCGATCAAGACCCGCGGTTGCAGGCGCGGTGCGACCTTCTTGCAAGGGATTTCCGCCAGCGCGTCTTCGGAGCCGTGCATGCGGGTGTTCATCAGCTGGCCGCCATCGCCGCCCTGGATCTTGATCACGAAATCTTCGCCGTATTCGAACAGGCACAAGGCACCGCCGTTGTCGGGAATGGCGGTGGTGTCGAGCAGGACGAAACGTTTCATTGGGCACTCATCGGCAGAAGGCGGTGGCAAAAAGTTGAACACGGTCTCAAGGCAAGGAGTAGCCTGAGCCGCACAATATGACGGGCTGGCATATGAGGCCATTGATGAAAGGTTCTATTCTAACGGCGATTGTCCTGACGACGCTCTCGTTAAGTGTCGTGCAGGCGGACAATCTACAGCCGATTTCCCCGGCGCCAGAACCCGGTTCACCGGGCACCGCGACACCTACGCCGTACCCCCAAGTGGTGCCGCCGAGTATCCCCAAGGCGGGTGGAACCCAAGGTAATTCACCTCTGCTGCCCAAGATTGAAATGCCCCGGCCGCCCAAGGATCAACCATTGCCGACGGTCGAAAGCGGCCCGGCAGACAAGGACAACATCCCTAAATAACCTCGCGGCGCCGGTCAGCTCAGCAATTGGCCATCAACCATGCGCAAGCGTTTGGACAACGAAGTGGCCAGCGCGCGAATGATCTTGGCGGCGATCTTTGGTGTTTCGTCGAGCATCTTGTCCAGAGAATCCCGGCCCAGATTCAACAGCTGACAGTTCGACGCGGCGACACAACTGGCCGAACGCCGCTCACCGTCCAGCACCGCCATCTCGCCGAAAGCCCGGCCGCGACGTAGCGTAGCGATTTCCACCGGTTGGCCGTCGGCATTGAGTTTCTGCACCGACACCGAGCCCAAATGGATGATGCACATGAACGTGCCGGCATCGCCTTCACTGAAGATTGCATCGCCCTGGCTGATCGACGTCATGTTGAAATAGCCCGCCGCCGCCTGGAATTCGGCAGGCAGCAGGGCGTCGAACAGGCCGCAGTCCATGAGCATGTCGCGGATTTCATTGTTCAGGTACGAAGGTTGTTCTGACATGGCTCGGTCTTGTTATGAATGAGTGCTGGCCGGACGCTAGCAAGCGTCCGGCCAGATGTTAGTAAGACAAACATTTCAGGCCGAGTTCAAACGGCCAGCTGCAATACCTTGAAGATAAATCCGTACTCCAGCGCCACGTCGCGCAGGCCCTGATAACGCCCGCTCATGCCGCCATGACCTGCGCCCAGTTCGGTCTTGAGCAGCAGCAAATTGTCGTCCGTTTTGTGGGCGCGCAATTTTGCCACCCATTTGGCCGCTTCCCAATACTGCACGCGACTGTCGTTATAACCGGCAATCACCAGCATCGCCGGATAGGCCTGGGCGCGGACGTTTTCATACGGCGCATAGGCCTTGATCCGCGCGTACGCCTCAGGCTGCTGCGGGTTGCCCCATTCGTCGTATTCGGTGACGGTCAGCGGCAGATCAGGATCGAGCATGGTGTTGAGCACATCCACGAACGGCACTTCGGCAATCGCCGCCTTGAACAACTCAGGACGCTGATTGAGCACCGCGCCGATCAACAGCCCGCCCGCGCTGCCGCCACTGATCACCAGTTGCTCGGCGCGGGTGTGGTTGTCAGCGATCAGGTGCTCGGCACAGGCGACGAAATCGTCAAAGGTGTTCTGCTTGTTTTCCTGCTTGCCGTTGCGATACCAGGCTTCACCCAATTCGCCGCCGCCGCGAACGTGGGCAATGGCAAATGCCACGCCGCGATCCAGCAGGCTCAGTCGCGCGTGGGAAAACCATGGGTCGAGGCTCTCGCCGTAGGCGCCATAGCCATACAGATACAGCGGCGTCGGCTGGCCGAGCAGCTCACGCTTGACCACCAGGCTGATGGGGATCTGCGTGCCGTCCTTGGCGGTTGCCCAGATGCGCTGGCTGACATACGCGTCGGCATCGAACGGGCCGAGCACCGGGGTTTCCTTGAGCACTAGCTGATCGCCGGTTGCCAGAGTCAATTGACGGACTTGCGCCGGGCGATTGAGTGACTGATAGCGCAGGCGAATTTTCTCGCTGTCGAACTCCAGGGAATCCTGCACGTAAAGGCTGTAAGCGGCGTCCGGCAATTGCACGCGATACGTTGGCAGACCTTGCGGGCGAACCTCGATGATCGGCAGGCCGCCTTCACGCAGGCTCAGGGTCAGGCCTTTGGCGTTCAGGCTAAAGCCATCGAGCATCACGGTTTCGCTGTGCGGGACCAGCACTTGCCAGGCGTCGCGGGTGGGCACGCCGCCGGGTTTTTCGGCGGCCTGATACAGCGCAAAGTTGATGCCGTCCTGATTGCTGCGAATCAGCCAGCTCCAGATTCCATCCACTTGACCGTGATCCACGGAGTACTCATGACCTTGCGCCCGGGGCGCCATGCACACGAAAGCGTGCTCTGGCCGCTCGGCGTCCAGCACCCAGGTTTCGCCGGTGGTTTTGCTGTCCAGGCCAAGGATCAACTGCCGCTCGGAACTGCTGCGATAACAGTGCAGGAAAAATCGCCCGTCCGGCTCGTTGAACACCAGATCCGCCGAGTCATTGCCCAGACGATGGCGATACAGCTTGTGTGGGCGATGCGTGTCGTCCAGTTCGCCGAAGAACAGCGTCTGGCTGTCGTTGGCCCAGGTCATGCTGCCGTCGCAGTCTTCGAAGGGCAGGGCGCTGACCTGGCCGCTGCTCAGCTCCTTGACGTAAAGCTGATAAACCTCTTCGCCACTGGTGTCCAGGCTGTAGGCCAGCCGCTGGTGGTCCGGGCTGATGCTGAACGTGCCCAGAGAAAAGAAGCCGTCGCCGGCCAATTCGTTAGGGTCCAGCAGCAGTTCTTCGCGGCTTTCGTCCACCGTCTGCGAGTCGTCGGCCGGGCGCGGGCAGCGATAGTGCCGGGCATATTCGTCGCCTTCGGTGGTGCGGGTGTAATACAGGTACGGCCCCCAGGGCGAAGGCAGCGAGAGGTCGGTCTCCAGGATGCGGCCTTTGATCTCCTCAAACAGCGTCTCGCGCAACGCTTCCTGATCGGCCAATTGCGCGTGCTGATACGCATTTTCCGCCTTCAGATAATCGAGGACTGCGTCGCTGTCGCGGTTTTGCAGCCAGGCATAAGGATCGGCGCCATCGGCTTTTTCGGCGATGGGGCCGCTGGGAATCGGATGTAATTGAGACATGCTGGGCGCTCATTAGTGGCCGCGCGCTATCGAATGTGGACTGCCAATTGATGGCATATGGCACTGATAACTGACGCCGGGGAAGCCGGGTTGGCGAAAAGCCGTTATCATAAGCGCCTAATTACCTGCCTTACCACGGACGTCATGACCGAGAACGACTATACGATCGCCTGGGGCCTCTACGCATTTGCTGCGTTGGGTTGTCTGTTGGTGTGGTTCCTGATGACACGCTGGATGTGGCGCTACCTGCGTGAACCGCTGCTGGTGATCGTTGCCGTCCTGCTGTTCACCCCGACCATCATTGACCCGGTGAAGGAAAAATTCGCCCCGGCGGTTGCCATCACAGCCCTGGATTTATTGTTCAAGGTCGGCAGCAATGTTTGGCGTGCGGTGTCGGATCTGGCCATGTACGGCATGATTGCCTTCGGCCTGTACCTGCTGTTTGTGCTGATTCGCTGGCCCCTCGAGAAAAGCTGGAGGGCGCGTCATCCGCAAGTCGCCGCCGAGCCGACCGCCGTCGCGCAGGAGCCGCAGGACGAGCCGTTCGACGATGACGACCGCTTTGATCGCAAGCCTGCCGCGTCCGGCGTCGGCAACCGTTCTCGGGTCGAGCCACGTCTGTAGGCGCTGGTCGCCAGACGCGCCGCTGAACGCCCTCAAACGAGAACCTGAGCATGTGTGAATTACTGGGCATGAGCGCCAATGTCCCGACCGATATCGTTTTCAGCTTCACCGGGCTGATGCAGCGGGGCGGGCGTACCGGCCCCCATCGCGACGGCTGGGGCATTGCCTTTTACGAGGGTCGCGGCTTGCGTTTGTTCCAGGACCCTGCCGCGAGCAGCGAGTCAGAAGTCGCGCAGCTGGTGCAGCGGTATCCCATCAAGAGCGAAGTGGTGATCGGGCACATCCGCCAGGCCAATGTCGGTCGTGTGTGCCTGTCCAATACTCACCCTTTCGTGCGTGAACTGTGGGGCCGTAACTGGTGTTTCGCCCACAACGGCCAACTGGCGGATTTTGCGCCAAAGGCCACTTTCTACCGACCCGTGGGCGACACCGACAGCGAGGCTGCGTTCTGCGACCTGCTCAATCAGGTGCGCGAAGCGTTTCCTGAGCCGGTGGAAATCGAACAGCTGCTGCCGTCGCTGGTCCAGGCCTGCAGCGAATATCGCAGCAAAGGCGTGTTCAATGCCTTGCTCAGCGATGGGGACTGGCTGTTCTGCTTCTGTTCGACCAAGCTGGTGCAGATTACCCGACGCGCGCCATTTGGTCCGGCCCGTTTGAAGGACGTGGATGTCATCGTCGATTTCCAGGCGGAAACCACCCCCAATGACGTGGTGACCGTGATTGCCACCGAACCCTTGACCGAAGACGAGATCTGGAATCGCTACGAGCCGGGCCAATGGGCGTTGTGGCGGCGTGGCGAATGCGTTGCCCAGGGCAATGCTTGAGAACATCGACCCAATTGAGAGGGATCTAAATGCTGCGAAGTTATCTGCGATTGGTCTTGTTCACCGTGGGGCTGTTGTTCGGGGTACAGATTCCTGGTTTTGTCAGTGATTACGGCAAGCGCGTCGAAGCGCACCTGATCGAGGCGCAGCAAAGCATCAAGGGCTACAAC
>Ga0247814_10000794_pt1 | contig 21958 bp, 18 predicted proteins | sample UWRJL179409R1_FD_179947 | JGI IMG/M metagenome (GOLD analysis project Ga0247814, IMG submission 179947) | Plant litter microbial communities from Arlington Agricultural Research Station in Wisconsin, United States - UWRJ-L179-409R-1 | ecosystem: Environmental > Terrestrial > Plant litter >... | reverse complement strand
ATAGGAACGTGTTATGGAATTTTTATTATCCGTGAACGGTTTCGTTTTTTCCGTAGTTTGTAATTATGGAAGTTTCATATTCAATCCATTCAGCCCAGCGTTTGTCTACATCAACATTATCAGCATATTTTCTGGCAAATCCTAAAAAAGTAGTATAATGTCCGGCTTCGCTAATCATCAAATCACGATAAAATTTAGCTAATTCCGGATCTTTTATATTTTCAGATAATAATTTGAAACGCTCACAGCTTCTGGCTTCAATCATAGCCGAAAAAAGCAGGCGTTCGCATAAAGCATCATTACGACTTCCGTCTTTTTTCATGAATTTAAAAAGTTCATTCACATAGCTGTCTTTGCGTTCGCGACCAAAAGTAAGCCCTCTTTTTTTGATAAGATCATGAACCATCTTAAAATGTTCGATTTCTTCCTGAGCAATGATCATTAATTCAGTAACTAATTCTTCTTTTTCTGAATTTTGAGTAATCAAACTTATTGCATTAGAAGCTGCTTTTTGTTCGCACCAAGCGTGATCGGTTAAGATTTCTTCGATATTAGATTCTACAATATTGACCCATCTTGGATCGGTGGCTAATTTTAATCCTAACATGATTTTTATTTTAGATTACAAAATTAAGTTTTTTGTCTTGTATTCTATTATATTTTCGACCTTTGCTATTATTTTATCGTTAGTTTATCTCATTTTTATGTTCAATGAATCAGAATAAGAAATTATTAATAATAGGTTTTGTTTGGCCTGAGCCAAATTCTTCGGCTGCAGGAGGAAGAATGTTGCAATTAATTTCTTTGTTCAAAGAGATGGGGTTCCAAATTACTTTTGCAAGTGCTGCTCAGGACAGTGATTTTATGGTTGATTTAGAATCTCTTGGAGTTGATAAGAAATCTATTGTATTGAACTCTTCCAGTTTTGATGACTTTATAAAAAGCTTGAATCCTTTGGTGGTTTTATTTGATCGATTTATGATTGAAGAACAGTTTGGCTGGCGTGTTGTCGAAAATTGTCCGGATGCTTTACGAATTTTAGATACTGAAGATTTGCATTGTTTGCGATTGGCAAGACAAAAAGCGTTTAAAGAAAAGCGTGAGTTTCAAATTTCAGATTTATTAGCAGAAGAAGTTGCCAAGAGAGAAATTGCCAGTATTTTACGTTGTGATTTGTCCTTAATGATTTCTGAATATGAAATAGAATTGCTAACAAATGTTTTTAAAATAGATAAAGAATTATTGTATTATTTGCCTCTTTTGTTGAATTCAGAAGCTATTTCCGATTTTGATTTATTATCAAATTTTGAAACTCGAAAAGATTTTGTATTTATTGGTAATTTTCTTCATGAACCTAATTGGAATGCAGTACAATATTTGAAAGAAACAATTTGGCCACTGATAAAAAAGCAAATGCCTGATGCTGTTTTAAATGTGTATGGTGCATATCCTTCTCAAAAAGTATTACAATTAAATAATGTAAAAGAAGGTTTTTTAATTCAGGGTCGGGCAGAAAATGCAAATGAAGTTGTTAAAAGTGCACGTGTAGTTTTAGCTCCTTTGCGTTTTGGAGCAGGAATAAAAGGAAAATTACTGGAAGCCATGCAATGCGGAACACCAAGTGTTACAACTGCTATTGGAGCAGAATCTATGCAAGGAAATTTACAGTGGAATGGTTTTGTTGAAGATAATCCAAAAGCTTTTTCTGAGCAAGCAATACAATTGTATCAGGAAAAAGAAATTTGGCTTCAAGCCCAAAAAAATGGAATTGAAATAATTAAAAAACGATATTTAAAAAATGAGTTTGAAGAAGATTTTGCTAAACAAATTCAGTTTTTAATTTCGAATATAAAGCAACATCGTTTGAATAATTTTATGGGTGAATTGTTGCAACATCACACTTTAAAAAGTACTAAATATATGTCGAAATGGATAGAGGAGAAGAATAAAAAATCCGTCTTGTAATTCAACAAGACGGATTTTTTTATTTCAATTCCAATTTTGAGTTTTGGAATTTTATTTTTGAAGTATTATTTTTCTTTTTAGAAAAATCATTACATCATTCCTGGCATTCCACCACCCATTGGGTTTCCGCCACCATTTTCTTCTTTAATGTCAATTAACGCACATTCAGTAGTTAAAATCATTCCTGAAACTGATGCTGCATTTTCTAATGCTACACGAGTTACTTTTTTAGGATCAATAATTCCAGCTTTTAGCATGTCAACATATTCGTTAGTTTTTGCATTGTATCCAAAATCACCTGCACCTTCAGCCACTTTTGCTACCACTACAGAACCTTCAAGACCTGCGTTTTCAACAATAGTTCTTAATGGGGATTCGATAGCACGAGAAACAATTTGGATTCCAGTAGCCTCGTCAGCATTTTCAGCTTTCAAATTAGCTAACGCTCCTTTAGCTCTTAATAATGCAACACCACCACCAGCAACGATTCCTTCTTCAACAGCAGCACGAGTTGCGTGTAATGCATCGTCCACACGGTCTTTTTTCTCTTTCATTTCTACTTCAGAAGCAGCACCAACATAAAGTACAGCAACACCTCCAGCTAATTTAGCCAAACGCTCTTGCAGTTTTTCTCTGTCATAATCAGAAGTAGTAACTTCCATTTGACCTTTAATTTGGTTTACACGGTTTTTGATTAATTCTGCGTCACCAGCACCGCTAACCACAGTAGTATTGTCTTTATCGATAGAAACTCTTTTTGCTGTTCCTAACATTTCGATAGTTGTGTTTTCAAGAGTGTAACCTCTTTCTTCAGAGATTACAGTTCCTCCAGTTAAGATAGCAATGTCTTCAAGCATTGCTTTTCTTCTGTCTCCAAAACCTGGAGCTTTTACAGCAGCAATTTTTAGAGCACCACGTAATTTATTTACTACCAATGTAGATAAAGCTTCTCCATCAACATCTTCAGCAATAATTAATAATGGTTTTCCTGATTGAGCTACTGGCTCAAGAACTGGTAATAATTCTTTTAAAGAAGAAACTTTTTTGTCGTATAATAAAATGTAAGGAGAGTCTAATTCTACTTCCATTTTTTCAGAATTTGTAACAAAATATGGAGAAAGGTATCCTCTGTCAAATTGCATTCCTTCAACTACGTCAACAAATGTATCAGTACCTTTTGCTTCTTCAACAGTAATTACACCTTCTTTACCTACTTTTGCGAAAGCAGTAGCAATTAATTCACCAATTACTTCGTCATTGTTTGCAGAGATAGAAGCAATTTGTTTGATTTTGTCTGAATCACTTCCTACAACCTGAGATTGTTTTGCAAGGTCTGCAACAATAGCTTCAACTGCTTTGTCGATTCCTCTTTTTAAATCCATTGGATTTGCTCCGGCAGCAACGTTTTTCAAACCTTCTTTTACGATAGCTTGTGCTAAAACAGTTGCAGTTGTAGTTCCGTCTCCAGCTAAATCATTAGTTTTAGAAGCTACTTCTTTTACCATTTGAGCTCCCATATTTTCTAATGGGTCTTTCAATTCAATTTCTTTTGCAACAGAAACACCGTCTTTAGTGACTACTGGTCCACCAAAAGATCTTCCAATAATTACATTACGACCTTTAGGTCCTAAAGTTACTTTTACTGCATTTGCTAATGCGTCAACACCACGTTTTAATCCGTCACGTGCTTCGATATCAAATTTTATGTCTTTTGCCATTTTTGTTTATTTCTTTATTATTGTTTTAAAAATCTTAATACTTTGTACTTAATTCTTAATACTTGTTTTTTTAGATTATTGCAAGAATATCATCTTCTCTCATGATCAGATAATCTGTTCCTTCTAATTTTAATTCAGTTCCAGCATATTTACCATAAAGTACAGTGTCACCCACTTTTACGGTCATAGTGTGATCTTTAGATCCGTTTCCTACTGCAACTACAGTTCCTTTTTGTGGTTTTTCTTTCGCAGTATCTGGGATAAAAATTCCTGATGCAGTTTTTGTTTCAGCTGCAGCTGGTTCAATAAGAACTCTGTCTGAAAGCGGTTTAATGTTTAATGCCATGTTTTTATATTTTAAATTATGAAGTTTATTGTTGCCAATTTATTTTCAGAAATTGTGCCAGCATAAACAATGCTGACATATTTTCTTATGAAAAATGCCAGCTTTGACAGGCTGGCATTTTTTTATCTATTTAGAATAGGAATTATTTTGCAGGAGCTGCTGGCGTAACTGGCACAGCTGGTTGAGTAGAAGGAGCTGGTGCAGTTGCTTCAGTGTTGTCAATAATTTTAGAATCACTATCACTTAATGATCCAGTGAAACTTAAACTTGATAATAAAATCAAAGCGATCAAAGCGATTGCTAAAGTCCAAGTACTTTTGTCTAAAAAGTCGGTTGTTTTTTGTACACCACCCATTTGAGTTGATCCACCTAATGTAGATGATAATCCACCACCTTTAGGATTTTGAACCATAATTACTACAATCAGTAGGAAACAAACTATTGTTATTAAAACTAAAAAAATTGAAAATGTGCTCATTACTTAATTATTATTGTTTTGTTGTAAAATCTTAATATCCGATATGCGGTCTGCAAAGAAACTACTTTTTTCTGGATATTTCAAAATTAATATTTCATAAGCTTGAATCGCTTTTTGATATTTTTTTTGTTCTAAATATACCTTAGCTAAAGTCTCTGTCATTAGCGAAGTTGTGTCCTCTTTATTGATGTCTATATTGATGCTAGGAGGAGTTCCATGTTTAACTGCTGATATCTTCGGATTACTTTGAATAAACTTGTTGATAATTGCTTCTTGTTTCTTCTTAGAAATGTCTTCTGTTTTGATAGTTGTTGAACTATTTTTAGTTTCCAATTCTCTATCTATAGGTTGTATTCTGGAAAGTTGAAGCCATTCCTGGAAAGAATGTGTTTCGCTTTTAGAAAATTCTAATGGTTTGCCAAGTTCTAGTTTTTCTTCTGGAGTAGTAGTTGTTTCTAAAACTTCAGTTTCATGAGAAGAAGTAGATTCTAAAGTTACGTTGTCTTCTTGAGATTCTATTCGTTTTTCCTGAACAATTTCGATACTATCCACTACCTGAATGGAAAGAAGTTCATTAGTTTTCTTTTCAAATAATGCTTTTTGAATGGCATTAAAATCTTCCGAACTGATAAAATCAAATAATATGGCTCTATCGGTAGTATGTGCTGCTGTAATTTTTAATGCTGAATTGTACTTAAAACTACTTTCGTTGTACAGTCCTTTTAAACGTAAGGCTCTGGCACTTTGAAAATAAGGAAACTCCTCCAGTACTTTCTCTAAAGCCAAGGTTTGCTTTTGAGTAATGGTATTGGGTTTGTTAATTAAATAAGTGTAATCGGTTACGTTCATTTTAGTTTTTAGTGTTCAGTTTTCAGTAATCAGTGTTCAGTGCTAACTGATGACTGAATACTGCTAACTATTTTTACCATTTAGCTAATGATTCATTAAAAATATCTTGCGTAATTCTTTCAAAAATTTCATCCAGTGCTGTAGTTAGAACTGCACCTTGTAATTGTGTTTGCGCTGGATAATCATAATAAAATTCGAATGTTTTTTCAAAATCATCCGCTTCTTTTTTTCTATTCATAAATCGCACATTCACTCTTATTTTTAATCGGTTTTGAGAAGCTTGCTGATCGGCAGTAGCAGTCATTGGGCTAATTCGGTAATCTACAATTTCACCTTCATAAGTTAAATCACCACCGTTACTTACCAAGTTTAAATTAGTTTGATTGATAAGAAGGTCTTGTAGTGCTAATGTAAAAGTTCGATCAATTCCAGGTTCAACTAAATCTGCATTGTTTTGGAAGAAATTAACTTGAAAAGTTTTGGCATCAATTTTTCCCGTTCCGGTAAAGTTGTAAATTCCGCAGCTGCTCAACATAAAAAGACTCACCAATGTAAAAAGAGAATATATTTTTTTCATAAAATCTGTGATAAATTCCAATTTTTTAAACTCCGAATTCCAATATTCGAAATTTAAAAAGTCTGTCAAAGATAGTAAATTTGGACTCGAGCGTTAGCGAACTGGCGGAGCAATTTAGGATTTTCATATTGTTTTTTCTTTTTTAAAGGTCGAATTGTTTGATTTTTCGATACAGTGTTCGTTCCGAAATACCTAATTCGTCAGCAGCAGCTTTTCTTTTTCCTTTGTTTTTTTCTAATGATTTTTTAATCATTTCGATTTCTTTTTGTTCTAAGCGCAGTATTTCTTCTTCTTCAATAGTTTCAGCAAAAAGATAATTGTCTTCGGAATTATTGTAGTTTTCGTTATGATTTGGCGTCATTACCGCAGTTACCGGCTGTTCTTCAAAATCAATTTCACTGTCTTCTCCTTGAGAACCGTATATTTTCTGGATTAAATTTGGATTAATATCCTGAGCTTTGGCAGCACCACTTTTCATTAGTTCCAAAGTCAATTTTTTAAGATCGTTCAAATCACTTTTCATATCAAAAAGTACTTTGTATAAAATATCTCTTTCGGTACTAAAATCACTTTCGCTTTTATTGCTCTTAATTACCGAAGGTAAATTGCTACCTTCTGTAGGTGGTAAATAAGCCTGCAAAGTAGCTCCCGAAATATCGCGATTGGTTTCTAAAACCGAAATTTGTTCGGCAACGTTTCTCAGCTGACGAATGTTTCCGCTCCATCGGTATTTTTGCAATAATTGCACTGCATTTTCATCTAATTTTAATGGAGGCATTTTGTATTTATGAGCAAAATCGGCAGCAAATTTTCGAAACAATAAATGAATATCGTCTTTTCTGTCTCGCAAAGGAGGTAAAGCAATGTCTACAGTGCTCAAACGATAGTACAAATCTTCACGAAATTTTCCTTTTTCGATAGCATTAAACAAGTTCACATTAGTGGCAGCTACAATTCGAACATCGGTTTTTTGAACCTGCGAAGAACCTACTTTCAAGAATTCACCATTTTCGAGAATTCTCAATAAACGTACTTGGGTAGTTAGTGGTAATTCACCCACTTCATCCAGGAAAATAGTTCCGCCATTGGCTACTTCAAAATAACCTTCACGTGTACTGGTTGCACCGGTAAAAGCTCCTTTTTCGTGACCAAAAAGTTCACTGTCGATAGTTCCTTCGGGAATAGCACCACAGTTTACGGCAATGTACTTACCATGTTTTCGATGTGATAGGGAATGGATAATTCTTGGAATGTTTTCTTTACCAACACCACTTTCTCCAGTTACCAACACCGAAATGTCAGTTGGCGCTACCTGAATGGCTTTTTCTATCGCACGATTGAGCTTTGGATCATTTCCAATAATCTCAAATCGCTGTTTTATGTTTTGAACTGTTTCCATTTTGTCATTGCGAGGCACGAAGCAATCTCTTTTTTATTAAACGTAGATTCGCAGATTTATTTTTCTGTTTTTACCAAAGTATCTTTTGTAACAACAGTTTGTTCAACTTTATGTTTGGGGAAATAAGTTCTAATGATATAGAAAGTAGCCCCAAATCCAATGATAAAAGTTAGTATAACTATAAGTATTTGTTTCTTTGTCATTTTGTTTTTTTTCTTTGTCATTGCGAGGAACGAAGCAATCACATCTAGTATATCGATTCCAATTGTTTCGGACTTGTTTTAGTGTGATTGCTTCGTTCCTCGCAATGACTCTCAATCTAATTCATTTCAGAATATCCAACCGCTTCCCCTTTTAATGTTCCGCTGGTACAAGAATTGATTTTTACATTTACAAAGTCACCTATTTTATAGTTCTCTTTTGGGAAAACCACCGTAATACTTTGAGAGTTTCTTCCCGAAAATTCTTCTTTTGATTTTTTCGAAACTTTTTCAATTAATACTTCAACTGTTTTTCCAATGAATTCTTCTGAGCGAAACCAAGCATGTTTCTGTTGTAAATCGACAATTTCTTGTAATCTTCGTGCTTTGGTATCTTCTGGAACATCATCTTCCATTTTTCTTCCTGCCAAAGTTCCTGGGCGTTCAGAATACGAATACATGTATCCAAAATTATATTTCACATATTCCATCAAACTTAAAGTGTCCTGATGATCTTCTTCGGTTTCTGTTGGGAAACCAGCAATCATATCTTGCGAGATTGCCGCATCTGGAATAATAGTTCTAATTTTATCAATTAAAGTCATGTATTCTTCACGACTGTGCAAACGATTCATTTCTTTTAGAATTCTATTGCTTCCCGATTGTACAGGCAAGTGAATGTGTTTGCAGATATTATTGTGTTTTGCAATTACATGCAATACACTTTCGTGCATATCTTGCGGATTTGAAGTCGAAAAACGAACACGCATTTTTGGAAAACCCACAGCTACCATTTCGAGTAACTGATCAAAGTCTACTGCAGTTGCTTTTTGCATATCGGTTGCGTTTTCAAAATCTTTTTTCAATCCGCCGCCATACCATAAATAACTATCTACGTTTTGACCTAATAAAGTAATTTCTTTAAAACCTTTATCCCATAAATCCTGAATTTCACTCATAATACTTTGTGGCTCACGGCTGCGTTCACGTCCGCGTGTAAAAGGAACTACGCAAAACGTACACATATTATCGCAACCACGAGTGATGGAAACTAAAGCTGTTATTCCGTTACTCATCAAACGAACTGGTGAAATATCGCCATAAGTTTCTTCTTTCGATAAAATAACATTAATTGCATCACGACCTTCTTCAACCTCGCTTAAAAGATTTGGTAAATCTTTGTAAGCATCAGGACCTACAACAAGATCAACTATTTTTTCTTCTTCTAAAAACTGACTTTTTAAACGTTCAGCCATACAGCCTAAAACGCCTACCTTCATTTTTGAGTTAATGCGTTTTACAGCATTGTATTTTTCAAGACGTTTACGAATGGTTTGTTCGGCTTTGTCACGAATCGAACAAGTGTTGACCAAAACTAAATCGGCCTCTTCTAAAACTTGAGTCGTATTATAGCCGTTGCTGGATAATATAGAAGCAACTATTTCACTGTCTGAAAAATTCATCGCACAGCCATAACTCTCTATAAATAGTTTTTTGGTGTTTTCTGGTTTATGTTCTAAAACAAGACTTTCTCCTTGTTTACTTTCTTCAATAATCTTTTCCATTCTAGTTGTTTCAAAGCACAAAGATAAGAGAAATCAAACGGATATGACAAGATGTCAGATGAAGAATTAACAGTATTTTTTGTTTTACTAAAAAGTGGGTTTCTTTTTTGAGCTTCTTTGATAATATTGGAACAATATTTACTTGTCTTTAGACAAAATGAAAATCAATTGTTTTTTCGAATAAAATAGATTTAAGGTGGAGAAATTGAGACCAGAATGGCTGGAAAAGCCTACTATATATATTTAGGAGGAGTTGCCAAATATTTCAAAAAAAAAATCTAAAGCCTTTGTATTTAAAAAAAATAGATACTTTTGTCTGAGAAAAATAAAGTAATGGCAAAGAATTTAGTAATAGTTGAGTCACCTGCAAAGGCAAAAACAATCGAGAAATTTCTAGGAAGTGATTTTCAAGTAGAGTCGAGTTATGGGCATATTGCCGACTTACCTTCAAAGGAAATAGGAGTAGATGTAGAAAATGGGTTTAAACCCAAATATGAAGTTTCTTCTGATAAAAAAGCCTTAGTAAGCAAACTTAAAACTTTATCTAAAAATGCTGAAACGGTTTGGTTAGCAAGCGATGAGGACCGCGAGGGTGAGGCTATTTCTTGGCACCTAGCGGAAGAATTAAAATTAGATAAAAACAAAACTAAAAGAATTGTTTTTCACGAAATTACAAAAAATGCCATTTTAAAAGCAATTGATAATCCACGCGAAATTGATTATAATTTAGTTAACGCTCAACAAGCACGTCGTGTGCTAGACCGTTTAGTAGGTTATGAATTATCGCCAGTTTTATGGAGAAAAATCAAAGGCGGACTTTCGGCAGGTCGTGTACAATCGGTTTCTGTTCGTTTGATTGTAGAACGCGAGCGTGAAATTCAGGATTTTAAAGCTGTAGCTTCTTATTCGGTTGTGGCCGAATTTACTAACGAAGCTGGAAAAGCTTTCAAAGCCAAATTGCCTAAAAACTTTAATACTAAAAAAGAAGCCGAAGAGTTTTTGAGTAAAAACATCGGTTCTACTTATAAGGTTTCGGATTTAGAAACGAAACCAACAAAAAAATCACCAACAGCGCCATTTACCACTTCGACTTTGCAACAAGAAGCAGCGCGTAAATTGTATTTGCCTGTTGGAATTACCATGCAATTAGCACAACGTTTGTACGAAGCTGGATTGATTACTTACATGAGAACCGATAGTGTGAACTTGTCTAAGGATGCTATGGATGCAGCTCAGGCTGAAATTATTAAGTCGTACGGAAAGGAGTTTTCTAATCCTCGAACATTTACCATCAAAAGTAAAGGAGCTCAGGAAGCACACGAGGCGATTCGTCCAACAGATATGTCACGTCACACTGTAAATATTGATAGAGATCAGGCGCGTTTATACGATTTGATTTGGAAAAGAACTTTAGCTTCGCAAATGAGTGATGCCAAGTTAGAACGTACTAATGTTAAGATTCAGGCTAATAATCATAGCGAATTGTTTACTGCTTCTGGAGAAGTATTGCTTTTTGAAGGTTTCTTGAAAGTGTATTTGGAAGGACACGATGATGACGAAGAAGAGCAAGAAGGCATGTTGCCAGCTATGAAGGTGAACGAGAAATTACAAAACAATTATATTACAGCAACCGAGCGTTATTCGCGTCCAGCGGCAAGATATACCGAGGCTTCTTTGGTTAAAAAGCTAGAAGAGCTTGGAATTGGACGTCCATCTACTTATGCGCCAACCATTTCTACTATTATCAATAGAAATTATGTGGAGAAAGGAAATTTAGAGGGACAAGAGCGTAATTATACACAGCTTACGTTACAATCTGGAAAAGTAGGAGAGAAGTTGTTGAAAGAAAACACAGGTTCTGATAAAGGTAAATTAGTTCCAACAGACATTGGAACCATTGTTACTGATTTTCTGGTGAAGAATTTTGGAAACATTTTAGATTATAATTTTACTGCAAAAGTAGAGCAGGATTTTGATGAAATAGCAGAAGGGAATATTGAATGGGCAACTATGATGCAGGAGTTCTACGATCAGTTTCATCCTACTGTAAAAGATGTTGAAGCCAATGCAGATAGAGAAAGCGGAGAACGAATTTTAGGTACTGATCCTGCAACAGGAAAACCAGTTTCAGTTCGTTTAGGGAAATTTGGTCCAATGGCTCAAATTGGAGATGCCGAAGACGAAGAAAAGAAATTTGCTAGTTTGATGAAAGAGCAAAACATCGGAAACATTACGTTAGAAGATGCTTTGAATTTATTTTTGTTGCCAAAAGCATTAGGAACATATAAAGACGAAGAAGTCGAAGTAAATAATGGTCGTTTTGGACCTTATGTACGTCACGGAAGTGTATTTATTTCTTTGCCAAGAGGAGAAGATCCATTGGCTGTAACTAAAGAAAGAGCGCAAGAATTAATTGATGAAAAAATAAAGGCCGATGCGCCAATTGCTACTTACAAAGGCGAAGGAGTGCAAAAAGGAACGGGACGTTTTGGTCCTTTTATCAAATGGGGCGGAATTTTCATCAATGTGAGTAAAAAATACGATTTTGATAATTTATCGCAAGCGGATATTGAAGCTTTGATTGAAGATAAATTGCAAAAAAATATTGATAAAGTAATTCACAATTGGGAAGAGGAAGGCATTTTGGTTGAGAAAGCAAGATGGGGACGTTCGGTAATTACAAAAGGAAAAATCAAAATCGAATTGAGTAAAGATGTTGATGCGGCTAAAATGTCTTTGGCTGAAGTTCAGGAATTGATTGCTCAAAAAACGCCTGCTAAAAAAGCACCAGCAAAGAAAGTACCAGCAAAGAAAGCGGCTGCTAAAAAACCAGCAGCAAAGAAAACTACAGCTAAAAAGAAATAAAACTAGTATTTTCCTCTTATTCTTGGGAAGTAAAAAAGTTGAGAATAGCATATTATGATAGGATTTGATTTTCTGGAACCAATAAGTAGTGAGTTCTTAGTAGTATTAAAATCACTAAGTTCTCAGCAATTGGGAAGCAAGGTGGTTTTTCATACGCAGGAAGAATTTCCAGATTTAGATAAAGTAAAAATTGCTTTAATAGGTGTTTTAGAAAATCGAGGAAGTGATATTATATCAAATTCAGGAGATTTAACTGTTTTTAGACAAGAATTATACAGCATGTTTCCTGGAAATTGGGACGCTACCATTGCTGATTTAGGCGATATTTTGCCTGGAAACTCAAAAGAAGATACTTATTTTGCTTTACGCAAAGTAGTTTCTGATTTAATCAAAAAGAAAATCATTCCCATAATTATTGGTGGTTCACAGGATTTAACATACAGCATGTATCGTGCTTATGATGAATTAGAACAAATGGTCAATCTGGTTGCTATTGATAGTAAATTCGACTTTGGAAAAGAGGAGGAGCAAATGTCTAGCAACTCTTATTTGTCTCAAATGATTATTGATGAACCTAATAATCTGTTTAATTTCTGTAACATTGGATATCAAACTTATTATAATTCCCAGGAAGAAATTGATTTAGTTCAGAAATTATTTTTTGATGGTTACCGTCTTGGCGAAGTTTCAAATAATATTGCCATTGCTGAACCTGTTTTTAGAGATGCCGACTTTGTTAGCTTGGATTTAAACGCAGTAAAATCAGCCGATTCTGGAAATTTTGTTTCTTTTGCTCCCAATGGTTTTAATGGAAAAGAAATTTGTGCTTTAGCAAGATATGCTGGGATAAGTGATAAAGTATCGATGTTTGGTATTTTTAATCATCATAATTCTCATCAGGAATCGATTTTGATTACTCAAATTATCTGGTATTTTATTGAAGGTTATCACTATCGTTCTAAAGAATATCCTTTTGGAAGCAGAGAGAATTATATTAAGTACAGTGTTCCTATTGAGGATGAAACTTTAGTTTTTTACAAAAGTGATAAAACAGATCGTTGGTGGATAGAAATTCCTTTTGTTTCAAATGGGAATAATAAACTTAAACGAAATACGTTATTACCTTGTTCTTACGAAGAGTATTTAGGTGCTTGTAATCAGGAATTGCCCGAAAGATGGTGGAAAGCACAGCGAAAAAACGTGCTTTAACGCTGTTTTTTAAAGCAATTGATTTATAAGAAGAGTGAGTTTGATTTTTAATTAGTGTAGTTGAATAACTACGGTTTGTCGGTAAAATATGTTTTTAATCGTATTTTTATGTATTTTGTCGATAAAATATTTTTTTTATAATTTATTTAACTTTACTTTTGAGTAAGTTTTTAATAAAAGAAAAAAAATATTGTTTTATTAATAAATAATAAATACGTTTACAGACTTAAAAAATAAAGAATATATAACCCGAATTTATATGAAGAAGTTCATTGCATTTATGGCAATTTTGTCACTTTTAATAAGCTGTGGTAAATCGAGTGATAAAGGTGAGTTAGTCGGTGTTAAAGGAGCAAAATGGCATCCAGAAAAGCCATACGGAATGACCTTAGTCCCTGGTGGAGCTTACATTATGGGTAAATCTGATGAGGATATTGCTGGTGTTCAGGATGCTCAAACAAAAACTGTAACAGTACGTTCATTTTATATGGATGAGACTGAAATTACAAACAGTGAGTACCGTCAATTTGTTGAATGGGTAAAAGATTCTACAATCAGAATGAAGTTAGCTATTTTGGCTGATGAAACTGGTACAAAACCGGGCGATGGAAAAGGTAAAAAAGCAGGAAGTATTGGTGATTTTGCATTTAACGATGCTGATCCTGAAAAAATGACTGCTTATGATAAATACATGTATGATAACTATTACAGTGTAGGTACTGATGAAGATCAATATGCTGGTAGAAAATTAAACAGAAATGTAAAATTAATTAAAGACCCAAAACAATATCCTGATGAATATTATGTAGAAGTAATGGATTCTATGTATATCCCAATTGAGGAGTCTTATAATGGTTTACGTACTATTGATGTAAATAAATTGAAATTCCGTTTTTCTTGGATGGATATTCAGGCTGCAGCAAAAGCTAAAGTAGGGAAAAGAAAAGATTTTATTAGAACAGAAGAAGTAAAGATTTATCCAGATACAACAGTTTGGATTAAAGATTTTGCTTATTCATATAATGAACCAATGCACAATGACTATTTCTGGCATAAGGCTTATGGCGATTATCCAGTAGTGGGTGTGAAATGGACTCAGGCAAAAGCTTTTTGCGCTTGGAGAACCTTAAACAAAAATACTTACATCAAGTCTAAAAAGAATGGACGTGATTTAATCAATTCGTTTAGATTACCTACAGAAGCTGAATGGGAATATGCTGCCAGAGGTGGTCTTCAATCTGCTACTTATCCATGGGGAGGACCTTATACTAAAAATGACAGAGGTTGTTTCTTAGCTAATTTCAAGCCTAACAGAGGAGATTATGCAGCGGATCAGGCTTTATACACTGTAGAGGCAAAATCTTATGAGCCAAATGGATACAACTTGTACAATATGGCTGGAAACGTTTCAGAATGGACAGATTCATCTTATGACCCAAATGCTTACGAATACGTTTCTACAATGAATCCTAATGTTTTAGATGCTTCAAATAAACGAAAAGTGGTTCGTGGAGGATCTTGGAAAGATGTTGCTTATTTCTTGCAGGTAAGTACCAGAGATTTTGAATATGCAGATTCAGCAAGAAGTTTCATCGGGTTTAGAACAGTTCAGGACTACATGGGTGTTCAAACTACAGGCGGAGCAGGAGCAGGAAACACAAGAAGAAGCAGATAAAAAAGAATTACCCCTGATTTATTATAAATAACACCTACACTAACAAAAAACTAAGATTATGGCATTATTAAGCAAAAAAGCAATGAATTTTGCATACGGAATGGGAGCAGCAGTTGTAATTATTGGAGCTCTTTTTAAGATTACACATTTTGAACTTGGACCATTAACGGGTACATTAATGCTTTCTATTGGATTATTAACAGAGGCTTTTATCTTTGCTCTTTCTGCTTTTGAACCTGTGGATAATGATTTGGACTGGACTTTAGTTTATCCTGAATTAGCAAATGGAACTCCAGCAACTAACAGAAAACCAAAAGCTGAATCTCCTTCTGAAGCTCAAGGATTGTTGTCTCAAAAATTAGATAATTTACTAAAAGATGCTAAAATTGATGGTGAATTGATGGCAAGTTTAGGAACTAGTATCAAAAACTTCGAATCAGCTGCTAAAGGAATTGCTCCTGCTGCTGACGGAATTGCTGCTACAAGAAAATATAGTGATGAATTGTCTACTGCTGCTGCTCAAATGGAAGCTTTAAATAGTTTATACAAAGTACAATTAGAAAGTGCTTCTAGAAATGCTGAAGCAAACAAAGAAATTGCTGAAAATGCTACTAAATTAAAAGAGCAAATGCAATCTATGACTGCAAACATTACTTCATTGAACAGTGTTTATGGAGGTATGCTTTCTGCTATGAATAATAAAGGATAATAATTAAGTTCGGAGACTATTAAAAAAAATTACTACAACTAATTATTAGAAAATATGGCAGGAGGAAAACTAACCCCTAGACAGAAGATGATTAACCTGATGTACTTGGTTTTCATCGCTATGTTAGCAATGAATGTTTCAAAAGAAGTAATATCAGGTTTTGGATTAATGAACGAAAAATTCGAAAGTTCTAATACCAATTCTAAACAATCAAATGAGCAAATGTTAATGGCTTTAGATGCTAAAGCTGCAGAAGCTAAAGGTGAATTTACAGCTGCTTCACAAACTGCTCATAAAGTAAAAACAATAACGGATAATTTTTATAATTACATTGAGTCTTTAAAAGCGCAAGCAACTCAAGGCTATGAGGTGGATCCAGAAACTGGAAAATTGCCTTATGAAGAAATGGATAAAGGAGATAATATTGCTGATTGGTTTACCGGAGAAGGTTATTCTAAAAAAGGTAACGAAATTATAGCCACTATTAACCAATACAAAGCTGATATGAAAGCTGCTTTGGGAGATAAAAAGTATGCTGCTATTGTTAGTGAAATTGAAAGTAAATTTGATCTTTCTGATGTTAAAAACAAAGAAGGTTTAAAAGATAAGTATTTGTCTTATCACTTTAAAGATTTCCCAGCTATAGCAACGGTTGCAAAACTTTCGACCTGGCAAAATGATATTAATAAAGCGGAATCTGATGTGTATAGCGCAGCTTTAGGAAAAGCGGCAGTTGCAGCAGCTTCTTACAGCAATTATCAAGCAATTGTTGTTTTAGATAAAAATGCTTATTTTCAAGGAGAAGCAGTAACAGGTAAAGTAGTTTTAGGGCGTTATGATGAAAACACAAAACCTACAAGTGTTACTGGAGCAAAATTAGATCCAGCAACAGGACAAGCTAAAATTGCTTTAACTGCTGGTGGAGTAGGAGAACAAAATATTGCAGGTCAATTTACTTTTGTAGAAGATGGAAAAACAATTCCGTTAAAATTCTCAGGTAAATATGTTGTAGTTCCAAGACCTAACTCAGCTACAATTTCTGCTGATAAAATGAATGTAGTGTATAGAGGAGTTTCAAATCCTATCTCTATCTCATTTGCAGGTATTGCTGATAATAACGTTAATGCTTCGGCTCCAGGTTTAAGTAAAGTTGGAAACGGAAAATATGTGATGAATCCACAAGGAGGAAACGAAGTAGTAATTAATGTTTCAGGAAAAATGTCTGATGGTAAAGTAGCTTCAGATAAAAAAGTATTTAGAATTAAAGGAATTCCTGGTCCAACAGGTACAATTAGAGGTGAAATGGGTGTTGTAAAAGGACCTAAATCAAACTTAGAAATTGCTACTATTGGTGCAAAGTTAGTAGACTTTGATTTTGATGTTAATTTAGATGTTGTTGGATTTAATTTAAAAGTTACTGGTCAGCCAACAGTGGTTGTACAAGGTGATAAATTGAATGCACAATGTAAAGCAATACTTTCTAAAGCAGGAAGAGGAGATCAAGTTACTATTTCTGAAATTAAAACAAAATTAGTGGGTGCGGGTAGTTATTTATTACCAAGAACAGCTCCGGTTATTTTTGAAATACAATAATAAATACCTTTTACCCAGAATAGAAGTTTACGTCCATTCTTATTAATGATACTATGATGAATATGAGAAATTTTTTGATAATTGCAATCTCTTTAATTGGAGGAGTAGCTTCTTATGCTCAGTCAAATTTGCTGAATGCTAAGATTCCAGAAGAAATTGGATTGAAGACTCCAGCGCAGCTCATTTCAGATAACGATAAACCATTAGCTTATGGTTACGTTCATGATAGAGATGTATTGATGGGTAAAATGGTTTGGGAAATAATTGACTTAAGTGAAAAAATTAACTTTCCACTTTACTTTCCTGTAGATACGGCTAATATTGGTGCCGATAGACGTTCTTTGTATGATGTGCTAACTAGAGCCATAAAAAGTGGAGAAATTTCAGAAGTATATTCAGATAGTTATTTCAACACTAAGAAAACATTTAAAGACATTCAGGCTTCATTAAGTCGTATTGATACAACTGATGCAGGTAGAGAGCAAATAAATGCAGGTCAAAAAGTTTCTGAAGAATATGTTTTGAGATCAGATTTAACTGCTCAGGATGTTACACAATACAAAATCAAAGGATTTTGGTATTTTGACAAACGTCAGAGCGAATTGAAATACCGTTTGCTTGCAATTTGTCCAGTTACTCCAGATGTGTACACGATGAATAGTGAAGAGAAGGATTATATTGAATTGTTTTGGATTTTCTTCCCGGATGCAAGAGAAGTTTTGCATGAAGCAAAAGCATTCAATAACAAAAACTCGGCAATGCCAGTTTCTTTCGACCAAATATTAAATTCAAGACGTTTTAATAGTGTAATTTACAAAGAAGAAAACGTGTATGGAGATAGAGAAATTAAGGAATATATGAAGGATAATGCTCAAAGTCAATTACTCGAAGCCGAACGTGTGAAAGAGAAAATTCGTGATTTTGAATCGGATATGTGGAATTATTAATTTCAGTTATAATTTTTTACAAAACTCTTACTATATGGTAAGAGTTTTTTATTTAGATTAATATGATAGATTATTTAATAGTAGGGTGCGGATTAGCTGGAATTTCATTTTCTGAAATTGCTTTGGCAAACCAAAAAAATATTGTAGTTGTTGATAATGAATCTCAAAATTCTTCAAAAATTGCAGGAGGTTTGTACAATCCAGTTATTCTAAAGCGTTTTAGTGAAGTTTGGCAGGCAGAGGAACAATTACTTTTAATGAATCAGTTTTATACCGATTTAGAAAAAAAACTCCAAATGAAAGTAGATTTTAAAAAACCGATTCTTCGAAAATTCTTTTCTATCGAAGAACAAAACAATTGGTTTGCTGCTTCAGACAAGGCTGCTTTAGCTCCTTTTTTATCGACTTCAATAATTACAAAAAAATATTCAGGCATTGATTCACCATATAATTACGGCGAAGTTTTACAGACGGGTTATGTAGATACGGCTTCTTTATTGGAAAATTATAAAAACTATCTTTTACAAGAAAAGTTTTTGCTTCAGGAATCATTTGATTACGAATTACTAGAAGTTTTACCCGATAGTATTAGATATAAAAATATTGAAGCAAAACATATCATTTTTGCAGAAGGTTTCGGAATGCATGCCAATCCTTACTTTAGCAATTTGCCTTTAGATGGTACAAAAGGCGAGCTTTTTATCATTAAAGTGCCCGAATTAGATTTGGACGTAATTGTAAATACCTCTGTGTTTATTCTTCCATTAGGCGACGGATTATTCAAAGTGGGTGCTACTTACAATTGGAAAGATAAAACAGATTTACCGACAGACGAAGGAAAACAAGAATTAGTTGATCGAATTCAGGAAATTATCAATTGTGAGTTTGAAATCGTATCACATTTTGCGGGCGTTCGTCCTACGGTAAGAGACCGACGACCGATTGTAGGTACACATTCAACTAGTAAATTCATCCATATTTTAAATGGATTAGGAACCAGAGGCGTAATGCTTGGACCTGCAATGGCAAAAGCATTATTCGAATCGATAGAAAGTGGTATTGCTTTGCCAAAAGAAATTAATATCAATCGGTTTAAACCAAAAGATAGAAGATAGTTTTATGCTTTAAAATTAGGATCATACTTTACAAACATATTGATGTAGATGTTTCTGGACCACCTAAGTACAAATGGAAATGTAACGATTAGAGTTGCAATTATTACAATAAAAGCGGTTTTAAGAGAAGCGTTAAAAAATAAATAAGAAACCAAAAAAGCAGCAATTCCAATAGCTACATTTAGTCCATAACTCACATACATGGCGCCATAAAAAAAAGAAGGCTCAATCTGGTAAGTTAGTCCACAATGAGAGCATTTTACATTCATTTTTAAAACATTAGCCAAATTTAACGGGTTTTTGTCCACATACATGCTTTCATTTTGGCATTTCGGACAAGTTCCTGTTAAAATACTATTTAGTTTGGATCCTTTTTTTAACATTTGCAAAAATTTTTATCAAAGGTACATTATTTGAAAAAGTACCAATGTAACATTAGTCACAAAATATGCTTAATATACACAATTTATCGGTTTCGTTTGGTGGTACTTATTTGTTTGAAGAAGTTACCTTTCGATTAGGAGCTGGAGATAGAGTCGGTCTTGTAGGGAAAAATGGTGCTGGAAAATCCACGATGTTAAAAATGCTGGCGAGAGATTTTGCTCCAGATTCGGGAGTGATTTCTCAGGAGAAAGACATTCGAATGGGATTCTTACGTCAGGATATTGATTTTGAAAGAGGAAGAACGGTTCTTGAAGAAGCTTATGAAGCTTTTACCGAGATTAAAATTGTTGAGAAAAAACTAGAAGAAATCAATCATCAACTGGTTACCAGAACCGATTATGAAAGTGAAGAATACAGTAAAATAATTGAAGATTTATCTGATTATACGCATCGTTTTGATTTGTTAGGAGGTTACAACTATGTAGGAGATACTGAAAAAATCCTTTTAGGTTTAGGTTTTAAAAGAGATGTATTCAACAATCAAACGGAGACTTTTTCGGGTGGTTGGAGAATGCGTATCGAATTAGCCAAATTATTATTGCAAAACAATGACGTTTTATTGCTGGATGAGCCTACCAATCACCTGGATATTGAAAGTATCATTTGGTTAGAAAGTTTCTTGCGTAATTATCCAGGCGTTGTAGTAATTGTTTCGCATGATAAAATGTTTTTGGATAATGTAACCAATAGAACTATCGAAATTTCTCTTGGAAAAGCATACGATTTCAATAAACCGTATTCTCAATATTTAGAATTGCGTCACGAAATTCGTGAAAAACAATTGGCCACTCAAAAAAATCAAGCCAAGAAAATTGAGGAAACCGAAAAATTAATCGAGAAATTCCGTGCGAAAGCTTCCAAAGCTTCTATGGCGCAATCCTTGATTAAAAAATTAGATAAAGTAGAACGAATTGAAGTAGATGAAGACGACAATTCGGTAATGAATATTTCATTTCCAGTTTCGAAAGAACCAGGAAAAGTAGTTGTTGAAGCTGAGAATGTAACCAAAGCTTACGGTGATAAAACGATTTTAAAAGACATTTCGCTTTTAGTAGAGCGCGGAAGCAAGATTGCCTTTGTGGGACAAAATGGACAAGGAAAATCTACTTTTATCAAGGCTTTAGTAAATGAATTTGAATACGAAGGAAATATCAAATTAGGACACAATGTTCAATTAGGGTATTTTGCTCAAAATCAAGCTGAATATTTAGATGGTGAAATTACCTTGTTGCAAACCATGGAAGATGCAGCAATGGATACCAATCGTTCGAAAGTGCGAGATATGTTGGGTTCTTTCTTGTTTCGTGGTGATGATGTAGAGAAAAAAGTAAAAGTACTTTCAGGAGGCGAAAGAAACCGTTTGGCGTTGTGTAAGTTGCTTTTGCAGCCTATTAATGTTTTGTTGATGGATGAGCCTACAAACCACTTAGATATTAAGTCTAAGAACGTTTTAAAGGCTGCTTTGCAAAAATTTGGAGGAACTTTGCTATTGGTTTCTCACGATAGGGATTTCTTGCAAGGAATGTCGAATATTGTTTATGAGTTCAAAGATCAAAAAATCAAAGAGTATTTAGGAGATATCAATTATTTCTTAGAGCAACGCAATCTGGAAAACATGCGTGAAGTCGAGAAAAAAGATGTGGCTAAAGCCGCAGCTCCTAAAGAAAATAAAAAAACGTCTTACGAAGATCAGAAAAAAGGAAAAGCGTTGCAAAACCGTTTGAGTAAGGTAGAAAGTCAAATCAAACAATTGGAAAAAGACATTCAGCACGACGATAAAATGTTGGCTTCTAATTATGATAAACACATTGAAGATGCTGCCTTTTTTAAAGCGTACAATAAAAAGAAAGCTGATTTAGACCAACTCTTATTAGATTGGGAAATTGTTCAGGAAGAAATAGATAATTTGTAGTAGAATATTAAATAGGCTTGATTAATTAATCAAGCCTATTTTTTTTGAATGAGCAATCGCTTCTTTACTTTTTTTGAAATAGCAAACCGAAACGGAAAGACTTTCTAAATTTTTAAGTGTATTAATCACTTTTTGTTTTTTAAGTTTTGAAGTTTGTCTAATGTAAATAGCTTGTACAGTCAACGGGAAAATTTTGCAGATGGATTCATATAAATAAGGATCTTCCTGAGAATCATCGCCTATTAAAACATATTTTAAGTTTGGATAAAATTCTAAAATGTGCTTTATTTTTTCAAATTTATGATTGTGGTCGCCTCTTCCAGTCCAGAAAAAATTAGTCAAACTGGTTTTAATATCTTTTAAAAGTAGTACTGCTTTTGGTAATTGATGGA
>Ga0247814_10000793_pt1 | contig 21986 bp, 23 predicted proteins | sample UWRJL179409R1_FD_179947 | JGI IMG/M metagenome (GOLD analysis project Ga0247814, IMG submission 179947) | Plant litter microbial communities from Arlington Agricultural Research Station in Wisconsin, United States - UWRJ-L179-409R-1 | ecosystem: Environmental > Terrestrial > Plant litter >... | reverse complement strand
GCTCAACCTCCTCGTCGCGGGTGGTGTCGGTCGGCGATACGTCCAGGTGAACGCGGTTTTTGCCGACCTTCGCCTCCGGCACCCGGATGAAGAGCAGCACGCTGTCGCCATCCACCGAGAACAGCGCGGTCTCCTCGTCCCCGGGTTCGTTCGGCCCCTCCGGGTCCTCGGCGAAACCGGTGGCTGCCGACCAGAACTGCGCGATCGCGTAGGGGTCGGCGGCGTCGAACGTGATGTGCGAGATCTTTACCGTCATGCAGGCCATTCCACCGCAGCATCCACCGCCCCACAACAGGCACCAGCAAAGACACAGCACACCACCCGGACCGCGACCGGCGCGTGGCCGGTCGCGGTGGGTGGGTGGATGCTACGCGGCCAGACCCTGGGCGAGTGGGGTGGTCGGGCGTCCGATCAGTCGGGCGAGGTCGCCGCTGGTGACAGCGAGCAGGCCATCACGGGTGTTGCCCTCCAGGGCGACCACAAAGCCGGCGGTGCCCTCATCGAGGCCCACCGCGATCAGGGCGGCGTGCTGGTCTTCCGGGGAGATCGGCGTGTAGACAACATCGCGGCCGACAACGGTCGCGATGGCCGCCGCAAGGTCGTCGAAGTTCCAGGCGACGTCGCCCGACAGCTCGTACACCTTGCCCTCGTGTCCGGGGGCGGCGAGCACAACGGCTGCGGCATCCGCGTAGTCGGCGCGCGATGCACTGGCGACGCGGCCGTCTCCGACGCTGGAAACGATGGTTCCGGTGGCGCGGGCCTGCTCGACGTTGGAGGCGTAGTTCTCGGTGTACCAGCCATTGCGCAGGATCGTGAAGTCGAGGCCAGACGCGGCAATGAGCTCTTCCGTGGCCTTGTGATCGGGTGCCAGAATCAGCGCGGTGGTGTCGGCCTGCGGGGCGCTCGTGTAGACAATGCGGCTGATCCCGGCGGCCTTCGCGGCGTCGATCGCGGCCGTGTGCTGCGGAACGCGCTGCCCGGGGTCGCTGGCGGAAACGAGCATCAGCGTGTCTGCGCCAGCGAACGCCGCGGCCAGGGTCTCCGGCTCGCTGTAATCGATCTGCGCAACACGAACACCCTGCTCAGCAAAGTCGGCCAGCTTCTCCACCTTGCGGCCCGCAGCGACGATGTCGGTGGCGGGGACGCCGTTGCGCAGCAGGGCGGTGACGATAAGACGGCCAAGGTGACCGGTGACGACGATAGACATGAGAGGTTTCCTTTCGAAGGGGTTCACCGGGGTGAACCGCGGCGGGCGAATGATACTTCCCTGCGCGCAGTACCCACTTTTAGGTAAGCTACCCACATGAAAGTAAGTACCGTCATCCAGCGCCAGGGGTTCGGCTTCACCGATGGTGTGCTCCCGGCGAAGTGTCCAAGCAGGACCGTGCTGGACGATGTGACCAGCAAGTGGGGTGTGCTCATCCTCGTCGCACTGTCTGAGGAAACGCTTCGCTGGGGCGAGCTCCGCCGGGTGGTGGAGGGCATCAGCGAGAAGATGCTCGCCCAGACGCTGAAAACGCTCGAGGCGGACGGGTTTGTGTTGCGCTCGGCGCAACCCACCATTCCCCCGCGGGTCGACTACAGCCTCACCGGGCGCGGCGAGGAACTCGCCTCCCACCTCCTCCCCCTCATGGAATGGATCGCCGGCAATGCAAACGAGATTCTGAGCGGCCAGAAGCGGTAATCTCTCGGGTACTACCAATCCGAGAGAGTGTCAACGATGCCGCTTAGCTCTACCTCCAGCAACCCACAATCCGTTCCGACGCCCGCGAACGGCGGCAGCCCACACGCCATCGTCATCGGAGCCGGGCTCGCTGGCCTGGTGGCCGCCGCCGAACTCATCGACGCGGGACAACGGGTGGTGATCCTCGAGCAGGAACCCGAGGCGAGCTTCGGCGGGCAGGCCTGGTGGTCGTTCGGCGGGATCTTCCTCGTCAACTCTCCGGAGCAGCGGCGTATGGGCGTCACCGACACCATCGACCTCGCCCGCCAGGACTGGCTTGGCAGCGCGGGGTTCGACCGGGAGGAAGACTACTGGCCGCGCAAGTGGGCGGAGGCGTACCTGGAGTTCGCCGCCGGCGAGAAGCGCGACTGGCTGCGCGAGCGCGGCATCCGCTTCTTTCCCGTTGTCGGGTGGGCCGAACGCGGCGGCTACACGTCGACGGGCCACGGCAACTCGGTTCCCCGCTTCCACATCGTGTGGGGCACCGGCCCCGGCGTCGTCTCGCCCTTCATCGACCGGGTTCGCGCGGGAGTCGCGTCGGGGCTCGTTGAGCTGCGCTTCCGGCACCGGGTGGACGAACTCCTGGTGGAGAACGGCGCGGTCGTCGGCGCAGCGGGATCCGTGCTCGCCCCGGACGGCGCGGAGCGAGGCGAAGCCAGCAACCGGGACATTGTGGACACCTTCAGCCTCCACGCGCCGGCGGTGATTGTCACCAGCGGAGGCATCGGCGGAAACCACGAGCTGGTGCGCGAGAACTGGCCGAAACGGATGGGAACACCGCCGGAGCACATGCTCAGCGGGGTGCCCGCCCATGTTGACGGCCGCATGCTTGCCATAACAGAGCGAGCCGGTGCCCGGCTGATCAACCAGGACCGCATGTGGCACTACGTGGAGGGCATCGAGAACTACGCCCCCGTCTGGGCGAAGCACGGCATCCGAATTTTGCCCGGGCCGTCGAGCCTGTGGCTGGACGCCACCGGCAAGCGGCTGCCCGCCCCACTGTTCCCGGGATTCGACACCCTCGGCACCCTTGAGCACATTGTGGCGACAGGGCACGACTACAGCTGGTTTGTGCTCACCCAGAAGATCATCGAAAAGGAGTTCGCTCTGTCGGGCAGCGAACAGAACCCCGACCTGACCAACCGGGATCTCCGCCTGCTCGCCAAGCGGGTGGGCAAGGGAGCGCCGGGACCGGTCGAGGACTTCAAAGACAAGGGCGCCGACTTCGTTGTTGCCGACACCCTCGACGAACTGATCGCCGGAATGGTGGCGCTGTCGGACGTTGAGCTCGACACCCAGCGAGTGCGCGACGAGATCGCAGCGCGCGACCGCGGCCTGCTCAACACGTTCGGCAAGGACGCACAGCTGGCCGCGGTGCGGCAGGCACGCAACTATCGCGGAGACAAGCTCATTCGGGTCGCAAAACCGCATCGGCTGGTCGACCGTGCGGCAGGACCGCTCATCGCGGTCAAGCTCCACATCCTGACCAGAAAGAGCCTCGGCGGTGTTCAGACGGACCTGCAGGCCCGCGCCCTGGACGACAGCGGGCAGCCGGTCCCCGGACTGTACGCGGCGGGTGAGGCGAGCGGGTTTGGTGGCGGCGGCCTGCACGGGTACCGCGCGCTCGAGGGCACGTTCCTGGGCGGCTGCCTGTTCAGCGGCCGGGTTGCTGGCCGCGCGGCCGCGCAGTTGGCCGCTGAGCGGTCCGCATCTCGATCCTCGCAGTAGGCGTCGGGAGGGCGTGCAGCGCTGGCAGCTGGCGCACGGCGAGCACCCCGTAGGCTCGGGTTGTACACGTAAGAGGAGTTTTTGTGAGCAATCCCGCCGGAGTCCCGTCCCCACCTCCCGGTTGGTATCCGGACCCGGCCGACGCACAGAGCCTGCGCTGGTGGGATGGAGTGCAGTGGTCAGCCCACGTGCGGGACTCCCGGGTTCCCGTTCCTCCCGCGCAGTACGTGTCGCAGTACCCGGCGCAGTACAGCCCAGCCGGCTACGGCGCGGCTGCTGCCTACCCTCCGCTGCCCCCACGCGCGCCCGCAATACCCAAGGACGCGTCGCTGCGCGTCTACACACCCTTCATCTGGGCGATCCTGGCCCTCGGTGGAGCTTCGGTGCTGTCGGTCGCGCTCTTCGACCTCACCGCCTACATCGGGTCGCTGCGGTTCCAGGCGCTCGGCGGTGACAGCACGCGGGTGTTCCTGTTCACCCCGCCGTACACCACGCTCGTCATCGTCGCCGTGCTGATCTACGCCGGTTCGGCCGTGCTCGCGTTCCTGGACTGGCGCATGCTGCGCGCCGCCGGTATGCGTGCCCCATTCCACTGGGCGTGGACCTTCCTCAACACCGGCCTGTACGTCATCGGCCGCTCGATCGTGGCGTTCCGTCGCGCTGGACGCGGCCTGGCCCCGATCTGGATCTGGATCGGATTTATGGTGCTCAGCCTCGTGGTTGTGTTCAGCAAGGTGGCCGCCGCGATCACCGAGATCGGGAACTACTCGCAGTACACCGGCGCCTGAGCGTCAGCGCGCGAGTGTCCAGGCTTTGCGCTTGATCAAGACGTGTCCGCGCTGGGTTGTCAGTCGCGTCCATGGACCGGTCTCGTAGATTTCGACCGCATCCGCCTCGCCGAGGAAGCCGAGCGACAGCGCGGCAAAGGCGCCGCCGGCAGGAACGTGCTCGAGCCCGTCGATGGGGCGACCCCAGACCTCGGAGCGCACGCGATGGACGATCTGCTCGCCGGTGCCCGTTGGGATCGCCTGGGCGACCTCATCGATGCCGCTCTTGGCGACGGCGCCGAGCAGCTGCGCGGCCGTTCCCGGCAGGGCGAGCCAACCACCGCGCGGAGGTGAGATCGCGGCCCAGGTCACCGTGTGAACCTGCATCGGGAGGGTCACGGTGACCGCGGCGCTGTCGTCCTCGACAACGAGCTCCAGGCGGGCGATGCGCTCCAGCAAGGAACCGACCGGCACCACGGCGTCGAAGTCCTCGGTCTCGCTGACTTCGAAGGTGCGCAGGCCCAGCACCGTGGGTGCCTGGTCGAGCAGACCCACCGGGTAGAACACGGCAACGTAGACGGCCAGCACACCGTTCGTGGCGATCAGGCGCACGGAACCGTCTTCCACGCGCCCCGCCCTGGACAGGAAGACCTGCAGGTCGCGGAGGGAAAGGGCATCAGAGAGTGTGAATGTCGTGCTCATGTGGGTTCTAAACTACAGGGCATGAGCGACCCACTGTCGGGACTGCTGGCGGCCCTAGACCTCACAGACACCGGTGCACGTACGTCAGAAGACATTTTCACCGGCCCGAGCCTCTGGCAGCCACTCGGACGGGTGTTCGGCGGCCAGGTGCTGGCGCAGTCGATCACCGCCGCGATGCGGACGGTGACGCCCGACCGCATCATCCATTCGATGCACGGCTACTTCCTGCGGCCCGGCGACGTTGACCTGCCCATCACCTTTTCGGTCGACCGGATCCACGACGGACGATCCTTCTCGACCCGGCGCACTCAGGCGTACCAGAAGGGCCTACCCATACTCTCGCTGATCGCGTCGTTCCAGGTGGCTGACGATGGGCTGGAGCACCAGACGGCGTTGCCCAGCGGCATCCCCGACCCAGAATCATTGCCCAGCGCCGCGGAGACCCTCGCGGGAATCGAGCACCCGGTTGCACAGAACTGGGCCACCGGGCGGGCCTTCGACATGCGCCACGTGCCGTCACCGATCTACTTCACCGTCGAGGGCGGCAACGTGCCCCACCAGGCCGTCTGGATGAAAGCGATAGGCCCGATGCCAGACGACGAAAACCTGCACCGCGCCGCCCTGGCGTATGCCAGCGACTACTCGATCCTCGAGCCCATCATGCGAGCGCACGGCGTTGCCTGGGGCACGCCGGGCCTCAAGGCCGCCAGTCTGGACCATGCGATGTGGTGGCACCGCTTCGGGCGCGTGGACGAGTGGATGCTCTACGTGCAGGAATCCCCGAACGCCAAGGGCGGGCGGGGTCTGTCCCTCGGCCGGATCTACTCGCGCGACGGAGTGCTGCTGGCGAGCGTTGCCCAGGAGGGCATGGTGCGGGTGCCGTCTGGGCCGACGGACTGACCCGGCGGGCGCGCCGACTCAGTCGAAGTAGCGCGAACGCGTGCGGTAGCGGTCCGGCGATGCCTGTCGCGAGTCGCCGTCGCCATCGCGCATCCGGCTGGCACGGCGGTCGTCGAACCGGTCGATATCCGCGGCAATGCTGCGCTCAAAGGCCTGGGCTGCTGCCTGGCGCTCGGCCTGGGCCTCTGCATCAGTGGGGTGCGCTATCGACATCCGTCATCCTTGAGTTTCGTTCGTGAACAGCCATCGCGCGGCTGGTCTGATTCCATAGTGGCTGCGGGTGCGTCGCCACGAGTGGCCAAACCCGGCCATTGTCCGCAGAAGGCCACTTTCTGATGAACTGGCTGGGGGTCAGGTCGTGGTGCGGTTGGTGTTGCCTATGAGGTGATGTTCTGGGCGGATGCCGCGGGCCCACCACGATCGGGGACGTGCGAGGCAATCGCCCCGCACGCCCCCGCCCGGTGGTACCAGCCGCGGCCTCAGTCCGCGGTGCTACTGCGCCGTGTTATCGCGCTGCCTTGGCCAGCGAGGCAACTGAGGCGCGGTACACGCCGCCCTGCTGCACTCCGACGAGGAGCCACTTTTTGTCGACGCTGGTCGAGAGTGACAGCACCGAGGTGGAGCCCATCCCCGCCGAGATGTTCTTCCAGGTGAGACCGCCGTCGAGGCTGGCGAGCACCCCTCGACCGCTCACCCACAGCGGACCGGGTCGGTAGGTGGCGGACCCGGCGAACAGGATCGGTGCGGTCGTCCCCTTCTTGGTTCCGGGGATCGTGGTGCCGGCGAACGCCTTGATGTACATGTCCGCCCCACCCGCGTCCGCGGCAACGAACGTCGCGCCGCCGTCGGAGCTGGTCCACAGTCCCCGTCCTCCGGCGAGCACCCTGTTCGCGTTGGCGGGATCGACCCAGACAGTGCTCATCTCCCCGCTCAGCACCTTGGTCACCGTGTGCCCCTCGTCGTCTGAACGGTAGAGGCCATCGTCCGTCGCGAGCCACAGCCGGGAATCGTTGTGCGGGTCAATGGCAACCCCGCGCACAACCATCGGCTGGCTGTAGATCTCCCAGTGCTCCCACCCGTCGTGCGTCACGGCCACGCCGGTCTCCCCATCGAACGAGAAGGTCGAAGCGACGTGTCCGGCGACGGTCTGGCTCGCATCGAGGTCGTAGATCGACCCCAGATTGCTCGGTCCGACGTTCTCCCATGACTTGCCTCCGTCAACACTCCCCTGCAGGGTCGTGTTGAAGAAGGCGTCCAGCCGGGTGCGCCACATCACCGCGTGGTTCGTGGCATCCTGCTCGATCTCGGTCGCCTGGACCCCGATGTGAGCTTCCCCTCCGGTCGCACCCCATTCGGTGGTCGTGGATTTCAGCGTCGCGGTCGTCGGCAGTGCACGGGATCCAACACCCTGCTCATCGGCGACGTACACGGTGGGCTTGCCCGCGGCGTTGGTGGACGCCAGCACGGTCTGCACCGATGTTGCCGGTACCCCGATCCTCTTGAACGTTTTCCCGCTGTTGGTGGAGGAATACAGTCCCGCCTGCGCGAGCGGCAGCAGCAGCGACTTCTTCTGGCCGGGCCAGGTGTCGAAGTCTGTTGCGACCGGACCGTAGACCGGGTATTTCACCGATTTCCAGGTCTTTCCCTTGGTGGTTGAACGGAAGTAGCCCTGCAGCCCGCCGATGAAAATCTCACCCCGAAGGATGGTCGCGGCAACCCCGAAGTCTTCGGGATCAAAGGCGGTGGACTTCCAGCTGGTTCCTCCGTTTGTGGAGATCAGCACCCCTCCGTGGCGCTGCGCGGCGATCACCATTGTTGAATCCGTGGCGATCGTCGATATTGATGCGGTCGCGTTGTCGTACACGGTCTCGGGAGTGGCGGCCTTGCCGAAGACGTTCTTGATACGCACAACCGACGTCATCCCGCTGACGAGCAGGTTCTTGCCCTGCACCGCGACGTCTGTTACCGAATCCGACCAGACGTAGGCGATGTGCGACCACGTCTTGCCACCGTTGGTGCTGATATTGATTCCGTCAGCCACGACCACAGCCAACGAGCTGCCGGAGCCCGTAAAGGCCAGGTAGTGCGTGTCAGGCATGGGTTGCACCGTCCACGTCTTGCCCAGATCGGACGTGTGGAGCATCTTGCCCGCGTAACTCGGGTCCATCGCGGGCCGCCCGGGGGCGCCGTTCACGATGTACCAGAACGAGTTCGCCTTTTTGCTGTCGGCAAACAGTTCACCGGCACCATCCGCGACCGGGAGTGACCGCACCTGGCGCCACGTCTTGCCGAAATTGGTGGTGGCGAACGGACGGACGGAGGTCTCACTGATCTGCATGGCCACGCCCGACTTCACCGGTGACGGCTCCAGCTGCTTGGAACTGGCGTTCCGACCCAGCTGCTGCCAGTTCGTGGCGCTGGTGGCAGACGAGATGACCTCGAAGCTTCCGGTACCGGCGACACTGTGTCCGTCGTTTTTCGCCGATGCGGCGACCTTGTAGACACCGATTTTCTTACCGGCCAGGTTCGCCTGGTACCAACCCGGCATGTTGACCGACTCAGTTGTGGCGACCGCAAACGGCTTACCGCCGACGGGAGTGATGGTCAGTGTCGGCTCGTCATCCAGCGGGAGGAAGGAGTTGACCATCAGCTGGACCACGCCCGTGGACGGGTCTGGTGTCGTTTTCACCTCGAGGTGACGCGAGGACTGCAGGTACGGCACCCGCACCTGGGTGCCGTCGCTGAGCCGCACGATGATGACTCCGGAGAGCTCGGAGTCTTCAGCGCCCACCTTCGCGGTTGCGGTGACGCCGACCGATGTGGACTCCCCCGCACCGATCACAATGTCTTCGTCATCCAGCGCGAGCTTGCCAACGCTGTCTTCGGAGGGCTGTATCTCCAGCCGCGCCGTCAGCTCAGAGTCGCCCAGGTTACTCAGATCGAGTGACAGCTCTGTGCTGGCGCTCCCCACCGCGTTCGCCTGGCCAAAGCCCAGAGTCGCCGGTGACGCGATGACCGTCGCGTCGGTGGCGGCGGGGACATTCACCCGACCGGCGCCCTTGGTGGACGGCGACAGGTTCGCGGACGCGCCGACCAGCGGCACGGCGCTCCCGATGAGCAGGGCACGCACCTGAGCGGTCGTGAGCTCGGGATGCTGCGCCCGCACGATCGCGGCGGAACCGGCGACGTTCGGGGTGGCCATCGACGTGCCCGAGAGGCGGAACACGTTGCCGGGGATCTCCTGGGCGGCAGGAACCGTTGAACGGATGGCGTACCCGGGGGCAACAACCTCCGGCTTAATGGCGCCGGTCTGTGTTGGCCCACGCGAGCTGAACGCGGCGATTCGGTCCGTTGCGTCAGTCGACGAGATGGTCATCCGCGCGGCACCGTCAGCAACGCTGTCGCGGAACGTCGAGTACTCGGATGCGGACATGCCGAACATCACGAGGGAGTCCATCCGCGTGTCATCACCGCTGGCGAGTGCGTCGGCACCGCTGGCGGCAACGTCGACATCAGAGGATGCGGCGGCACCGTCGGCGGCCGCACGCGTGCCGATGCGCACCGGGCCACCGCCGCTGTCCTGGTTGGCCTCGTCGAGTGGGCTCAGGTCCCAGACCAGGGCCGCGATGGCGCCACGATCCTCGGCGAGACGGGCCGTGGTGAGGGCATCACCGAGGTATTCCAGGGTGCTCCGCGGTGCGTCACCCTTGTAGACAACGATCTTGCCCCTGACGTCCCCAGCAGCGTCGAACTCTTCGACCGAGCCGGTGCCAACGTCGACGATGTCCGCGGTGACGTCCCGGGCAGGGGCGTTGGCGCTCATCAGGATGCGCCAGTCAACGAGGGCGCGCTTTGTCGGCGCCACCAGCGTGGCCGTGGCCAGTCGAAAATCGGTAATGGATGCCCCAACCGACAGCACCTCGGGCGCCGCAGCCGGTGACCCAATGGTCGTTTCGTCCGGGCCGCTGTTACCGGCTGCCGCAACCACCAGCGAACCGCTTCGTGTCGCGGTCGCGGCGGCTTCGCTGAGCACATCAGTGCCGTCACCGTCTCCGCCCAGGCTCATGTTGATGACGTCGGCAGGGAAAGCTCCCGAGGGATCGGCAGCCGCGTCGAGGCCGAGCAGGATGCCGGAGAGCTCACCGGAACCCGTCTCGTCGAGCACCTTGTACGCGGCAAGGGTGGCCTCGGGCGCAACGCCCGTTACCGACTGGGCGCCCGTGCCGGCAACGATGCCGGCCACGTGCGTGCCGTGATAGTGGTCGTCCATGGGATCGGCGTCGTCGTTGACGAAGTCATACCCGCCGACGACCTTGTGGCCCGCGCCAAATCCCTCGCCCAGATCGGGAAGCGTGTAGTCAATGCCGGTGTCGAGGATGGCGACCGTGATTCCGGCCCCCAGAGCGGCGTCCGCCGCGGTAACCGGAGCGTCATCGGGAGCGATGGACGTGGATGGTGCGGGCGATGTGGTCGATGCCGGTGAGGTCGCAGCCGCCGTGGGCTTCACTCTCGGCGTTGCCAGCTGCGGTGTGGGCGCCGGGGTCGCCGCTGGGGTAACCTCAGGGCCGGCCGCCGGAGTGGGTGACACAGCTGCGGGCAACGCGGCCGGGTCAGCTTCCAGGAGGTGCAGCTGGGTGTCGACCGTGACACGGGCTACGCCGGGCAGTTTGCGCAGTGCAGACAGGTCGGACGGGTCCACCGTTCCGATAATGGCGTTCAGCACTCCCACAACGTGCTCGCTCTTGCTGATCGTGACGCCCTGGTTGCGCGCCGCCGCCACCAGGGAGGTCTGGTTGGCCGTAATGGACGCGGCCAGTGTGCGGTACTTGGCGGCCGCTGAGCGACGCTCGGACCGCGAACCATCCCGCGACGCGGTCGCGCTGGCTTCGCCGAGGCGCGTCAGCGCCGGCGACGCCGCCAGCTCGATGATGACGCGTTGACCGGTAGGGGCTGGCGCTGCCGCGGCCGACGCAGCGGTGACCACACCGCTCGCCGCAATGGTGCTGATGAGGACTGCTCCCGCGGCGACGCCGAGGGAGCGGTGGTTAAACACAGGCATAAGCGTCCTTTGTCGAAACGAAAAGGCGCCAGGTCGTGACGCCTTCCCGACAGTCTGGGACTGCGACGGACCCTGTGTCTGTCCGCCCGGGGACAATGTCCTACAGAGGACAAATCACGAAACCTGTTGGTCACACGAGTGTTACACGAAGGTCACACCCACCCGCGTTTTGTTGCCTCCACCCCCGCCTGAAAGCGGTTTGCCGCGCCGAGTTCGATCATTAGGTCCTGGCTGCGGCGGCGAAGTGTGCGCGATGAGATACCGAGCTGACGCGCTATAACGTCGTCCTTCAGCCCTGCGCCGATGAGGGTGAGGAGCACCTGCTCTTCCCTCGTCGCGTTGCGGCTCGGGACAAGAGTGCGAACCAGGTCGCCGTTCTCAGCGACGGTTGCCTGCACCGCCGCGGCATCCGCCCGCTCAGACGGAATGGGGATTGCACTGGCCCAGTAGTACTCAAACAGCACACAGAAGGCCTCTATGAGCGAGGCCGAGGTGGTGACGAGCGCCTGAGTGCGATCGGCGTCCAGGGTGAGCGACACCAGCGCGGTGGCGCGGTCAGCGATTGCCAGTTTGATGGGCAGTGTCGGCGCCACCCGAGCCTGCTCCCCGCGTTCCGCAAGCCGCTGGGCTTCCTCCCAGTTGCCCTCGCCGTCGAAGCTCTCGGCGGCGTAGACCGCGCGCCAGGTGACTCCGCGGTCGAGGATCACTGGCTCCAGAGGGTTCGCGGATGCCGAGACGTAGGGCGGCCGGTCAAAGGCCATGAACTCGTGTTGCGCCTGGTGTTGAAGGCGCACGTACCAGCCGGCGACGGCATCCGGATCGCTGAGCAGCTGCGTTTGATCGGTGTCTCCGCGGCCGCTGATGGCGGTGTCAAACTCCGCTGCAAGCGACGGAACGGTCTGCAGGATGCGGGAGATCCGGTCGCTGTGGCTGTCGGCGAGAACCCGGATGGCGACGCGCGGGTCGACCGGCGCGTAGTCGGCGTCCGTACCGTAGCGCTGTGCGATGAGCCCGTGCATCCGGAGTCCGGTGAGGCGGCTTTCCGCGTCGGCCTGCGCGATTCTGAATCGTGCGGCAACCGCCTCCGCGTTGGCGCCGCCGTTTGCCAGCACAAACCGGTAGATGCGCTCCCCCAGCTGGTCGATGCCGACCACGTCCAGGATGGACGCGTCCTCCGGTCCGGTGAGTGACGACGACCCGTCCGGCGGCGTCATCGTTATTTGCCGCCACGCTTGGTGAATTCGACCGGCGCCTCGACGTAGGGCGCCCACGCCTCGCGCAGTTCCTCGGTGATGCGTTCGGGACGGCCGGTCGCGGCCGTCACCATCACCAATGTTGTGGCCGCGCGGGTGAACAGCACCCGCGGACTAACGCCAACGGGAGAGAAGAGCTCATAACAGATCTCGAGGCTCGCACCGCCGATGCGACCGATCCACATCTCGATGTCAATGGGCGCGCGCATGTATGGAATGGGAGCCAGGTACTCGATTTCCTGGCGGGCGATGAGGCTGATCGACTCGGCACCGGGGCGCGCATCGAGGATGGCGGTCGCAGCGCCGGGAGCACTGCCGTCATCCGGACGCCAGAACGCCTGGATACGGGCCTCCTCGAGGAGCCTCAGCATTTCCGCGTTGTTCACGTGGGCGTACGCGTCGAAGTCCGACCAGCGCAGTGGGATTTGAATACTCAGTCGAGTCATGATGCTCCCGTCAGGTGTGACCGATATGCCGAACGCGCGGGTGCAGTCCCCTGCTCATGAGCCGGGGACTGCACCGCGCGCGCGGGCGGGTGTTGCAGGGTCGAGCTAGTCGCGCGTCAGCTTCCGGTATGCGGAACGGTTTGGCTTCCCGGCGTCGGGGCCGAGGCGCTCGATCTTGTTCTCCTCGTAGGATTCAAAGTTGCCCTCGAACCAGTGCCAGTTCGACGGGTTCTCTTCCGTTCCCTCGTAGGCGAGGATGTGCGTCGCAATGCGGTCAAGGAACCACCGATCGTGAGTGATGACCACAGCACAACCGGGGAATTCGAGGAGCGCGTTTTCGAGGCTTCCGAGAGTCTCGACGTCCAGGTCGTTCGTCGGTTCGTCAAGCAGGAGGAGGTTTCCACCCTGTTTGAGCGTCAGCGCCAGGTTGAGACGGTTGCGCTCTCCACCCGAGAGCACACCGGCCTTCTTCTGTTGGTCCGGACCCTTGAAGCCGAACTGCGACACGTAGCCGCGCGACGGGATCTCGGTCTTGCCCACCTGGATGTAGTCCTGGCCGTCGGAGACGACCTCCCACAGTGTCTTCTGCGGGTCAATGCCGCCACGGTCCTGGTCGACGTAGGAGATATCGACGGTGTCACCGATCTTGAGGTCGCCAGAATCGAGCGGCTCCAACCCGGTGATCGTCTTGAAAAGTGTCGTTTTTCCCACACCGTTCGGGCCGATGACACCCACGATGCCGTTTCGGGGCAAAGTGAAGCTCAGGCCGTTGATGAGGACACGACCGTCAAAGCCCTTTTTGAGGTCCTTCGCATCGATGACCTGGGCACCGAGGCGAGGACCGACGGGGATCACGAGCTCTTCGAAGTCGAGCTTGCGGGTCTTCTCCGCTTCGTTAACCATCTCCTCGTAGCGGGCGAGACGCGCTTTCGACTTGACCTGGCGCCCCTTCGCGTTGCTGCGCACCCATTCGAGTTCAGAAGACAGCCGCTTTGCGAGTTTCGCGTCCTTTTTACCCTGAACTTCGAGGCGGGCGCCCTTCTTCTCGAGGTAGGTGGAATAGTTGCCCTCGTAGGGGTAGAGCTTTCCGCGGTCCACCTCGGCAATCCATTCGGCTACGTGGTCGAGGAAGTACCTATCGTGAGTGACGGCGAGCACGGCGCCTGGGTACTTGGCGAGGTGCTGCTCCAACCACAGAACGCTCTCCGCGTCGAGGTGGTTGGTGGGCTCATCGAGCAGCAGAAGGTCGGGCTTCTGCAGGAGCAGCTTGGTCAGCGCGACGCGGCGCTTCTCACCTCCGGAGAGGTTGGCTACCGCTGAGTCACCCGGGGGTGTGCGCAGGGCGTCCATGGCCTGTTCGAGCTGCGAGTCCAGATCCCAGGCATCTGCGGCGTCGATGGCTTCCTGGAGGACACCCATCTCTTCCAGCAGCGCGTCGAAATCAGCGTCGGGCTCGGCCATCGCCAGGGAGATCTCGTTGAAGCGGTCGACCTTCGCCTTGATCGGGCCAACGCCCTCCTGGACGTTCTCCAGCACCGTCTTGGTCTCGTCGAGTTCGGGCTCCTGCATCAGGATGCCCACCGAGAATCCGGGACTGAGGCGTGCCTCACCGTTGCTGGGGGTGTCGAGCCCCGCCATGATCTTGAGGATGGTCGACTTGCCAGCGCCGTTGGGCCCGACAATGCCGATCTTCGCGCCGGGGAGGAACGACATCGTGACATCGTCGAGGATGAGCTTGTCGCCCACGGCCTTGCGGGCGCGGACCATCGAGTAAACGTATTCGGCCATGCCTACCAGTCTATGGCTCGGGTCTTGCCCACCAGACAGTCACCCGTTGCGAGAACGGGGGCAACAAACGAGTGGAAGCCGGTATTGCCCGCCTGCCCCACAATGCAATTGCTCTCTATACGCACCGAAAACTGTTTGTTGTCCGCCGCCAGATCGACGGCCGTCGAGTCCGGCGTCACCTGCATCCGTTTCTTGGGGAAGCCCGCCGCTACCAGCTTGTCCACGATGGTTCGACCCGACGCATTCGGCTTTTTGTCAAGCAGAGTTCGGGACACCTGGTTGAAGTAGGCGAGATTTTGCTTGGCAGTCCCGTCCGGCCGATAGGTGGCGGGCGCCCGGGTGGGCTGCTCCGTCGGCGCCGCACTCGCCGGTGGTGTGGCCGTTGCGGCTGGGCTTGCGTCGGGCGAGTTGTTACCGGACACGGGGGTGCATCCCGCGAGGATCCCGGCGGCGGCCGTAGCAGTCAGAAGCGTGATCGCGACTCGCGTCCGCACGGTCGTCGCGCTCATCTGGCAGGTCCCCTCAACAGTGGACGCCCCAGCGCCCGTCCTGCGGCGATTCTACGGCGACAGTTTGCGCAATGGCTCTCCATCCCACGAGCCCGGCGACGAGGCGCCCTTGTTCTGCCCTGGGCGACCGGTGCCGCCTAAAACGGCGTCTGGTCATCGTGCCCCTGGTCACGTCCTGTCCCCGGTGCAGTCGTGGCATCCATTACCGCCTGGGAGGACGACGGCGCGCCGTCTCCGTTGTCGCGTGCAGTCCCCTCCGGGTAACGGTCGGCACCACCGTCGCCGCCGTCGGAATCGACATCCGGGCCAAAGTCGATGTCGTCACTGCCTGCCGGCTGGGGATCGTTTCCGCCGGGCGCGGGATCAAAACTGTCACGCTCGTTGTCTGTCGACGTGGGCGTCGTCCGCGAGAATGCGGTCGTCCCCCACGTCAGGTCGTGCCCGAGCGAGTCCGCCTCAACGTCGATGCTGGTGCCCGTGCGGTCGCCGTTGGACCAGTCGCGTATTCGCATTCGCCCACTGACGATCACGCGCTCTCCCTTGTGGATGGAGGCACCGGCGTTGGTTCCGAGCTGCCGGAACGCCGAGACGGTGTACCAATTAGTGTCGCCATCGACCCATTTCGAGGCGTTTCGGTCGTACCTGCGCTGGTTCGACGCGAGGCGGAAGCTCGTGAGAGCGACACCGCCGGCGAGGGTGATGACCTTGGGAATCGTCGCTACGACCCCGGTGAGCGTGATGGTGTCTGACATGGCTCCTCCGTTGCGGTTTGTGGCTGTCCATCGCTGCCGATTCCGGGAGAGGGTGACCCACCGGAACGAGCGGCGGAGTCCGGACAACACTCGTGCCGGGATAGTCATCCGGGCTCCGCCTGCTGACCAGTGTTCCGGTCCCGGACACAACAAACGCCGCCCGTTTCCAATCTGTGGAAACTGGCGGCGCTGTTGATAACCGGATCGCAGTGATGAGCCGGGTGTCGCGCTTTAGTGCTCCCGGAAGTCCGGCCAGTCGACGCCGGGGCCGAGGGCGGAATGCAGAGCCTTCTTCGCCACCTCTAGGGAGGGGTAAATGCCGCGGGGCAGGTCGTCCCCCAACAGTCGGAAGGTGAATCCGTCGTCCACCCGGTGCACTGATCCAATTGCACCGGCTGGCCCGTAGGCAACCCAGTTTTGGTAAATCACGCTATTGACGCTCATCGTTGAGCTCCTTTCGTTGCACCACTATTGTGCTCCGCGCGGCGCCCAATTTCACGAAGTGTTACCCGTGTATTACAAGGCCCGAACGTACGGGGCAAATTCCTTGCGCACCTTGCGCACCTTCGGCAGCGCGATGGCCACGCAATAACCCTGTCCGGGGTTCTTGGCGAAAAAGTCCTGGTGATACTTCTCCGCCACGTAGAACTCGCCTAATGCGCTGATCCGCGTCACGACGGCACCGTCCCAATAACCCTCAGCCCGAGCGCGTGCAGCCTCAAACTGCGTACGCTGTTCGGCGTCCGAGTAGAACATTTCCGAACGGTACTGCGAACCCACGTCGTAACCCTGCCGGTCCATCTGGCGCGGATCATGCAGGGTGAAGAAAACATCGAGGATCACGTCGCCCGGGATAATGCTTTCGTCAAAGGACACGGCCACCGCCTCCGCGTGCCCGGTCTCCTCTGTGCACACCGACTCGTAGCTCGGGAATACGGTGTGACCGCCCGTGTACCCCGACACCACAGCCGATACGCCATCCAGCGTGCGATACACAGCGTCGAGGCACCAGAAACAGCCGCCAGCGAGCACAACAGTCTGCATAGGGTCGGCCAGTTTCCTTTGTTGGGTGAGTGGATGCAGCTAGGGAGAACAGTCGTTTCACCCGAGTCATTCCCCTCCACGCACCCCCTTAGGCTGGGCGTATGTCCTACGTTGCCAAAGATGACCGCTACGACTCGATTCAGTACGACCGCGTGGGAAGAAGTGGGCTCAAGCTGCCCGCCGTGTCCCTCGGCCTCTGGAATAACTTCGGAAACGACCGACCCATCGACACCCAGCGCGCCATCCTCCGACGCGCCTTCGATCTGGGAATCACACACTTCGACCTCGCGAACAACTACGGTCCGCTTGAAGGTTCGGCCGAGTCGAACTTCGGTCGCATTCTCGCGGAGGATTTTGGTTCCTACCGCGACGAGATGATCATTTCGAGCAAGGCGGGCTATTACATGTGGCCGGGACCCTACGGTGAGTGGGGATCGCGAAAGTCCGTGCTGTCGTCGCTGGACCAGAGCCTGGGTCGCCTCGGCCTCGACTACGTCGACATCTTCTACTCGCACCGCCCCGACCCGGAAACGCCCATCGAGGAAACGATGGGCGCGCTCGCCACGGCCGTGACCAGCGGGAAGGCGCTCTATGTGGGTGTCTCGAACTACAGCCCGGAACAGACTCGAGCCGCGGCCGCCGCGCTGGCGGAGCACAACATCCCGCTGACCATCCACCAGCCCAGATACAACATGTTCGATCGCCACATCGAGAACGGCCTGCTGCCGGTCTTGCGCGAAATTGGCGCCGGCAGCATCGTGTTCTCCCCGCTGGCCCAGGGACTGCTCACCGACCGTTACATCGATGGCAACGTCCCCGCGGATTCCCGTGTCGCCGAGGGCCGCTGGCTGAATGCCGACCGGATCACCGACACCTACCTCGAGCGTGTTCGCGCGCTCAACGAGATCGCCCAGCAGCGCGGCCAAAGCCTTGCCCAACTGGCGCTCACCTGGGTGCTCCGTCACCCGGAGGTTACCTCGGCCCTCATCGGCGCGAGCAGCGTCGCGCAGCTGGAAAACAATGTCGGAGCGCTGGGCAGTGCGCCGCTCACGGCCGACGAGGTTGCAGCGATCGAGCCGTTCGCGGTGGACGGCACCAGCCTCCGTTAACACCGCCACGGAATGTCAGTGGCCAGCCGTACCGTTGGGGTAATTCACCTCACCGGGCCGGCTGACTACGAAAGAGAATTCCATGACGACACTCGACTTCGTCGGTACCGTGCCGAGCATCCGGGCCGGCATCAGCATGATCAAGATCGCCGACTATCGGTGGCGCGTGACCCGCAACTCAGGCGAGGTGCTCGGCTACATCGAAGGTTTCAGCGACGTGGGCGGTCGGCGCTTTCGCGCGAAGAGACTGCTCTCCGCGCAGGCACGGTCCATCCCACTCGGCGAGTTCTGGGATCTCGACGATGCTATTGATTGCTTTCGCTTCAACTGAAGCGTGAGCGTCGCAGCATACGACAATCTGAGACACTCGGGCCAGCGTCACGGCTCTATTGGCCCACCGGGGTATGTTTCGACACATGCAGTGGTGGAACGATTTTATGTCTTGGCTAACCTCCGACGATGGTTGGCGCGTTGTGACGACCGCCATTATTCCGTTTCTCGCGATCCTGATTGCCGGCCTCCTTGCCGCCGTGATCGCGCGTGGCTCCTCCCGTCGCATCCTTGAGTTTCAGGACCGCGAGCTGAAGGCAGCCGCTGTACTGGCCCTTATTGGTGCTGGACGCAAGGCGACCGTGTGGAGCTCGCTCGGCGGGGACGAGAAGCAGCGCGTCGACAACCAGCTCAGCGAGGCCGACATCCGGATCCGTCTCCTTCCGGTCAACGGCGCCAACGCCGCGGGCGACTGGGCCGCGCATGAGCTGGCTGCAATGAAGAAGAACTCTGCAAGCTTCAGCTTCCAGGCGGATCAGACGTTTGTTGACTTCCGCGACCGCCTTCTGGAGTGGCAGAACAAGCCCAAGCGAGCGCGCAAGCTGTTTGCCTACGACCTGGAACAGTGGCGGTACGAGGACGAAGCCGTTGACAAGAGCCTGGTGCAGAAGCAGCAGGAATGGGCCGCAAACCAGGTCGACGAGACCCCGCTTGCAGCTTCGGTCGCTAGCGCCACGGCCGCTGCCGCAACAACTCCCGCGACAGCGCCTGTGGCCTCCACCGCTCCTGTTGCACCGAGCACTCCCGAACCAGCAGCAGCCCCTCCGGTTGCGCCGACGGCCAGCACAGCGATTCCCATGCCTGCGGCAGCTGCCGTGGCAGAGGAGGAAGTCGTGGTCGAAGAAACCGACGACTACGCCGAAACTGCTGTTATCGAGGTCACACCCGCTGAGGTCGAGGCTCCGATCTACGACGAAGATGTGGAGCAGATCGCCGCGGGCGAGCATGCGCAGGAGCGTCTGGTTGCCGAGCAGCTCGCTGACGAGGATGTGATCGCCGACGAGAACACAACCCAGCCGGTCTTTTCTGAGCCGCTTGTCACCCACGACCCAGCGGGTGCGGAGTCAGCGGCGCACAATTACGCCTCTCCGGCTACCGAACCGCAGCCCGCCGCCTACCACGCGGACGACAGCGAGACCGAGCCGGAAACCCGTTTCCTCGCCGATACGGATGACGAACGCGGCGAGGGTTTCGACGAGCGTGCTCAGTCGGACGACCATGCGGACTGGCCCGACCGCCACAACCGCAACGACTAAGAGCTGCTCCAGCGAATCCTTCGCTCAGGCGGTGAGCGCGAATCGCCGCCATCACAACGGACATGCCGGCTTCTTCCAGGTGGAGGGGCCGGCATTTTTGTTGCGGGCAAGCGTGGCCGCAGCGAATTCTCCTTCGCGCCCGGCCAGGCCTTAGCTGACCGCTTCCCTGGCCAGCTCTTCCGTCTTGGCGTGGAACTGCGCGTGATGTTCTGCGGTGGCCGTGATGATTGCCCAGGGCGAGTCTCCATAGTCGCTGAGCATCGCCGCGTTCTGCCAGACGTAGACCCACAGTCCGTGCATCGCCTCATCGATCGCCGATGGGGTCGCGAGGTGGTGGCGGCAAATTTCATACGTAACAACACTGAGTAGGTCATAGATTCGTTCAAATGCCCGAACGTCACCGTTGACCATTGCCGACATCAGCGTGCCCTGAACGGAGCTCTCAGTCATTGGCGCTCCCGTTGATCACGCTGCAACCTTAGTAGTCACGCCGTGACCGAATTGGGGCTGTGTATTGAGGGTGGGCGCCTGTATGCTCGGGCGCCGCCGGGCACCCAGCGCCGGGGCACAGTGCGGCGATATCGGCCCAGAACCACACGGACCATTGCCTGTTCTGCACGGGTTTGCCAGCCTGTCAGCATGACCAATTCCGATGAAAAGGGCGACCTGGTTCACTACCTCACCGCAGCCAGGGGCGCCGTCGCCTGGAAGCTGGAAGGGCTGACCGAGTATGACCTCCGTCGTCCCGTTGTGCCCACAGGAACCAACCTGTTAGGACTCGTCAAACATCTCGCGAGCATTGAGGTCTGGTACTTCGGTCTGGTGTTTGACAGACCGTTTCCCGAAGACCTGCCCTGGTTGGCCGACGATGCTCCGGACAACGCCGACATGTGGGCGTTGCAGAGTGAGAGCAGCCGTTACATTCGCGACCTGTACCAGCGAGCCACGGACCACTCCGACGCGACCATTGCCCAGCTCGACCTCGATTCTCCCGGCGTGGTGCCGTGGTGGGGAGATGAGGGTAACGTGACGCTGCGACTGATCCTGGTACACGTGATCGCGGAGACCAACCGTCATGCCGGACACGCGGACATCGCCCGCGAACTCATCGACGGCAACGTTGGACTTCGCCGCGATGTCAGTAATCTGCCCGACCAGAGCCGAACGTGGTGGAGCGACTACCGCACACAGCTGGAGGACGTCGCGCAGAGTTTCAATGAACAACCACCGCAGCCGTGAGCACGGAGGCTGCTCAGCGACTGTGTTCAAGTGTGGCGCGACTGCTCCGGCGGAATTTTGGAAAGTCGGTCGCAGATCTTGAGTGCCCCCGGCAGGATTCGAACCTGCGACCAAGAGATTAGAAGGCTCCTGCTCTATCCCCTGAGCTACGGGGGCGACGGACCAAATTCTATTACGTGCGGGTGCTGCGGCCGGACGAACGCCCCGTAAGCGGTCAGACCACGCGTGTGTGGGCCTCGAAGCTCGAGAGTCCTCAGAGCGCCTTAGTCAGCGCAACCAACACCTGGTTCAGCGAAGGAACACCCTCAGCGCGAAACACTTCAGCTCCGTCGTCGGTTCGCACGATCAACGTCGGGGTGGAACGAATGCCCTCTTCGGCAGCTGACTCGTTGTCGCGGGCAACATCCAGTTCCCGGATCACCGCGGCTGGAACCAGCTTGGCCACCTCGTCCAGCACCGCCCGGGTCTGGATGCACGGGTCGCAAAATGCCGAAGAATAAAAGTCGAGGTTCACAGTGGTACCAACCGCGGTCGGGTCCGAGAGATTCCCTTAGAGCTCGGCGCGCTCTTCGGGTGCGGTGAGGCCGTCGCTGTCTGGGCTATCCCAGGCGTAGGTGACCTGGAGCTTGTCGCCAACGGTGATCGCCTTGATCGCCTTGTAGACCTGCTGCGTGCCGACGTCGTCGATGTCGACGACAACGGTCAGCTCGGAGTCCCAGGAACCGTCTGTGCTGATACGGGTGTCGTTAGTGCCGTCATAGGGGCCACCGGAGTAGAAAATGATGTACTCGTCGCCTTTGGCGATGGTGGGCGTTGTATCTGTCATGCCTCAGTCTTAGCAGACGCGGACAACCACTTCCGGCGAATTGGCGCTCAATGGGCGCTACAGGACGCCCAACAGGCCGAGAACACCAGCAACCGCGGACAGCGCGGCGAGCACCAGAGCGATAGCAATCAGGATGGTATGAACCCGCAGGAACGTGGTTGCTTTGCCGTCCGCATCGCGGGCCCGAGGGTCGCTGGCGATCCGCTTGTAAAACCGCGGCCAGACGACCACGTTGAAAACGGCATTGATAAGGAGCAGCACAGCGAGCATGTCGCCAGTGTACGAGGCGGGCGCAGCAGCAACGTCACAGGTCGCCAGTAGAATCGGGCCATGGCTTCTTCTGATGATCGTTTGGTCTGGATCGACTGCGAAATGACCGGACTCGACCTGTCCGTCGACGAACTGGTTGAGGTGGCGGTGGTCATTACCGACTACGACCTCGAGCCGGTGGCTCCCGGATTCACCATTGTGATTAAGCCGGACCAGTCCGCCTGGGACAACATGGGCGACTTTGTGCGCAACATGCACACCGAGAGTGGGCTGATCAATGAGGTA